>ENA-OQNT01000166-OQNT01000166.1-human-gut-metagenome-genome-assembly--contig:-NODE-166-length-16750-cov-3.361066_pt1 | contig 16750 bp, 17 predicted proteins | sample MGYA00242634_ERZ504890 | MGnify/ENA primary metagenome ERZ504890 (study PRJEB26092, sample SAMD00036379) | human gut metagenome | host: Homo sapiens | study: EMG produced TPA metagenomics assembly of... | reverse complement strand
AATACCTTCTGGCAATGCTTGCACAGCCGTAGTGGTTTTGTATCGTCCACCAGCATGAAGCTGAACATCATCTGGATGCCCAGCAGCAGGGAGTGAAAGTCCCAATAGATGGTCGGCTTATCCAGCAGCTCAATATGATAGCTGGGTGCAATGCCGCCGAAGGCAGCCATGCCCTTGCGGTACAGATTGCGGGTGTCCTCATCGATCAGGTCATAATCGTTGTAGTACAGAATAGATGTGGTCAGCGTAAAGGCCCAGTCCTTGAACTGCTGCGCTACCCAGTCATAGGCTTCAGCATACTCCCGCTGGAAGCTCATGGTTTTCGCCATGGGTTCATCCGCAAAGGTCATGGTCAGCGCCACCATTGTTCGGTCACCGGACACGCTCCAGCTGGACTCAACACCTTGTTTCACCACGTCGAGATGGTCAAAGGGATAGAATAGTGCCAGATAGTCCTCGGTTTCCATGGATTCTGCCTTGATGAAATGGTTTTTCGGCAGATACACCTTCTCATAGTCCATAAAGGACGGCGTGGTGGGCAGCGCTGTCATCAGGCCCAGCAGGCCGTAATGGGTCACAAATTCCAGAATGGCCTTTTCTACCTCGTCCTCCGGACTGCGGTTCATCATCAACATTCCCACATTCAGCGCATCCAGCACGATTCCCGGCGCTTCCTTCAGAGGATTATAGATGTCGGGCTTGGCATTCTTCCCCGGCGTGATGTACCGCTTGCCGTCTGCGTCGGTTTTCAGTTCATAGCGGTCATACCGCACCCAATGGGAACGGGACTGCTCAAAGAGATTCTTCATGGCGTCGATTCTCTCAACTCGTAATCCAACTATATATTAACCATATTACTATTGTATCAACCGTCCTTGACATCGTCAAGGGCGGTTTTCTTTTTTCTCAGTTTGGTTTTGTTTTCCCGGCGGATCACGGCATCTTTGCCCATGGTTTGCAGCAGTGCTTCATATTCCTCTACGAACTCGCGCTCCCGCAGAGTAATGCTGTAGTCCCTTTCCAGCTTTTCGCTCAGATGCTCAAACAACCGCTTTTGCAGCTTTTTCTGAATGGTCATCCGCAGCTTTCGGATATTTCGGTCGGACTGCCCTCGGATGGCGGCAAGCCGTGCGGTGCTGTATTGCTTGACGAACAGGTAATACAGCACCTCCTTCTGCTCATCACTGAGGGTGAAAAAGAGCTTGGAGAGAAAACGGTTTGCTGTCAGCTCATGCAGTTCGTAGGGACAGGAGAAGATGATGTCAAGAAAATTTCCCTGACAGAGCTGACGGAACCTCGGCAGATTCATCCAGAGGGGAGCAATCTTCGGATCAGGCACAGCCTGAAAATCCAACGGAACGTCCCCACGCAGGTTTTCGTGGTCACGCTCTCGGCGTTCCCGATTTCTGTCCAGCTTGTTCCACTCGTCTACCACAGTCAGAAAATCCGATTCTGTCCGGGCTGCTTCCTCCAGCCGCCGCAGAGCCTCTGCCCGAATTTCCCGCTTGAGCCGTTTCTCGCTGGTGGGTGCGGCTTCCTCTTCCTCGTCCTCCAGCTCGGCATGATAGTCTCTGGGATGCTCGTCCTGCTCCAGCTCGCTTTCCAGCTCCAGCGTGCGTTCCTCTGCAAGCGCTTCCTCCAGTGTCTCGTCCTCCGGCGCACCGTCAGAGGAATCCTCCCAATCGGCAAAGCCGTCCGCATCCATTTCAAGGCCGGTTTTCTCTATTTGCTCCTCGGCATCTTTTTCCTCCTCGGAAAAATCATCATCCCACAGCAGTTCATCCTCCCATGGCTCCACGACAGCTTCACCTCCCCGAAAAAATATTTTTCTTTTTTTCAAAAACAGTTCCGGTTTACACCCCGTATTTCTCCTATTAGTAGAGAAAGTAATCTTAGCACAAGTTACACAGGTTACTTTCCGAGCCATCAGCGAAGAAAAGGAGGATATGGAGCATGGAAAAGCAACCGAAAGACACGGTTGGCTTACAGCCAACGGAACCAAACACATTATATCAAAAACCAACCAATCACGCAAGGAGGATGCCTATGGAGCAGAACAAACGAGAACAGTTTATCATCCGCCGGATCGGCGGCACCACCTACAAGGTCAGAGTCGTGTTCAACGAAAGTGGCGGCGAGACCATGGAGGATAAAATTTTGCGGATTGTACGCAATGATATGGTTACAAACGACGGAACCTATGGTATAATGGAGACACCACAAATGAGCCGACAGTCTGAAAGGAGCGCATCATGAGCGTGAAACAGACTGAAAGCAAAATTACCGCTCTCTATGAGCGGCTGTCCCGCGACGATGACAACGCCGGGGATAGCAATTCCATCGTGAATCAGAAAAAATACCTCGAAAGCTATGCCCAGCAGAGAGGCTACACCAACTGCCGCCACTATACCGATGACGGCTGGAGCGGCGGCAATTTTGAACGGCCTGCATGGAAGCAGCTGGTGGCGGACATTGAGGCTGGGAAGGTGGCCCATGTCATTGTCAAGGACATGAGCAGGGCCGGTCGTGACTATCTGCAAACCGGTTTTTACACGGAGGTGTTCTTCCGGCAGCACAGTGTCCACTTTGTGGCTATCGCCAACGGCGTGGACAGCGACGACCAGAACAGCAACGAATTTGCGCCCTTCCTCAATATCATGAACGAGTGGTATCTGCGCGACCTGAGCCGCAAGCAGAAAACCGCCATTCGCGTCAAAGGGGAATCCGGCAAGCCCACCACCAACTGTGCCATCTATGGCTATAAGAAAGACCCGGAGAACAAGTATCACTGGCTGATCGACGAGGAAGCGGCTGCCGTGGTGCGGCGTATCTTCCAACTGACCATTGAGGGCAAAGGTCCTTACGACATCGCCCACATCCTGTTCGATGACAAGATCGACACGCCTGCGGTCTACTTCGGCAAGCAAAACAAGGGCGTCTGGAAAAGCAAGGAGGAGTTCCCCAATCCGTATAACTGGAGCGGCTACATCGTCGGGCAGATTTTGTCCAAGCCGGAGTATATGGGGCATACGGTCAACTTCCGTTCTCACAAGCAGTCCTACAAAGATAAAAAACGCCGTGAAGAATCCCAGGGAGGACTGGCTGATCTTTGAGGATACCCACGAGGCCATTGTGGACAGGGAAACATGGGAGCTTGTACAAAAGCTCCGCAAGACGCCCAAGCGCATCGACACGTTGGGTGAGGCAAATCCGCTGACCGGTCTTTTGTACTGCGCCGATTGTGGAGCCAAAATGTATAATCAACGGTCAAGGGGGACAGAAAGTAAGCCGTATCCCTATGATGTGTTTGAATGCTCCACTTACAAATTGGCGGGTCAAAAACGGTCTGCCGCTTGCTGTGGACATCATATCAGTACCAAGGCTCTGCGCACACTGATTCTGGACACCATCCGCACGGTCAGCACCTTCGCAATTTCCAATCAGGAGGCGTTTATGGAAAAGGTGCGCTCTGTCTCCCACGCTCCGGCAGGTGGAAGCGGCCAAAGATGCCAAGCGAAAGCTGAGCAAGGACAAAAAGCGTATTGCTGAGCTGGACACCATCATCAAAAAGCTCTATGAATCCTTTGCTGTCGGGCGCATTACCGATGAGCGCTTTGACAGTCTGCTGGCAGATTACGAAGCCGAGCAGAAAGCGCTGCAAGCCTCTGTCGCAGAAGCAGAAGAAAAGCTGTCCGCTTTTGCGGAGGACGCCGCCCGTGTGGAGCAGTTTCTGGAGCTGGCAAGGAAGTACACGGACTTCTCCGAGCTGACTACACCCATGATCAACGAGTTTATTGAGAAAATCATCGTCCACGCCCCGGAGCGTATCGACGGTGACCGGGTGCAGGAGGTGGAGATCCACCTTCGCTTTATCGGGCAGTTTGAGCTTCCCGCACCGGAGCTGACCGAGGAAGAAATCAAGCGGCAGGAGTTTTTGAAGAAAGAACGCATCCGCAGCCGGGAGCGGTATCAGAAGCTGAAATCCGGCGAGCGCACCGTAGGCGTTCCGGTCACCCTGACCTGCAAGTGCTGCGGCAAAACCTTCGAAGCAAGGTCAACCGCAAAGCAGTTCTGCAATGCAAACTGCCGTGCAAAATTTTTATCGGCAGGAGGCGGCGGAGAGCCGCAGCCGGGCGTGTACCTGCGAAAGCTGCGGCAAGGAGTTTATCACAACGAGGTCAGATGTGAAATATTGCAGTGACGATTGTCGGTATGCAGCACAGATCAAGCGGCAGAGCGCACGAAAGAAAGCCTCGCGAGAAGCTAAGAACGAGGAAGAAACGAAAACAGCATAAGAAAAGACGCAGACGGCGGCTTGCCCCAGATTGGGCAGGCCGCCGTTTTTGCGCAGAAATGGAGGTATCATGCGTATTTTTGAAATCATAAAAGAGAACGTCAATCTGCGGGAGGCGGCAGAACTGTATGGGATCGATGTGAATAGATATGGCAAAGCCCTCTGCCCCTTTCACAACGACCGGCACCCCAGCCTGTATGTGGCCGATGACCATTATTATTGCTTCGCCTGCGGGGAGCACGGAGATGTGATCGACTTTGTAGGCAGGCTGTTTCAGCTTTCACCGTATAACGCGGCACGGAAGCTGATGGCAGATTTTCATCTCAGCCCGGACAAGCCGCCCAGCGCAGCAGCGCTTCACGCAAAACGCATCCGAACAGAAGCACAGCAGCTCATGGAAAACGAGCGGCTGTGCTTTTCTGTTCTGTCTGATTACGCCCGTGTGCTGCGGAACTGGAAGGTGCGGTATGCGCCGCAGTCACCTGATCAACCTGTTCACGCACGGTTTACGGAAGCCTGTCGCAAGCTCGATGAAACGGAATACTATCTGGATATTTTGTGCGCCGGGGATTCCCATGAACGCGCCGAAGTGGTGCAGCACCAGATGGAAGACGGCAAGCTGGACAGGCTGCGAAGAAGATTAGAGGAAATTCACAAGGAGGAATTGGAAGATGGAAATGACACCGCAGGCGTGGCCTGACTGGTACGATGGCAGGCATATCAATGAAGTGCTGTTCTGCCAGCAGTTTTTGGACAAGCACCCCATGAAATGTGTGCGCGGGCGGCTGTTCACGGTAGACGGGCTGATTGAGGACGAGGGACAGATCGGCAATCTTATTCTGGAGGAAATCTCCGGCGTGCTGACCTCCGGCCTGTCCAAAGTCGTGACAAATCTGCTGGCCAGCATCAAGCTGCAAGCGTATTCGCCGCCGCTGCCCATTGAGACGGACCGCATCCACGTTGCCAACGGGACGTATTTTATGAACGGTAGCTTTACCGCCGATAAGAGCTACTGCAACAACCGGCTGACGGTCGCCTACAACCCTGACGCACCCACTCCGAAAAAGTGGCTGCAATTCCTATCAGAGCTGCTGCAACCGGAGGACATTCCAACCTTGCAGGAATTTCTCGGTTACTGCCTGCTGCCTACCACCAAGGGGCAAAAAATGCTCATGCTCATCGGCAAGGGCGGCGAGGGCAAAAGCCGCATTGGTCTTGTCATGCGCTCGCTGCTGGGGGACAGCATGAATACCACCAGCATCCAGAAGGTGGAGAGCAACCGGTTCAGCCGTGCGGACTTGGAAAACAAGCTCCTGATGGTGGACGATGATATGGACATGAGCGCCCTGCCCAAGACCAACTATATCAAATCCATCGTGACCGCAGAAGCCAAGATGGACGTTGAACGCAAGGGCATCCAGAGCTACCAGAGCGACATCTACGCCCGGTTTCTCTGCTTTGGCAATGGTGCGCTGACCGCCTTGTACGACCATTCGGACGGCTTCTGGCGGCGGCAGCTCGTCCTGACCACCAAAGACCGCCCAGCAAACCGGGAAGATAACCCGTTCCTTGTAGAAGCCCTGTCCGCAGAATTGGAAGGCATCCTGCTGTGGTGTCTGGATGGCTTGCAGCGATTGCTGCGGAACAGCTACAAGTTCACGGTCAGTCCCAAAGCTGCCGCCAATCTAGAGACCATCAAAAGGAACAGCAACAACGTCCTTGATTTTCTGGACTCGGAGGGCTACTTTCGCTATAAGGCAGATTTCTCCATCAGTTCCAAAGACCTCTACGAGATCTACAAGCTGTGGTGTGAGGATAATGCCTGTCACCCGGTATCGGCAGCACGGCTTAGTTCAGAGGTCAGCCAGAACGCTGTCCGACTGAATCTCGAACCAACCAACAACATCTATCTGCCCGGTGGCCGAAGGGTACGCGGATTCGTGGGCATCGAAGCTCTTGTCTACCCGGCAGCATAAAAGCGATTTTTGCAAAATAATGCCGTACGGTCTGTACGTACTGTACGCCGTACGGCAAAGTCTTGCAATCTTTCGATTCATCGTCATGTTTTGTTTTCTGCGTACAGCGTACACCTCGTACGGCACTTTTTTCTCCGTACACAACTTTTTCGCCGTATACGGAGCCGACACCGTTCCAACGGCAAGAACGGTGTCTTAATTCTCCCGCAGGAGACGTTCCCCCTCGGAGAGCCCACTACACTTTGCAGCCCATAGGGATGAAAGTGTTATAGTGGGTTATTACACTTCCTCAGAAGTGCATCTCCGTCCCCCGTCACCTCTCGATGAACCTTGAAAGGAGGGATGCCCTTTGGCAAGAAACGATGGCATCGACCGCACAAGCGTCCGGAATCTCGCCGTTTCGGACAAGGCCGTTGGCAACACCCAGCAGCACAACGAACGCGAAAAGGACAGCTATCGGAACCCCGACATTCTTCCCCACCGCACCGAATGGAACGTCCATTTCAAGAAGCCCACCGCCAGCTACACCGACCTGTTCGCCCAGATGGAAGCTGCTGGCACCATTTCCACCCGTGGCCTGAAACCGGATGCCACCCACTACTGTGAGCTTATCTTTGATGTCAACTCCGCCTATTTTGACAACCATGGCGGCTACGAGTTCGCCAAGCAGTTCTATGCGGATGCCTATAAAGCCGCTGTCCAGATCGTAGGTGGTGAGCAATATATCCTCTCTGCCGTCATGCACGCCGATGAGATCAACCGTGCCATGACCGAGGCACTAGGCAGGGAGGTCTACCACTACCACCTCCATGTGGTCTATGTGCCGGTAGTCAAAAAGCAGATCCTCTGGTCGAAACGCTGCAAGGACAAGGCTTTGATCGGCACAGTCAAGGAGACCGTCATGCAGGTCAGCCGGAGTAAGAAGTGGGCATCCAAGCCCCTGCTGGACGATGCCGGAAAGCCTGTCCTTCAAAAGAACGGCAAGCCAGTCCTGAAGAAGTCGTACAGCATCTTGCAGGACGATTTCTTCAACTATATGCGTGTTGCCGGGTACACCGATGTGGAGCGCGGCGAACGTGGCAGCACCGAAGAACACCTGACCGTCACCCAGTTCAAAGTCCAGCGAGAACAGGAACGGCTGGACAGCCTGACCGCCCAGATTGACCAGAAAGAGCAGCACCTCACCCAAACCAACAAAACCCTCTCCAAGACCGAAAAGGAACTCGCCGCTATTCAGAAGAAAGCTGCTGTCACAAAAGATGCTCTCATCCACGCACAGGATATGGAATCCTTGGGCAAGCGCACTCTGTTGGGTAATTATTCCCTGACCGAAGATGAATTATCCGCCCTGAAAAAGCAGGCATCACACGGCTATGTCGTAGATGTTGAGAACCGCCAACTGAAACAGCAGTTGGCGGCTGCCAAACGGGATTGCGCCGAATGGCAAGCTCGTTACCGTGACCTGCGGAATGATGTCCAGCCATATCTGAACGCTTTGCGCCACGCCCCGGAGCGTGTGCGCAATTTTTTTGAAAATCTTCTCTCCCAGAAACCGGAGCGCACAGCGAGTATCCCCAAAGACCGCCATCACGAGCAGAACGCTGAGCTTTAACAAACCAGATGTAAAAAAGGAGACTTGCCTATGACAAAAAAACCGCACTACCACTCTCCCCAGCAAAACCACCTCTGCGAAATATGAAAATTATACGAAAAATATCTTGCAAACGGACTCGAACCTCGCTACAATGGAGATGTCCAAATCCCCTGCCACAGAATCTTCTGACCAGACCAAAGCAGCCAAGCACGAACCTCTTGTTTACCGGGTGGAGGAAATCGCCCAGCTTTTGGCGATTTCTCCCCGTGCGGCGTACAACCTGTGCAACACCACGAAGGATTTCCGGGTGCTGCGCATCGGCACCAGCATCCGGGTGAACAAGCAGAGCTTCGACAACTGGTTTGCAGCGGTCTGAAGGAGGTAATCTATGGCATCTATCATGAAGCGCGGAGATTCCTACTCCGTCCGTTACAAGTACAAAGACCATTCCGGCAAGCCCTGCGAGGGATGGGAAAGTTTCAAGACCAAAAAGGAGGCGCAGGAGCGAAAGATCACGGTCGAGAAAGAACTGCTGGACGGCACGTTCCTCGTCCCCGACACCATGACGGTGGAGGAAATGCTGTACAAGTGGATTCCGATCCAGTCCACCAAGCACAAATGGTCCCCCAAGACCTACACCCAGTCCGTGGCGATGGTGCAGAACCTTATCGTGCCGTATATCGGGAAGCGGAAGGTGCAGGAGCTGCGCACCTATGACATCGAGAAGTTCTATGCCACCCTTGCCAAGACCCCCTGCGGGCAGTATGTGAAGGGTATCAAGCAGAATCTTTCCGAGAAGCAGAAGAAGCGGCTGCTGTCCAGCACCTCTATCCACGAAGTCCACACGCTGCTCAAGACCGCATTCTCCTATGCGGTGGAATGGGACTTGATCCACAAGATTCCCCTGCCCCGTGATGCCCCCAAGGTCAATATCGAGGAACGCACCATCTGGGACGAGAAAACCATGCTGACAGCCTTGCAGACCATCGAGAACCCTGCCCTGCATCTGGCGGTGCACATGAGCATGATCCTTTCGCTCCGTGAGGGCGAAATTCTCGGCTTGCAGCCGAGTGATCTGGACTTTGATGCCGCCGATGGGCGCGGCACCATCTCAGTCAGCAAGACCATGCAGCGAGCCAACAAGGACGCTTTGGAAAAGCTCGACCCCAATCAGGTCTACCACACCTTCCCAGACAGGCGGGAGGGCAGCAAGTCCTCCCTCATCCTGAAAAAGCCCAAGACCAAGAAGTCCACCCGCATCCTGTATATGACCAAGCCCTTGAAAGAGGAGCTTCTTGCATGGCTTGAAAAGCTCAAACAGGACGAGCAGAACGCCCCAGAGAAGTACAGCAACTGCGGGCAGCTGTTCCGGCTCCCGGATGGTCTGCCCATTGCGCCGGAGCTGCTGACAAAGTGGTATCGTCTGTGGAGAGCCGAGCACCCGGAGTTTGAGCAGATCGTGTTCCACGGTCTGCGCCACTCCAGTGCCACCTACCAGCTCTTGCAGTCGGACGGTGACTTCAAGTCGGTGCAGGGCAATACGGGTCACGCCACCGCATCTGTCCTGATGGACACCTACGCCCACACGCAGGACAAGCCCCGGTTGGAGCTGACCGAGAAGATCGAAGCAAATTTTTATTCCCAAGACCTGACCCCGGCAGCGCCTCAGCCCCGGCAAAATGAAAAGCCGGCGGCAACAAAAATCTCCGGTAAGGAGATTCTTGAAGCCATCCGGCTGATGGATGCAGACGAACGCAGAGAGTTGACGAGAGCCTTGTTTGCCTAACTTCTCTTCTTTTTATGCAAAGGAAAGCAGGCTGTGCAAACCTTGCGCAGAAAAGCCCCTGATTCGGGCAAATGTGCAAACGGTGTGCAGAAAGTGTGCAGCCGCTTTCCTACATAAAGAAAGAACGCCAAATCTTACGATTTGACGTTCAATATCTGGTGCACCTCCAGGGACTCGAACCCTGGGCCCACTGATTAAGAGAGCAAGCCGCCAGTTCGTCTCAATTTATGGAAGTTTCGAGTCATCGTTATTTTTAATCAAGACAACGTGATTTTTCACCCAGTAATTTCTGCACCCTTTGTCGGATTTTGCAACGAAAAGCACCTTCTGCACGTTTTGAAACCGTGCAAAATCCGTGCAGAAACCGTGCACTTACTCCCCGACAAATAAAATCGCTCTATCCCCCACCGGCTTGACGGCATTGGTTTGAGTGGCCGAACATCAAAATCAAGTCATGGAGGACACGACTATGAACAAACTGCTTTCTTGCCACTACAATATGGACACCAACCGGGTGGAAGCCCAGTTTGCGGACGGCTCTGCTGTTGCCATCGACTGCATTGCCATTGAGGACGAGTACGGCAACACCCCGGCACAGCGGGCAGAACTGGACTGGCTGCTCTACAATAAACCATTGGAGTACGCCCAGCTTGTACTGGGTGGTGAGATTGAACATTATCTCTCGCTCGGCCGCGACCATGGCAGATTAGAAGATTGACCTTTAATTAGAATATTCCAAACAGACCAACAGCCCTCTACTTGCGATCATTGCAAATAGAGGCCTATCGGTTTGTTAATAATTATCAAGTTTTTCCACAACTTTTGTCGCCTATTTGTTCTTACTCATCTGCTTGAAAAAATTCCTGCTTCGTCCCGATAATATCTTCATAGTTGCTCTGAGTTACTGTGACTTCCAGATGATCTCCCTTATTTTCAATTTCTGCTTTTATATCATTTCCTCTGTCGTCTTTGCCGCTAAAGCTAAGAATCCCTGTTTCAGAATCGTAAGTTCCAATCGCGTTTTCGACATAAAGCAAATGGGTAACGCTATACTCGATCCTATATGTGCCATCATCTTCTTTAGTGATATTCAGAATTTCATCAAAATCATTACTATAATAGCCTTCCTCTGGCATTTGAAAATTCGCAGTATCATTATTGGTTAAATGCTCGTTTGATACTATATCACTAACATTTTTGTTTTCTACTTGTACTGAAGTGCTTTCAGTCGATGATTCTTTATTTTCCTGAGATTGCCCACATCCAGCTAACCCCAAAACCATGCATAGCACAAACAGGTAAATTACTTTTTTCATAGCATTCTTCTCCTTTATTCAATCTATTTTTGTCGATTTATTTGTTATCGCATTTTATCATACCATAATTATTAACTTTTCTGTTTAAACAACGAACTTCAAGCCTGATTTATTTCATCTGTCCACAATTTTTTCAAAATCGTATGGTTGCACATAAATTTCCAGAAAACTTGTAGCACAATCACGATTTTTCTTTTCGTTCATACAAACCACCACGGCAGTTCCAGCCACAGGTTATCCATGGCCTGTTCCTCGGTCTTTTTGGCGCGGCTTTTTGTCAGGTGAAAGTATATCGCCGTGCCGATCAGCGGATGTTCCTCGCCATCAGTAAAGCCATAGCGGTACAGCAGATAGGTCTGTTCCCGCTGGGTCAGCCGTTTCAGACCATCGTACAGTTCCCGGCGCGATTCCTGCTCTTCCATAATACTCTGCGGCTGCATGGCATAAGGGTCGGCTATGGCTTCGATGCGCCGCAGTTGTTCCTCTCCCGGCAGAACATCGTCCAGCGAAACGCGCTGGTAGCAGATACCGTCCTTATCCTCCGTCACCATCCGCTGTTCAAAAGTGGCAAAGGCATCCCGTACCATGTCCATCATGGCGTTGCGGATGGCAGGAGCCGCGTAGGTCAGGAACTTCATGCCGCGCGCTGCATCGAACTTCGGCACGGCTTTCCACAAGCCCAGATTGCCTGCCTGTTTCAAATCGTCTGTGTCAAGGTTCAGGCCGGACTGTGCCAGATTCATGCTGCGGAAAAGGTCATTTGCCACCTTGCCAATAAAGGACTTGTTGTTTTCGATCAGGCTGTCCAGTGCGGCAGCATCGCCTTTCTGTGCCAGCGCACAAAGCCGTTCATTCGTCTGCTTCATGGGCGTTTTCCTGCTCTGCGGCAGACTGCAAGATTCCCAGCAGACCGTTCCGCAGCTGTTCCAGTGCTTCCGGCGTAGCTCCCTCCATGCCCGAAACACTGTCCAACATTGCATCCGTCAACTGCTCTGCCGTAATCGTTGGGTGCTGTACATCCTGCCCCTTGGTCAATTCGGTGAACATCTTCTCTGCCACTTTCTTACTCATAGCTTCCTGTTCGGCGTAATGGCTCCCGATACCCTTTTTGATTTCCTTGACCGCTGCCATGAAATACATCTCAATGTCATCAAGGTCGCCTTGGTACACAGGCTTTCTCCGAAGGCTGATGTCCTTTGCAGCCTTGGCTGCTTCCGGGGTCTTGACCTTTGTGCGCAGAAGGGTACTCAATGTCGTGAGCATAGCGTTCTGTGCTGCGATGCCGGATGCAAAGGTATCATCAAAATACTGCGCTATGCGGTAAGTAAGCTCTGCAAACCGGGCGTTTTCCAACAGCAGGTTGACCACCTCTGTATTGACACGCCCCGTGTAGAGGTTCTTTGCGGCTTCTACGGACAGGCCAAGTTCGGCAATGTCGTAGTTCTTGCGGTCGGGGATGTTGGTTTCTCCCAGCAGAAAATCCGTGGACACGTTGAACAGCCTTGCAATCTTCAGCACCTGCTCATGGGTCAGGGTTCCTTTTGCGCCGCTGATGAAGCGGCTGATGGTGCTTTTGGAGCAGCCGATTTCCTTGGCAAGCTCCGGTTGGCTGATATTGTGCTCTTTCATCAAGTCCGCAAGACGGACGTTGGATGGTGCGGGCAGATATTCCTGTGCCATGTGGTCGGCCCTCCTTTTTGAGCTTTTTCCTCATTATAATACGCTCTGCCGTTTTGTTCAATATACGGTTACCTCTCCGCCCTTGCTGTTGCAGTCCTGCAACCAGTAAGGGCTTTTTTCTTTTTCCGTTGCAGTTCTGCCGCTTTTTCGCCTTTCCTGCAAAATTTTCCGTATATTCAGGCAGGAAGCAAAAAACACCAGAGTTCCCACTTTGGGGATACTCTGGTGCAGTACATAACATCGCCCTGCCCGGTGGCCGCAGGGTGCGGGGTTTTGTAGGCATCGAACCGCTTGTCCACCCCTGCCCGTAAAAAGTGCATTTTTTCACGGAAGAAGTTCGTACAACCTGTACGGTCTGTACTTGTACGCACCTGTACGGCAAATCGAGATAAATTAAGGCGTGTTATCGTTTATATTTCAGGTTTCCGTACACCGTACGAACCGTACAGGTTATTTGAACTCCGTACGCGATTTTTTCGGATGCGTACGGAGCAATCAAGTTCGCATTGTGCGAACTTGATTGTAACTCTCCCGCAGGAGACATTCCCCCTCGGAGAGCCCACTACACTTTGCAGACCACAGGGATGAAAGTGTCATAGTGGGTTATTACACTTCCGAAGAAGTGCATCTCCGTTCCCCGTCACCTCTCGATGAACCTTGAAAGGAGGGATGCCCTTTGGCAAGAAACGATGGCGTTGACCGCACCAGTGTCCGAAACCTTGCCGTTTCGGACAAGGCTGTTGGCAACACCCAGCAGCACAACGAGCGCGAAAAGGACAGCTATCGGAACCCCGACATTATCCCCCAGCGCACTGCATGGAACGTCCACTTCAAAAAGCCAACCGCCAGCTACACTGACCTGTTCGCCCAACTGGAAATCGCTGGTACGATTTCAACGCGCGGCCTGAAGCCGGATGCCACCCATTATTGCGAGCTTGTCTTTGATGTCAACTCTGCCTACTTTGACAACCACGGCGGCTATGAGTTCGCTAAGCAGTTCTATGAGGATGCCTACAAAGCTGCTGTGCAGATTGTGGGTGGTGAGCAGTATATCCTCTCGGCAGTCATGCACGCCGATGAGATCAACCGCGCCATGACCGAAGCATTAAGTCGGGAGGTCTACCACTACCATCTTCATGTGGTCTATGTGCCTGTGGTGGAAAAGCAAATCCTCTGGTCGAAACGCTGCAAGGACAAGGCACTGGTCGGCACCGTCAAGGAGACTGTCATGCAGGTCAGCCGGAGCAAGAAGTGGGCATCCAAGCCCCTGCTGGACGATGCCGGAAAGCCTGTCCTGCAAAAGAGCGGCAAGCCAGTCCTGAAGAAGTCGTACAGTGTCCTGCAAGACGATTTCTTCCACTATATGCGCAACGCCGGGTATACGGATGTAGAGCGCGGTGAGCGTGGCAGCACTGAAGAACACCTGACCGTCACCCAGTTCAAAGTCCAGCGGGAGCAGGAGCGACTGGACACTCTGACCGCCCAAGCCGACCAGCAAGCACAGTCGCTTGCTAAAACCAGTCAGGCCCTCTCCCAAAAGGAGAAAGAACTTGCCTCCATTCAGAAAAAGACCACGCTCACGAAAGAAGCCCTCATTCACGCGCGCGATCTGGATTATATCGGCAAGCGCACCTTCCTCGGCAACTACTCGCTGACCGAAGAAGAATTTTCCAAACTGAAAAAACAGGCTGACCACGGCTATATGATGGACGTGGAGAACCGCCGCTTGAAAGAAGAACTTTTCACCGCCAAGAAGGAGGCCGTTCGTTGGAGCAACAAATACCACGACCTGTGGTACGACGTGAAACCCTATCTGGATGCTCTCCACCGTGCGCCCGAACTGGTGCGCGGCTTTCTGGAAAAGATTCTTGCCCCCAAGCAGGAGCGCACCATGAATGTGCCGCAGCAAAACCGTAAGCGTGGGCAAGATGTAGAACTTTAAGCTGAATTTTTAGATGATATGACAATATAAGGAGCAATGCTTATGGATTTTGACCGTAATTCTATGACCGTCCCTGTGCAATCTTCCGATTATACGAAAAAGTTCTTGCAAAAGGACTCGAATCCCACTACAATGGAAGTGGTCACTCAAACCAATGCCGTCAAGTCTCCGACTGACAGCCCGGCAACCACGAAACTGGTGTACACGGTGGAAGAGATCGCACGAATGCTGGCCATCAGCCTGCGCTCTGCTTACAATCTGTGCAACAGCACCACCGAATTCCGTGTCCTGCGAGTAGGCGGAAGCATCCGTGTGCCGAAGGACAGCTTTGATGCGTGGCTCTACCGGGCAGCTTGATAAGGAGGCAAACAGTATGGCATATATTACGAAGCGCGGCAACTCTTACAGCGTCCGCTACACCTACGAAGATGAGCACGGCAAGAGCTGCGACAAATGGGAGAGCTTTCCCACAAAAGAGGAGGCAACGAACCGAAAAAAGCAAATCGAGCATGAACTGGCCGCTGGCACTTTCCTGATTCCGTCCTCGGTAAAGGTGGCAGAGTTCCTGATGGACTGGCTGCCGAAACAGTGCAGCAAGCACAAGTGGGCCCCCAAAACCTACGAATCCAACCTTTCCACCATTCAGAATCTCATTATCCCCTATATCGGTAGCATGGAGATGCAGAAGCTCAAGCCCTACCACATGGAGAACCTCTACACGACCCTGAGCAAAACGCCCTGTGGTTCGTATATCGAGGGCAAGAAACGGGAACTGACCGAAAAGCAGAAGCAGCGTTTCCTTTCCGGCACAACGATCCATGAGGTGCACCGGCTGCTGGGCACTGCCTTCCAGTATGCCGTAGAGTGGGGCATCCTTGTCAAAAGCCCTGTTCCCGTGGACAGCCCCAAGAAGTCTACGCAGGAGCGCACCATCTGGACGGTAGAGGAAATGCGGGCGGCTCTGGACAGCATGGAGGACCCCATCCTGCATCTGGCAGTCCACCTCACACTGGTGGGCGCACTGCGAGAGGGCGAGATCGTAGGTCTGACCCCGGAAGATCTCGATTTTGACGCAGCAGATGGCATCGGAACCTTCCGTATCAACAAGTCCATGCAGCGGGTGCGGAAAGAAGCCCTAAATCAAGTGGACGATGGCTGCATCATCAAGATATTCCCGGACAAGCTGGAGCGCAGCACCACTTCCCTCATCCTGAAAAGCACCAAAACCGCATCCTCCTGCCGTACCATCTTCATGACCTCTGCACTGAAAGAGGAATTGAAGAAGTGGCTGAATCAGTTGGCGGCAGACGAGATGAAAGACCCGGCACGCTACCATGATAGCGGAATGCTGTTCCGTCTACCCAATGGTCTGGCAGTGGAGCCGGTGCTGATCCGCAAGAAGTTCCTCAAATGGCAGGATGCCCACCCGGAATTCCCCCGCATTGTGTTCCACGGTTTGCGGCATTCCAGTGCCACCTATCAACTGATGATCTCCGGCGGCGATGTGAAAGCCGTTCAGGGCACCACAGGGCACGCCACGGCGGATATGCTGGTGAACACCTACGCTCATATCCAGCAGTCCTCTCGTGTAAAACTGGGCAGGAAATTTGAGGAAGGGTTCTATGCTAAACAGGAAAGCCCCAGCCTGCAGGCTGTACCCGCCGCAGGCGAACCGACCATCTCCATGACCGCTCTGCTGGAACTTCTGAAGGACGCAGACCCCGAAGTAAAGGCGCAGCTCCGTCTGGCTCTGCTGACCTGATGCAAAATTTACCACGCATTTCAAAGCAATTCCAGCCCATGCAGAGGATTCCCACGAAAACGCCGACCGTGCAAAAACCGTGCATTGACCGTGCAAACCCCGATTTTTCGGGGTTACATAACAAAAAAGAACGCCAAATCTTTCGATTTGACGTTCAAAATTTGGTGCACCTCCAGGGACTCGAACCCTGGGCCCACTGATTAAGAGTCAGTTGCTCTACCAACTGAGCTAGAGGTGCATATTATCAGAATGCGGTTTCTTCATTCTGATAACTCAAGTCGGCGACTACCTATTTTCACGCGCCGTTTCCAGCGAACTATCTTCGGCACAAGTGAGCTTAACTTCTGTGTTCGGAATGGGAACAGGTGGAACCTCACCGTCATCGACACCGACCGATCTG
>ENA-OQNT01000165-OQNT01000165.1-human-gut-metagenome-genome-assembly--contig:-NODE-165-length-16770-cov-4.053476_pt1 | contig 16770 bp, 17 predicted proteins | sample MGYA00242634_ERZ504890 | MGnify/ENA primary metagenome ERZ504890 (study PRJEB26092, sample SAMD00036379) | human gut metagenome | host: Homo sapiens | study: EMG produced TPA metagenomics assembly of... | reverse complement strand
TTATATTTCCGTATAATGATCATATAACTTACGAATAATAAAACAGCTGCACTGCTCCATGCACAGATCTCTGCATAGTATATTCCATCTTCACCGATCAGTTTTGGCAGCAGCAGCGCAACACTGACACGCATGATAAATTCTGCAATGCCGCTGGCAAGCGGAATCAAAGTATTACCCAGGCCCTGGATAGCGGAACGATACACATACAGCAGATACAGCACCCACAAAAAGACAGCCATGATAAACAAATACTTATATGCTATATCCAATACCTGTCGGGTCTGATCCGGTTCACCGGATACAAACAGGGACAGTACATTACGTCCAAACAGTACCATCATGCCGGAAATGAAAGCCGAAGTGAGCACTGCCATATAAGTGCCGCTGCGCACGCCTTTTCGAATCCTCTGGTATTTTTTTGCACCAAGATTCTGGCCCACATAGGTTGTAATAGCATATCCATATGAAACGGCAGCCATCTCCAAAACCCCATACAGCTTGTTCGATGCCGTAAATCCCGCCACAAACAGAAAACCAAATCCATTGATCACATACTGTACCACAAGTCCTCCCACGGAGATGATCACATTCTGTATCGCAAGAGGAACCGCCAGTTCCAAAAGCCGCAGGCTCATAGAGGGTTGCCTGTAAAAGTCCTTCTTTTCCAGGCGGATATCCGGGATTTTACGTAATACGATCAAACAGTACAAGGCTGAAAATCCCTGTGCGATAACGGTTGCCACTGCTGCTCCGGCTATACCCCAGCCAAAAACCGCCACAAATAACAGATCCAGTCCCACATTGATCACTGCTGCCACTGTCATTGCGATCAACGGAGATCTGCTGTTTCCAAGTGCCCGAAGGATCGCTGCAAATATATTATAAGCAGCTATGATCGGGATTCCCGCAAAAATCAGCCGCAAATATAGCATTGTCAGATCAATGACATTATCCGGTGTCTGTAAAAATAAAAGAACATGATAAACTGTACCTTCACTTACTGCGAGTACGACCACAGACAGTAATGCTGTCATGATATAGCTTTTCGCTACTGCACATTTCAGATTTTCCTTTTCCCTTGCTCCATAATACTGAGATACAAGAATAGAAAAACCCTGTGTGATACCTGTCATGATCCCCAACACCAGCCATACCAGCCAATCTCCGGCCCCTACTGCCGCCAGTGCTTCAACTCCTACCACTTGTCCGACGATCATGGTGTCTGCCATTGTATAAAACTGCTGAAAAATATTTCCAAGCATCATTGGTATGGCAAAAGTTATGATCAGTTTTCCGGGGGATCCGGCAGTCATATCTTTTTCATTGGTTCCCATAAGTGTCTCCTTTTCTTTTCATCCTTGTACGCTATTTTACAGGGGACTCTTACGAAACACAATCCTATTTTTTCACAAAGTTTTATAATATTTTTGGTAGCTATTACATCTTTATAATCATTATTTTTAATGGATCATTTTTGCCACGCCTATCTTAAAACTCTTTCTTCTTCATGGCGCTCATACTATACTTATACGAAGCAAACCATATAAGCAGACTTAGCACAATAAGGGCAATCCCGATTTCAAAATCCCCTATTCTCCCTATCATATGCAGAATACTTTCTTTTAATCCCAAATTAGTCTTCACAAAAGATCTAATTGTATAACAAATCGCAAAAATAATTAAAATTGCGATTGGCAACACAATTCGCCCTTTCTCTCCTTCGAACCTTATCCTGATCGCGATCATAATTCCCGCAATTGCCTGAAACACAAAAAATGTGATCAACTCCATTGCCAGCATTTCCAGATCAAACACCTCTTCAGGATTTATGAGTACCATAATTCCTGCACAGATCATTCCAATGCACCATCCACATGCTGTCATGATAAGGAAAAATATATTTTCTCTGACATATATTTTTTATTTACGGGTAAAGAAAATAAATATGTGTAGCCATGGTCATTTTCATCATAACTGATCGTATTACCTGAATATATCGCCAGAACAGATGGGATATACATTGCAATAAAAGTAGCTGCCGTTTTTCCCGTAAGTATAAAAAACAATGCTACAAACACTAACACCAAAAAAAGATTACCACCCTGTCGAAAAAACAATCGAAAATCCTTTTCCAAAAGCCCTCTGATTCCTTTCATCATCTTTCGCCCCCTGTCAACATCAGGATCACCTGATCGAGTGATCCGCTCTCTACTACGATTTCCGGATAATTTTCTATATAATACTGCTTCTCGTTCGTCAGACAGGCAACTCCAAAAAACTCTTTTTTCTCTTTCAAAAGATACCTTTTATCCACTGCCTGATATTGTTCCTCACTGACCTTCAACACTGCATATTTTTCAAGAATCGTATCCATCGCTTCATGAAGTATGATCTTTCCTTTATGTATCACATAAATGTCATCACACAGATGTTCTAGGTCCGAAGAAATATGTGAGCTGATCAGGATACTTCTCTCCGGCTCTTCTTCCATATACTCTCTTAAAATATCCAGCATCCTTTCCCTCGCTCCGACATCAAGCCCTGCTGTCGGCTCATCTATAAAATTGGGCATCCCTCTCCCAGCCCTCTAAAACACTGGCTTTAACGTCAGAGACACGAGTGTATCGTGTTCACTATTATTCTCAAAGCGTTAGCTCTACTCCTTCTTGTTCCAGTGCAGCACTCAACTGTTTTGCATAAGTCACCTGTCCACACTTTTTCATTCCATATAAGATTCTTAAACATATATTTCTTTGTTTTAGTTTTCTTATGAGATATGTTCCGTCAAACGCCTTAGAGACTATGTCATCATGAACCTCTTCCAAATGTTCAACCGCTAAGAAACTATTACTCATCTCACTAAAACATAATAGTGTATTTAATGTATTCATAGAAATGCTGGATAAATATTTTTTCAAAATCTCCCCATTCTTTTGTATTTTGCGTAAATCGAACCCTATCTCTTTACCCTTGTTGTCAGATTTACTTTTCTCAGAATAGTATCTAACCAATGAAGCGTATTCTTTTAATTCATTTTCTGTAATTGACCCGAATACTTTCTCGCATCCAATATTTACCGAAAACTCTCTATTTTCCTTAATTAGATTTACAGCATCTGAAAATTCTTTACTTCCGAGATGATATTCTTGCTTAATCTCATCTTTGACTTCTTTGAATTTCTCTGTTCTCCATTCTTCATATACAGGAAGCCGCTTCGAAATATCCCATATATCTGCTCTCGACAAGCTCTTGGTAAATGTTCCTAGCGAATATTCAAAGATACAATTATCCAGAAAATATATCAAATCATCAAATTTTTTCATTACTTCCTTAAATTCTGTTTCTAACAATTCAATACTTACATGAGAAATTTTGTTTTTTATCATATGTGGTTCATCTTCTTTATTTAGTTCATATTTGAAGGCATCCCCCTCTTCATCGAAATAATAAAAGTAAATCATATCTTCTATATTCTCAAAATATGCAGGAATTCTTCTGTCAATATTCTTCTTATCACATGCTAATTTATATAGGCATTCAATACTATGCGTGTGTAATTCTTTTTTCTTTCCTTTAAGACTTCCTCAGAATAACATATCCCTTTCTTTTCCTCTATTCGCCATAACATTTTTATGACAATCTTCAAAGATAGCTCAATGCTGTGTCTGGCGTTATAAACGATAGGATATACTAACAGATCTTCAACTTCGGAACCTGTTTTCAATGATTCCGTCAGAAGTTCAACGGTACGCTTGAACCCATTTCTTATATCCTCATCGGTAGTTCCCCCATTGTCACCTACGCATGCAATAATTGTATCTTCTTCATGAAATTCAAACGGATTTTCCATCTTCTATCATCCTCTTTCTTCGAATTTAACTTATCGATAAGTATATCATAAATACAATTTATGCACACCTTTTGTTATCTACACTTTTATATTCCAACCACAACAACCGGGAAATTCTTCCCGGTCGTTGCAGATTATTTTCTAATTCAGATTATAAAGTTTTTAATACGTTCAGGTCTTTCTTGTTTAAGGCTTTTCTCAATCTTACATTTTCTTTTTCCATTTGCTCTTTTTCACGTTTCAGCTCCCGGATCTGTTCTTCTAATACATTGATTCGATTCTTCAGTACAATGTCACCTATGTATCTTTTGGGGTCTATCATTCCTGCCTGCTGCTCCAGAGCACGATCCATTTCTTTTCTGACCGTTTCATTCTTATAAAAGAATCCTCTGGACAATCCTGTCCTCTTTGTCAGTTTTGGGACCGTCACTTTTTCCCGTTCTGTCAGCATCTGCCGGATTTCTGTCACTGCCCTGTTTACTTTTTCTTCACTGGCTTTTTTATTGCAGGCTATCATCGAATCGTATTTGTTCATATTCTTCCTCCCATCCTTCCAGACATTCCAGTACCATCTTAGATAATAGGTTTCTTGTTTTTCGTGTATCATCTGCCAGTATTTTGTTGCTCATCTTTCTGTAATACTTTACATTTCTCAGGCTTCTATGCCCCAGTAGTCTTGCGATTGTCCAGTCATCCACATGCATCTCGGCAAGCTTCATGCCATAAATATGCCGATACATGTGAGAACCGAATCCAAAATATTCTCCCTTATCATCTCGGAGATTTTCCTGATATATTTTATCTGTAATTTTTTGCTGGACTGTAGCATATTTCATTGGTTTTGAAGGATCACTTAAACTTGTAAAAATGTATTTACCTTTTCCGTGCTCCTTTTCTCTGTATCGAATCGCTTCCTTTATTAAAGCAGCCAGTTCCTGACTAATCGGTTTTTCATAAAAATGTGTTTTCATTTGGTGGATCTGTATTATGGTTTCACCGTCTTTTTCAATCAGGCAGTCTGTCCTGAGTGTCAGTGTATCTGACATTCTTGTTCCAAGCATTTGATGAATAAGCATAAGTCTCGCCGTCTGCACATCCACTTTCGTAAGGAAAGCATTAAATCGCTTTAATTCCTGATCGGAATAAATTTTGATTTCTCCCCTTATATCTGGTGGAATATCCCGATTCAAAATTAAATCCTTTACCTGCGGATATTGATAGACGTCAGCTACCATATTCAGCAATGCCCGCAGTCTCGTCAGCTCCGCCCGATATCTTTTTGTCCCGGTATCTTCTGTTTTCATGTATATCAAATACTCTTCCATGATTTTCCTGTCCAGCTTTGAGCAGGAATCTACTTCTTTATTGTTTTCCTTCAGATATCTTGAAAACCTTCGAATGGCAGTCATTTCTTTTTTTACAGTACCGATGCTTTCTGTTTTCAGTTGAAAATAAATTGCCTTTTTTACTTCCTCTCTGAGATCCTGTTGGGAGATTTCCTTAAAATTTATAATTCTGGTCGTGCGCGTCAGATCCTGTTTCACTTGTATATCAAGTTTTTCAAGTTGCCAGACATCCTTTGTCATCTCATCTACATCAGCATCTCTTAAATCAAGGAAATAATCTATTAATCGGTCAATATAGTGTAATGTCTTTGCCTGTGATACCGTTTCATTCCCACAATGGGATTTTGAAATTTCTGTCAGGGGCAATCCCTGCTGTAAAAGCCATATTTTCATCTGCTGCTTCCATTTTTCTTTGTCCCAGTCCAAAAAACTTTCCGGTCTGTCTCTTCTGGTTTGCAGCATTTTGCATAAATGATGGTAAAATCTTCTCTCAGTATAAAATTTTTCCGCCCCAAGCTGTTGTCCTCTGTATTTCAGGAACTTCCTCATTTCTTTCTGCATCTGTACAGACGGCAGTAAATCAAGGTCATACGAAGGTTCTGTTCCCATTCGTATTTTTGAAATTTCACTTGCTTTCTCATAGGAGTCCAATTTTTTTATGTAAAATTTATTTTCCACGTTTGCACTTCTTGATTCCTGATGCCAGGCTGTTTTCTCCTTTCTTGAAAAACTCCTGATTCGCTGCTGAAATTTTCTTTGGCATAAAATCCACATACTGCTGTGTCATCTCTTCATAATCATGTCCCAGATAGTCCCGGATACTCTGAAGAGGGACTTCGTCATCATATAACAGAGTCGCTATCGTATGGCGGAAATCATGTGATTTAAAATCATACCCTTTGAAAATATCCTGCCTCTTATTAAACAGTTCTTTCATTTGCCACTTAAACGAACCATACTGATATGCCCCTCCCCGTTTGTTTTGAAAAACATAATCCTCACTTCCAATATGATATTTTTCCAAATATCTTTTCATAATCTTATAAAGAACATCTGGAATCGGTACTCTTTTGTATGTTCGCATTTTCATCTGATAAACCTGTATCCACGCATCTCTTCCCTGCCAGAAATAAGCATCCCCTTTCAGGGTGCATACTTCACTGATCCTTAGTCCAATCAGCATAGAATGTAAAAGGATCAATCTTGGAATTTCAGGGAAATTTTTTAATTCTCTCAGAATCCTCTCATATATTTCCATCTCTACGCTTCGGTTATTATGACAATGTATTTCTTTTTTCAAATAATACTCATAACGAAATGGTATCCTGTCTATGATTTCTTTCGTCTGCAGATATTCATATAGCTGATAGATTGCTATAACAATATCATTAAAATAAGAAGCTTCTTTTAACTCAATTATCTGGAAATATTTTTTTATTTCGGTTTCTGATGCAAGTTTCAGCTCCATCGCGGTTTCTTTTTCCATCCACATGACAAATGCCAGAATCCTGTAGAATTCGGCTTGTATGCCACTCATTGCCAAATGTGTAACACCCAGACAGTATTTCATGTATTCCTGCAAAATTTCCCGGTTCTCTCTTTTTTCTATGCCCATAAAGGAAAATCTTTTCACAGGATTGGATGGGTTGACTCTATATTGTTCCAGATGCAGTCTTTCCAAATACCAGACTGTTGAATCCCATAAAATATTCTTGGCATGGCAGAAAAGATATTTCTGACATTCTCGGAGTTCTCTTTCTGCAAGCTCTTTTGCATATGCCGTATCTGCATATTTTTCAAGTTTATCGGCCTGTACCTGTGTAATATATCTTAAATCCTCAATATGTTCCTGCATACAAAATTGATATACCACCTTCAAACCGTTTAACCGCATTGTGCATTCTCTCAGCATTATGTCACGCAGTACGACATCTTCGATAATTTCTAAAAGCTGACGCTTGCATAGCTCTGAGCCGTTTACACGAAAATCCCAAACTAATTTATCAATGGCAACTTTGCAGTCATATCTTTCTGCGATTGCCGGATTTGGGTGATATGGTAAAAAGAGCAGTTCGTGGATTAAATCTGTATTCTTTGCTATCTCCTGCTTTCCTTTTAACGTATTGGCATGCTTTCTGATTGCATATAATTTTGCCTTATCCATTCCACGTAAATAACTGCGTACTGCTGAATCAGAATAAGTGCTTTTCAGATATTTCCGATAATCCACTCTAAGCTCATAATCGATGTCTGCTATATGCCACACTTCATTTTTTACCAAGTATGCTTTCAGACAGCCTTTTCCAGAGTTGCTGTCCATGCTTTCATCTAATTCCCGGCTCAGTTCTTCTATCTTCTTTTCCCGTTCTTCACTTGATGTCCATTGTTCTTCCGGCTCCCAAGCAAACACCCTTCTTGCCGGCATCTATCTTCACCTCCTGCTTTCCAAAAACTGTTCTACTCCGTAAAGTTTGGAATATCGGCGGTAAAATTCCTGACTTGCTGTTTTCAGCTTGTCATCTAAAACATTCAGATATCGTATGGTTGTATCGAGATGCTTGTGTCCCAGTGCCTGGCTGATCATTTCCAGCGGCCAGTCTGCTTCCCACCTCGTATTTGCATAATATCTTCGAAGCATGTGCGGTGTGATCTTGATCCCAGTCTTTTTCTCCATGCGTTCAAACATATCGTAGACGCTGTCTACTCTTAACGGCTTCCCTATGGTATCCCCTTTGATGTTAATAAACAGGTATTCCTGTTTTTGCAGGATGTCCCAGTATTCCCCGATATAATAAAGCAGGAATTCAAAGGTATCATCGCTCACCCGTCCTCTTCGCTCTTCGGCATTTTTTGCTCTTGCATCGTTTTCATTATCATCCCGGAAGTCTACCCGGATCTCATGGTTTTCGTAATCGATGTCTTTGGTATAATCAATTCCCAAAATTTCACCGATGCGGAATCCCAGTTCCGATGTCAGTAAGATCAACACCTGATCCCTGCAGTTTGTACAGGCTTCTAAAATCGTTACGATTTCGTTCCGTTCGGCTGCCCGGACGTTTCGTTCCTCTTCTTTTAAGTATCCTTTAAATGACCGGGAGCGGATGGTTCTTCTGACCCCGATGGCATTTGCCTTTGTGATCGGCTGATTATAGGATAATACCGACAGGCAGGAACCGTTATTTCTGACTACTTCTAAAAAAGAATAAAACCTGAACACTTCTTTTAAGTAAGCGTTACAGGTTTTATTCTGCGGTTCTTTATCCAAATTGTCGGTATGTTTCCCAGCTTTCAGCCATTTCAGATATTCTGCGAAAAAATCATATTGCGTTTCGTAATCCATTCCATAGACATCTTCTGCTTCATGTTCTTCTTCCAGCAGATATTCCCAGTAGTAGGCAAGGGCAAATGCATTTCTCCGTATAGTATTCGGGGAACGGTTTGCCCGCACCTGATGCATTAGATACTTGCTTGGCAGCAACACAATTTCCAGTGTTTCCATATCCCGTATAAAGAAATATTTTACGGAACCTTCTCGCTGCATTTCCACTTTATATCGCTTCATGTTGTCTGCCTCCTTTCCTCTAACGCTATACACAGTATACCCAACTCATGCCAATAAAGCTATCACCAATACCACCAATTCGCTCCAAACCGCCCCTGAAATACCACTAAACTTTTTGTCCTGTCTGCTACCCGGATCTGGGCAGAACCAATAACGCCACGGATGTTCTCAGCTATAGTACCGCTCCACTTTCCGGCTTCGGATAAAATTTTCTACTTCTTCGATCCGTTCTGCCATCTGGCACTTTGGCAGTGCTTCCAGAACATCACTCCGATACCTGCCTTTCTTTGCTGTCCGGTGATCCAAAATGGACACAACGCAGGTGTCCTGCTCCGTGCGGATTGCCCGGCCGAATCCCTGCCGCAGCTTCTTCTGCATATCCGGGACTACGATGGTCTGGATGTAGGATTCCAGGGATCGGTACTGCTCCTTTTGTGCTTCATGGATGGGGTCCGGAACAGAAAATGGCAGTTTTACGATGATGAGAGACGATACCATGTCCCCCGGAAAGTCCACACCTTCCCAGCAGGAGCCGGCTGCGAACAGCACTGCATTCTCCATCTTCTTAAACCGTGCAATCTCTTCCTGGGAGTTTCTCCATACCTGCACCATCGGGAACGGGATCTGATCCCGCAAAAGCTGATGCACATTTCCCATCAGGGTATAAGATGTGAACAGTACCAGCGTATGCCCGTAAGTGGAACACACCAGATCACGGATCTGCCCGGCAAGCTGCTCGGCCTCTTCCCTGCTTCCCTTTTTCATAGGTCTTAAATGCTCCGGGATGTAAAGCAGACAGTTCTCTTTGTAACAGAATGGGGATTCTGCCACACACTCCCGGACGCCCGTTTCTTTTTCCAGCCCGGTCATCTGTCTGGTTCTTGCAAACCCGTTCCCGGCTTTTAAGGTGCCGCTGGTTAAGATCGCCGGAAATCCCCGGCTCCATAAAGTCGCATCCAGATACTTCGGGATCTCCCGGTTGACTGCCATAAAGGTTAAATGTCCCCGGCTGTCCTGCTGTAAAAACAAAATATATCGCTTGTCGTCTTTAAAAACCATCCGAACAGCTCTTCCATCTCTTCCATCCGCCGAAAGATCCAGTAAGGAATATTCCCGGCAAGCCTTTTGATCATAAGCTGAAGCCTTTCCTGCATCTGGGCTAAGGCTGTGCCAGCTCCCGGCGGAAAATAAAAACTTTCTTTTCCAGCCATGTCCTCGATGCCATCTTTCCGGTGCTTTCGAATCTCCATCTGAAGAGCGGAAACCCCTTCCAGCAGCCGTTTTCCATCCGTGCCTTTATGCTCTCTGACTAAAAAGTAAGCAATCTCCTGCACATCTTCCCTTCCAATGCTTCTTCCATACATCTGGCTGGCGGCTTCCGGGAGTTTATGGGCCTCATCCACAACCAGAGCCCTGTAATCTGCCAGAAGCGGCCGGTACCCATTTGCCCGGTGCATGGCATCTGCCAGAAGATAATTGTGATTGCAAATCTGTAAAAAAATGTCCTCTTTCCTGGAACTATCCAGATGCTTCTGATAACGGCATTCTACTTTTCCCGGACACTCCCTAGGGCAGAATTTTGGTACGCACACCAGCCTGCGGTCAAAACCGCTCAGGTTATGTACGGAATCTAAATCAAAGTTATGCCGGAGGGACTTCAATGCCTCCATCTGTGCCTGATTTTTATTCTTGTCCCGGACTGCCTCTAATCTCTGGGCCAGCCTGTAATCGCATACAAAATGTTCCTTTCCCTTGCGGACGACTGCTTTTAATTCTCCCTGAAGCAGATCTGCTTTTAACAGTACATCCGATAAGAAAGGAACATATTCCTCTATGATGGCTTTCTGTAAGGCGATACTGGAAGTGGATACCACTACAGACCGCCTGTCACATCCCGAATAACCGGAATGCAGTACACTATATTTCCGCATCAGGATGCAGGCTGTCAGATAGGCATAGGTCTTTCCGATGCCGACGCCTGCATCACAGAGTGTGATTTCATTTTTCATAAGGGCATCCAGCATTTCATGGCAGAGACGGATCTGTTCTTCCCTTACATGAAGCCCGGCTTCCGGGAGAAGCTCCCGAAAGATCTGTTCCACTTCGCCATGTGCCCTTTTCTGATATTCATTTTTATAACACATTACTTCTCCTTGCCAGAAAGCTTATCTTACCGTACCCTTACGGACGGGTCTGGTCGCTTCCGGTGTATTCTGTCCCTGTTCCTGCATTTTCTTTATGGCAGCATTCCCTCTTGCCATCATCCTTCGGATATCCGTCCGGGAAACATTCCACGTCTTTACTTTCTGTGGAGCTTGCCTCGCCTGTTCAGATAAATGGCATTCACAGAGTTTTGGATAAACCACCATTGCTTCCGGAAGTTCCAACGGATACTCAATCATGGGATGATAAACAATATCCCGGATTACCTGCTCATAACATTCCATCTGCATTCTTGCCGTACTGTCCTGATAGATATTTTTCCCTTTCATGGCACTGTAGACCTGCGATGAGATGTATCCCAACGCTTCAAAACTACAGTACCCATACGGAGTCACGCCGGAAAGGGAATCCGGATCTTTTAAGGCATTCAGATAAACTTCTTTTCCCTGGGCGATCAGCCACATCCGAAAATCGGAAAAACTGTCATCACTGCACCCTGCTTCCATCATAATACCTGCCGCTGTCCATAAGCCGTACTTATAAGCCGCATCCCGGTAACTGTAAACAAGATTGTGGAATTGGAGGACATCCTCCGGTGTCATATAGAAGAGCTGCTGCTTGATCCACACTGCCGAAGCATCCAGATCGGTGCCGCACACTTCCTTTGCTTTTTCAATCAGATTCCAGAATTGATCCTTGCTCATTCCACTTCTTTTTGTTTCTTCCATCTGTTCTCTCCCCTTGATGTGACGTTAATACCACAAGAATACGGCTGTAGTCTCCTACAGCCGCATGGTATCTGATATCAACGACACACTTCTTCATTGATTTCTTTTTTATCTTGCTGTTCCGCATTTGACCTCGCACCCCCGGAACTATTCCTGTATTTCTTCTGGGAAAGGGGACACTACAGGCGGGCGGCTGGCCTGCCGCCGCTCACAGATGTCCTAGGGGTCTTTCTGATTACAACCCGGAGTCCATCTTCCGCTCTCTGGCTGGTAACGTGTATCATTATCCCCCATCCGTGATCCTGGCGAAAGGCTGCCACCGCCTTATTCACAGCTATGCTTTCTCGCTCCAAGTCTAAGAATCTTTACCCTATACTTAATCATGGCGCTCATACTGTCACGCTTCTACGGTTGGGAACGTACCTGTAGTGCCGATATTCACTTGCCAAAGAACAGCCGAGGGATGTCCCTCTGCTTACTAGCCGATGGCAGTGTATTTTTTTATCACTTCACAAAAAAATATTTTATCTTGCATCCCCGGATCTGTTTTTCTTCTTTGCCGGATTCTTTTGTTTTGCATCGTTCTTCCGGCTTTCTTTCTGTTCTTTTTCTTCTTCCGGCGGCATCTTCATCACATGGAGTTCTCCGTTAAACAGAGTAAAAATTTCCGGTGACTGGTATTTTTCTTTAAACTTTTCAATCTGTTCCGGTGTCAGCGAAGTAAAATCATCTTCTGTCAGCCCTACTACAAGGAAAGTCCCGGCTATCGCATCATAGACCTGTCCATGATCATCATATAACGCCCGGTTCAGTGGCAATCCCTCAAATTTTCCATTGCCGTTTAAAAGGATTCCAACTTCATCATCAAACGGATAGGTCATTTCAATGTCACCGCCTACCGCCTGCTGCAGATCCTCCAGCTCATTTGGGATGTGCTTGACATAGGGGGCCTTCATCGGCTCGACTACCAGTACCGTCATCATTTCTTCCTGCATTTCGGACACTTCTTTCTCATCCATCGTATCAATCCTCCTGTCTGTTCGTTCTAATAGTCAGCCGATGAGAACCTTTTGTTTTATTCAAATTTCATGGACTTTTTGATCTTTTCCCTTAATCTCCGCAGTCTTGTATAAACCGTCTGCTCCGGCAGTTCCATGTGATGACTGATCTCTTTTGGTGCATATCCCATCATCTTCAGGACAATCATCTGAAGAGTTTTCTTATCAGTTGATAACAGAATCTGAAGCAGTTCTTCGTTCTCCACGGTATCCAGCAGGGCTTCTACGCTCTCCGGCTGGGACTCTTTGGTTTCTTTTTCTTCCAGGAGCAGTTCCATACAGTCCAGAAGCGAGGTCTGGTGTTCCCGGAATCTCCGCTCTGCATTGAAATCGTCCCAGTCATACTCCCGAAGCTTCTGGATCGTCTCTTCATCCACGCCCTGTTCACGCAGGATCTTCTCTTCCTCTGCTTTCCACTGGTTCCATCTATATTCTTCTTTTGCTTTGTTATAAGCCACTTATGTTTTCCTCCGATCTGAATTTTTGCGAAATCAAATCGGAGTGTGGCGGTGCTCTGGTCCGTTCTTCCTGTCTACAGGAATGTCCGGCATTTCTGCTGTCTCCCTGCAAACACGGATCTCCTTTGTAATCATATCTTTACAAAGGCACAGTGTATCGGATGCACCTGTCAGTTAACGGTCAGAAAACTGTCAATTGACGGTCAGTTTTTATCACCTTCTTTCCAGAATAAATAAAATAAGACGAATAATCTTTTTACGGATCATTCGCCTTACTGTTGTTCGTTTTCTTTATTCAATTCAAATTTGTAACCTATATCCCTGACACTGACGATACAATTCCCAGCACCATCTTCAACAACATTCAGCTTTTTTCTCAGTCGCTTTACCAGACACCAGATGATATTTTTAATATCACCAACAGGATAATCTTTCCAGACAAGCTGGTAAATCTGTTCAAACGTGTATACTCTCATCGGTGTCGCTGCTAATAAGTATAAAAAATTATATTCTTGTCGTGTTAAATGTAACGCTACATCATTCCAAAATACTTTATGTTTCTTATGATCCATTACAAGTTTTCCTTTATCAATCATCGTTTCGGATTGCTTTTGAGTTATTTTTTGTTTATTATTTCGTCGTGCCAATGAAAAAATCTGCAGATCTACTTCTTCTGTAGTGCTATTTATATCCATTACACAGTCTGCACCAGCGTATATTAATTCTTTTTTCCATGATATACACAATAAAGAAGAAGTATCCGTCAAAATAATAATTGGTATCTGCGTTATCTTTCTAATAGCAGATATAATATTACTTATGTTCTCTTTATAAAGGATCACTCCTATTATAAGCACATCATAAGAAAATAAACTCAAATTATGCAGTAAAATTTGTAGATTTTCTGCATAATCTGAGTTTATCTCATTGAATAGTTTTCGATATGATTGATTGTCAAAATATGCTAATATCTTGTATTTTGTGTCTTTCATATTTAATCTATTTTAGCAAAGCAACATTTTCTACTTCTTCACAGGAAAATCATCAAATGTATTGTCAATTTTTTGTGAAGCAATCTCTCTCATCGCATGCTCTTTCAGTTTTTGAAAACTTTCATCACTGACTGCATGTTCCATGCGACAAGCATCAACTTCTGCAATTTGTGGATTAACTCCAACGGATATAAGTTGATGAGTAAAAAAACAATGGCGTTCGTAAATTTTTTCAGCCACATCCCAGCCAAGGTCGGTCAGGTGTATATAATGGTTTTCGTCTGTTGTCAAAAAGCCACCCTCTCGTAAAGTTCCTACTGCGTAACATACGCTGGGTTTTGAAACCTCCATATACCGGGCAACATCCACGGAACGCACCATACCGAGCTTCTTTTGAAGTATAAGCACGGCCTCCAAATAATCCTCTCCGGCAGTATGAAGTTTCATAGGCAGCTCCTTTCGCTATTAAGCAAGACTCCAGCCAGCCGCACTCTTTCGGATATTGACAAAATCCTGATAGATACCAGGCTGTTTCAAAAGTTTCTCATGGGTTCCTTGCTGTGCAATCTGGCCGTTGTCTATAACTAAAATCTGATCGGCGTTCTGGATGGTATTTAGGCGGTGAGCAATTACAAGCAGGGTCTTTCCCTTCACCAATTCGGAAATAGCCTCCTGAATATAGCTTTCATTGTCCGTATCCACACTCGCGGTAGCTTCGTCCAAAATGACGATAGGCGCGTCTTTCAGGATACAGCGGGCAATCGAAATACGCTGCTTTTCGCCACCAGAGAGTGTCGCACCGCCTTCGCCAACCACTGTCTGGAACCCATCAGGCAGAGCCATAATGAAATCATAGCAGCGGGCTTTTCTGGCAGCCTCATAGACTTCTTCTTCCGTGGCATCCGGCTTTCCCATGATGATATTGTTGTAAATGGTGTCCTGAAACAGATACACGCGCTGGAATACCATGCTGATCTGATTCATCAATTCCGACAGAGGTACATTGCGAATATCCACACCCCTTATCGTCACATTGCCGGATTTTACATCCCAAAGCCGCGCCAGTAAGTTTGCAATGGTGGACTTACCACTACCGGATGGCCCAACCAGCGCTGTCATAGAATTTTTCTTCATGGCAAAACTGATATGGTGCAAAACCTCTTTATCCTGATAAGCAAATGTAACATCGTTGAACAGGACTTCCGGCTGTCCCGGCTGTGCCTGAGCCGGAATATGCTGCTTGCCGTTGTCGGAAAGTTCCGGTTCATCCAATACTGCTTCAATACGATCAAGGGCAGCGTTCATAACGGTTAGTCTGGATGCTTCTCCATAGAGAGCCTTCAACGGGCCAAAAAGATCAAATACAAATAGCAGAACACCCAACACATAAGCCAAAGAAAGCGCACCGTTCTGTTCCAACACAATAGACAGGCCAAAAATTGCCGCAATACCAATACCGTAAAGGATATTCAGCCCCATTGTCCACGGGGTCATTTTCCGTTCAAAGTCAAGCGATGTATTTCTGGAACGTTTGAAATTGCCGGACAGTTCTTCGGATTTTTCTCCAAGCAGGTTATAGCTCTTAATAACACCAATGCCCTCCACAAAAGACAGCACCGCATCGGTCAGCCGTTCACTCTGCTCCTGACGACCTGCTGCTTCTCGTAGGGAAACTTTGTTCATTCCCTTAGATACCAGCCATGCCAAAATAGTAACTATCGCAGCAATCAAGCCAAGCTGCCAATTCAGATAATTGCGGTACTGTTCCGGCAGCAAGAGCAGTTCGGTAAAAATATGCTCCACACTTTTTGTTGCGGGTGCTATAAAGCATCCGCCCGCTGTAAAAAGTCCTTGAAAATCCATGTCCTCGTCAAACGCGATTGTTCCCAGCATGATATTCAGGCTGTTTATGATCTGCGGCAGATAAGCCACCACTGAAACACCAACAAAAGGTTCTTCTCCAAAATCACAGCTTTTCAGGTGGCTTGCACCATTGAAAACAGAAATATAATGGTCGCTCATAATCATCTCCGGCTGGTCGCTGAACAGCATATTCACTCGCCCATGAAAGCAATAGGTGACTTCAATAAAACGATCTATACATTGGATATTTTTTTGAATTGGAGTTGTGATATGAACATTGCTATAAACAATTTCAGCACCAGGCATCACTTCAAAGCTCTGCATGGTGCCTTTCCCAAATTTGGGAGAAATTGTATATATCTTTGAATCCTTTTCAACGGAACAGTTACCAATCAGCTCATGGAAGAACAGGAGGTCATTTTCCATTCTCCTCAAGGTTCTGCCTCCTTTCTGACCGCAAGAAAAATCATGTAGTCGATGCAGATTGTCGGGGGAAAGTGGGTAATCTTCCTGCTGTTTTCCGTTATCTAAATGAATCACTCTTGTACAGGCTGCCGCTAAAAATTCGTAATCATGGGTTACAACAAAAATTACCTTTCCCATTTTGGTAAAGCGTTTGAAATAACCCCGCAACCTGAATCATGCTGTCATAATCAAGTCCGCTAGTTGGTTCATCAAAAATTAAAACATCCTTACAGCATACCATACTGACCGCCACGGCTGCACGCTGCTTCTGCCCCCCGGAAA
>ENA-OQNT01000164-OQNT01000164.1-human-gut-metagenome-genome-assembly--contig:-NODE-164-length-16775-cov-4.057965_pt1 | contig 16775 bp, 20 predicted proteins | sample MGYA00242634_ERZ504890 | MGnify/ENA primary metagenome ERZ504890 (study PRJEB26092, sample SAMD00036379) | human gut metagenome | host: Homo sapiens | study: EMG produced TPA metagenomics assembly of... | reverse complement strand
TGGATGCTTCCATAGCAGTTTCCTCCATTTTGTTTGCGCGGCACGCTGCCGCATACTCTCTTGTTTTGTAGTATAGCACATCTTTTTGCAAAGAAAAAGTGCTGTCGTAAAGGGCGGCGGGCACACCTCTGTGTCCCACGATCAAAATGGCCTCCGCTGATCGCTCTGGCCGTATTTAGCAGAATTATTATTTCATAAGTAATGAAAGCCGGAAATCTGCGGATTTCCGGCTTTCAATTTTCACGGGAAAGAGTCGTAGCGGGCAGCGGCATCTTGCAGCGCCGGCTCCCTGCGGGAAGCATTCCAAATCAGAAGATGGCCGTCGCAGCCGCCACTGCCAGCACGATGATGCCCAGCACGATGCGGTAGGCTCCAAAGAACTTGAAATCGTGGCGCTTGACGTAATCCATCAGGAAGCGGATGGCGGCAAGGCTCATGCCAAAGGCCACCACACAGCCCACTGCCAGCACAGCCACCTCGGTGCCGGTCATCACAGAACCGCCGACAACGAACTTGACCACCTTGAGCAGGGATGCGCCCGCCATGACCGGGATGGCCAGATAGAAGGTGAACTCTGCCACACAGGCGCGGGACAGGCCCAGCAGCAGGCCGCCCACGATGGTGGCACCGGAGCGGGAGGTGCCCGGAATGATGGCCAGACACTGCCACAGGCCAATGATGATGGCATCGCGGTAGGTGATCTGCTCCAGCCGGCTCACGTGCGGCGCGGCGCGGCGGTTCTCCACAACAAAGAACAGCGCGCCATACAGAATGAGCATCGCGGCAACCGTGATGTAATTGTAGAAGTGAGCTTCCATCCAGTCGTCCAGCGGGCTGATGATGAGCACCGGGATCGTGGCCGCTACCACCTTGAACCACAGACTCCACACGCTGGGCTTGGAAATGACCCTGCCCTGCTTCATGCCAAAGGGCCACAGCTTGCCCCAGAACAGCACCACCACGGCCATGATGGCACCCAGCTGGATGACCACACGGAACATGGACATGAACTCTTCGCTTGCGTTGAATTTGATGATCTGTTCCAGCAGGATCATATGACCGGTGGACGAAATGGGAAGCCACTCGGTAATGCCCTCCACAATGCCCATCAGGATGGCTTTGATGATCTCAAAAAACGTAAGTACCCCTCCTTGTGCACAAAGGCACAGCAGCTTATTTTCTTCCAGTATACCATACTATGTCTCTGCACGCACGCAGAATGCGAAAATTTTTACACCCGCCGCCACTTTTGCCCTACAGGCTGTTACTGCGCTGGGAAATGTGTTATACTGATGCAAAGACCCTTTTCCTTCTATTTTATCCGCAAATCAAAACAGAGCTTAAACACTCTTGGTATTTTTGTTGAACCATTCTACAACGAGGTGAATCCATATGAATATTCTGGTGATCGGCTGCGACCAGGTGGGTGCTTCCCTCATCCGCGATCTGGAACGCATCGGCCATGATATCTCGCTGATCGAAAAGGATCCCGAACAGCTCAAGCGTCTGGATGCCTTTGACGACTACAGCTTTGGCGGCACGGCTCTGGTGGGCGACCCCACCGACCCGGATACCCTGCGGCAGGGCGGCATTGACAGCTGCGATGCCGTGGCCGCTGTGAGCGAGGACGACTCAGTAAACCTGATGGCGGCACAGATCGCAAAAAGCATCTTCCGCCGTGAGAAGGTGATCTGCCGCGTGTCCGACCCGCACCTGCAGGTGCTGTACCACAAGGCTTACGAGATCGACACCATCTGCCCCACGGTGCTCACCGAGCAATCGGTGTTCCGCGCACTGGCAAAGTAAAAAGTGAGGGAAGCATATGAAAGTTTGTATCGCAGGCGGCGGCAAGGTGGGCATGTATCTGGCCCAGAGCCTGCTGGCCCACCGCCACAAAGTGACCATCATTGAACCGCAGGAAATGCTGTGCCGTTCGCTGGCCGATTCGCTGGATATCCCGGTGATCTGCGGCGATGCCATCAGCTTTGACACCATGCGCACGGCCGACGTTGCCAGCTGCGATGCCTTTGTGGCCGTGACCGGTGCGGACGAGAACAACCTTGTGGCCTGCCAGATCGCAAAGCGGGAGTTTGGCGTGAACCGCACTGTGGCCCGGGCCTCCAACCCCAGAACCGCGAACTGCTGCACACCTTAGGCGTGGACACCGTAGTGTGCGGCACCGACAACCTGAGCCACATCCTTGAGCGCGAGATCGAGACGGATACCATCCGCCAGCTGCTCTCGCTGGGCGGCGGCACTGCCAGCCTGAACGAGATCCTGCTGCCGGAGAACTTCCAGTTTGCAGGGCAGGCGGTCAAGGACATCCCCATGCCGGGCGACGTCATTCTGGTGTGCATCACCCGCGATGCGGAGTTCATCATCCCCCACGGCAATACCACCTTACTGCCGTGGGACCGCATCCTCTGCCTGACGCAGGATGACACCCTGCACCTGCTGATGGATGCCTGGGGCCTTTCCGGAAAATGACCGAACGTGACCTGCTGCGCACGGCGCTGATCATCCCGCCCAAGGGCCGGGCCGTGCTGTGCGTCTGGGCCGCTGTTCCCGGCGTGTTCTGCGCGCCTTTTGTGTTCTGGCAGAGCCTGTTTGCCGGGTGTATTTTCTGTGCCCTGTGGGCGTGCCTTGTGTTCGCCGCGTGGGCAAGAGCCTGCAGCTTTACCGCAGTGCTCACCGCCCGGAACACTGCCGTGCGGCCGGTATCGCCGTTCCCATCACACGGCAGCTTCCCCGCCGGGCCGTGACTGGCGTGTGGACCCTGCGCACGCCGCTTCTGTGGCTGGCCGGGTGCAGCGTGCTGGTGGTGCACGGCCCGGGCGTACAGCTGTTCCTGCCGGGCGTGGATGCCCTGCAGGCGCAGGCCCTTGCCGCTGTGCTGATGGAGGAAACGCCATGACCGAACGCGGCTTCCACCCGTTTGCGGTGCTGCATTTTCTGCGCAAGACCATCCTGCTGTATCTGCTGCCGCTTTTGCAGGTGCTGTTTGCCCGCAACTGGGCGGCGCTGCGTACGGCTCTGGTGCAGGGCGCGGCGCTGCTGACAGTGCTTGCCGCTGTGAGCGCCGCCGTGCTGCACGCAGGCCGCTGGCGGGTGGATGCACAGGGAACCCTGCGGGTGCGCTGGCGGCTGGGCGTGCGGCTGGACCGCTGCCTGAAAGCCAGCCAGCTGGCAGCGCTCACCATCGAGCGGCCCCTGCTCTACCGGCTGGCCGGTGCCAGCCGGGTGGTGCTGTACCCTGCCGGGCAGAAGCGCACCCTGACCCTGCTTTTGAGCGCGCAGAACGCGCAGTTTTTAGCTGACCGCATGATGCCGCGCCGGGATGCTGTGGCCCACACCCCGCGCGGCGGCGAAAAGCTGGCCTTTGCGGTGCTGGGTGCCAACGGCCTTTCCACTCTTGCTTTGCTGGCGCTGGCCATCAAACAGAGCAGGCCCTATGCGCCGGATGCCCAGACGGCGGCCTTTGCCCACCTGAACCGCATTGCGGCGTGGGCGGCGCGCTGGCTGCCCATGGGCACAGCATGGCTGCTGGTGCTGGGCGGTGTGCTGTTCTGCGCAAGCCTTGTGCGCAGTGCGGCCCATGCGGCCCATTACACCGTGTGGCGCACCGAGAGTCACCTTGGCAGCAGGGGCGGCTTTGTGCGCCGGTATGAGATGCGCCTTGCGCTGGAACATCTGAGCTATGCGGACCTGCGCCGCTCGCCTGCCACATGGGCGCTGGGCTGCTGCCCGGTGTTCGTTACAGCAGGCAGCTGCCAGCCGGAGATCCCGTTGCTGGTCTGGCGGGAGGACGGCCCTTTTCTACAGGAGCTGCTGCCCGGCTTTGCCCTGCCGCCAAAAGCCCCGGTGGACACCGCAGGCCGCAGCATCCCGGCGTTTTTTCTGCCTGCCGGCATCCCCTGCGGGCTGTGCCTGCTGCTGACAGCGGTATCCCGCTACACCCTGCCCGCCCTCACGGTGCCGCTTCTGGTGGTCACTGCTGTGTTTGCCGCCCTGCTGGTGGGTGCGTACAACGGCTGGCGCAAAGAGGGCATCTGGCTGCAAAACGGCCGCCTGACCCTGCGCTGGCAGCACGGCTTCCATCTGCACGACATCTGCGTGCTCTGCCCTGTTCCGGCCCTGACAGCCCTGCAGTCGCCATGGGCCGCGGCGGTGCACCGCACGAACCTCACCCTCACCTTTCCGGGCGGGGTGAAGTGCAAGGTGCGCAGCGTAAAGTGCAGCGAACTGCCTTTTTTACTTTTCTGAAACTGTAAGGAGTCTTTTTCTGTGATAAAAACTGTATTATTCGATCTGGACGGCACCCTTCTGAACACCATCGACGACCTTGCCGATGCAGGCAACTGGGTGTGTGCACAGCATGGCTGGCCCACCTTTACGGTGGAACAGTTCAAGCACATGGTGGGCAACGGCATCCCGAAGCTGGTGGAGCGCTTCTCGCCGGAAAATGCCCGCACGCCGGAGCAGCTGGCGGCCACGCTGGCCGAATTCACTGCCCGGTACGACGCCCACAAGGAGGACAAGACGGCTCCCTATCCCGGCATCCCGGAGCTGCTGGACGAGCTGCGGGCACAGGGTGTTCAGTGCGCAGTGTTCTCCAACAAGGCCGACCCGCTCTGCGGCAAGATCATCGCCCACTATTTCGGCACAGGCCGCTTTGACGCTGTGCGCGGCAGCAGGCCCGGCGTGCCCACCAAACCGGACCCCGCCGGGCTGTATGCGCTGATGGACGAGATCGGTGCAGACCGCTCTGCCACCCTTTTTGTGGGCGACAGCGATGTGGACATCCTCACCGGACACAATGCCGGACTGCCCGCCATGGGCGCGCTGTGGGGCTTCCGGGGCCGTGCAGAACTGACCGCTGCCGGTGCGGATGCACTGGCGGCAGTGCCGGAGGATATTTTTACCTATATCCAGAAGGGTTGACGATTTAGAATGCCCTCCGTTTTACTCTGGGCATGTTTAGCGGAAAATTTATTTTTATTTGCAGCTCAGAAAAATCTGCGGATTTTTCTGAGCTGCTTTTTCACGGGGAGGGGTCGTGGCGGGAAGCGGCATTTACTGCTGTCGGCCTGCGGCCGTCGCGCAGCGACTTCTGATTGGCGGAACCTCAAAAAGCGGTTAAGAGATCTTCACGCCGAACAGGCGGGAATCTCCAGCTTTTTGGGGTGGAGCCTACTGCTTTGGGATTATCAGCCTCCCCCACTCGAATACGCTCTGCACAGGAAACAATGCGCAAAAAGGCGAGCCGCCCATTGGACGGCTCGCCTTTTGTGTTCTTTGGTGTAACTTTATCAGCCCAGAGTGACTTCCTGGATCTTGGAGGAAGCGAACTCGAAGGGCCAGACGGTCTTCCACTCCTGATCCTGCACCTGTGCGATAGCAACAGAAGCGTAGGTGTTGTCACGGTAGTGCTTTGCGCCGCCGATCTCGTACTCGGGAGCGAACTCGATCTTGGAGTAGGGCAGAACGATCTTGCGGCCGCCCTCGAATGCACCGTCGATGGACAGCTCTGCCAGAGCGTCGCGGACGGCAGCGCCGTCGGTGGAGCCGGCCTTCTCGATGGCGGTCTTGAACAGCCACACAACGGTGTAGGACTCAGCAGAGTGACCGTTCATGTTGACGTTGTAGACCTTCTTGAAGTCCTCGTTGATCTCCACGCCGTTGGTCAGGTCGGGGTTGAACTCGACAACAGAAGCCACGCCGTTTGCGGATGCGCCCAGGTTCGGGATGAAGGAAGGATCGGTGAAGCCGTTTGCCTTGGCAACGATCATCTTGGGCTTGTAGTTCTGCTCCTTCAGGGTCTGGACGAACAGAGTAGCGTCGCCGATGTAGGAGTCGCACAGGATGGCATCGGGATCAGCCTGCTTCAGAGCCAGGACCTGAGAGGACAGGTCGGTAGCGTTGGAGCTGTAGTCCACTTCGGCCACAACATCCAGACCGTAATCGGGTGCGAACAGGTTGACGCAGCGGATCAGCTCCTGACCGATGGCAGCCTTATCGGTGAAGATGGCGACCTTCTTGATCTCGTTGCCGGTCTGCTCCTTGGAGTCCTGCAGATACTTCAGCATATCTTCCACGTAGACGGAGTTCAGCGGGCACAGACGGAAGAAGTAATCGTAGTCCTTGTGGTCCTCGTCGGTCAGACGGTCCAGCGTGGAGATAGCGGTGATCATGGGGATGCCGTACTGCTGGCAGACCTGAGCCACGACCTCGGTAACAACGGACATATGGCAGCCCATGATGACGTTGACACCTTCCTGGGTGATCAGGCGCTCTGCCTCAGACTTACCGGTGGCTGCGTCGCCTGCGTGGTCACCGCGGACAACTTCCAGCATCTGACCGTTCACGCCGCCTGCCTTGTTGATCTCGTCCACTGCGAAGTCGATGCCGCGCAGGATGTTCTCGCCGATGGCTGCGTTGCCGCCGGACATTGCGTAGATGGTACCGATCTTGATGGTATCACCGCTGGCTGCTGCAGTGCTGCCGGATGCTGCAGTGCTGGTAGATGCTGCAGTGCTGGTGGAAGCGGAAGAGCCGCCGCAGGCGGTCAGAGCAGCTGCGCTGCCCAGAACAGCGGATGCCTTCAGGAAGCTTCTACGAGAGATCTTTTTCATAATTGTCCTCCAATTCTGTTTGTAAAAAACAGCTTGTTAATCCGAGATGCCCCGCCGCACCGTGTGAAGTAGTGCCCGCCGGACATCCAGTTTCCAAAATCAGATGCCGAGGTACGCCTTCTTGACGTGCTCGTTTGCCGAAAGCTCGGCGGCGGTTCCTTCCAGTGCCACGCGGCCATTCTCAATAACATAGCCGCGATCAGCCGCTGCAAGGGCTTTGGTGATATCCTGCTCCACCAGCAGCACCGAGATGCCGTCATTCTTCACCATGGTCTTGGCCACTTCCAGAATGTCGTCCACGATGTTGGGGGCAAGGCCCAGACTGGGCTCGTCCAAAATCAGCAGCTTGGGCATACCGATCAGCGCACGGGCCACGGCCACCATCTGCTGTTCGCCGCCGGACAGAGTGCCGGCAGCCTGCTTTGCGCGCTCGCGCAGTTTGGGGAACCAGTTATAGCACTTTTCCAGATTTTCTGCAAAATGCGCCTTGGTCTCCTTATTGAATGCACCCAGTTCCAGATTTTCCAGCACGGTCATCTCGGTAAAGAGCTGACGGCCTTCCGGCACCTGCACGATGCCGCTGTCCAGAATAACGCGGGAGCTTTTGCCGGAGAGGTCCTCCCCGTTGAACTCCACCTTGCCGGAGCTGGCCTTGACCATGCCTGTGATGGTGCGCACCATGGTGGTCTTACCGGCACCGTTGGAGCCAAGGATGGCAACGATCTCGCCATCCTTCACCTCAAAGCCGATGTCCCACAGGATGTTCACAGAGCCGTAACCGGCGTTCAGACCTTCAACTTTAAGCACTTGCGCCCTCCTTTTTGGTGCCCAGGTACACCTCCATGACGTAAGGATCGTTCATGACCTGCTCGGGCGTGCCCTCAGCGATCTTTTCGCCGTGGTGAAGGACGATGACCTTCTCGCACAGGCTCACGACCGCCTTCATGATGTGCTCGATGAGCAGGATGGTGACACCGGACTCGTTGATCTTGCGGATCAGCTGGATGGCCTCTTCGGTCTCAGCCGGGTTCAAGCCTGCCATGTTCTCGTCCAGAAACAGCACTTCGGGCTTGGTGGCCAGAGCGCGGGCCATCTCCAGACGCTTCTGGTCCGGCGTGCCCATGTCCTTGGAGATCACATGACGCTTTTCGTACAGGCCGGTGAAGTGCAGCACCTCCATGGCGCGCTCCTTGGCCTCTTTTTCGCTCTTTGCACCGGCGTGGCCGAAGTAGGCGGCGGCGGTGACGTTATCCAGAACGCTCAGGTTCTTCAGAGGTTTCATGATCTGGAAGGTGCGGGCGATCTTCATGTTGGTGTACTCATACGCCTTTTTGTTGGTGATGTCCTCACCATTGTAGAAGATCTTGCCTTCGGTGGGCGGGTAGTAGCCGCAGATCATGTTGAAGGTGGTGGATTTACCAGCACCGTTGGGGCCGATCATGCCGGTGATGGAGCCTTTCTCCACCGAGAAAGAAACATCATGCACGGCGGTCAGACCCTTGAACCGCTTGGTCAGGCCCTGGACTTCAATAATAGGCTTTTCTGCCATGATTACTTCCCTCCCTTGTCTGCCATCAGCTCATACTCTTCCAGCACGTCCAGAGACGGCTTTTTGAGGATCTTTTCATCGATGAAGGTCTTGACCTTCGAGTTCATGTACCAGCCCAGAATACCGGACGGACGGAAGCGGATGACCACGATCAGCACGATGGCATACATCAGCATGTTGATGCCGGGCAGGATGGCGGCAAAGTTTGCACGCAGCAGTTCGCTCAGCGGAATCATGATGAGGCCGCCGATCAGCGGGCCTTCGATGTAGGCAGCGCCGCCCACGACTGCCGGCAGCACGATCTCAGTGGACTTGGACTGGATCATAACATCGGGGTCGATGTAGCGGATGTAACTGACGTAGAAGAAGCCGACCAGACCGGCAATGATGGCCGAAATGACAACGGCAATGACCTTGTACTTGGTGGGGTTGATGCCGATGGCGGCGGCAGCGTCCTCATCCTCGCGGATGGTGCGCAGCGCAAAGCCCAGCTTGGAGCGGCCGATCTTCTTCATGATGAGGTAAACGCCCACCATCATGATGAAGCCGATGTAGTAGTACGGCACCTTGCTGGTAAAGCGGAACTGCGCAAAGGAGTCCTTGCCGAAGGGCAAGCCCACGCCGGATGCGCGGCCGAAGAACTCCGAGTTGATGATGAACTGACGGATGGACTCGGCAAACGCGATGGACACCAGCGTGAAGTAGGGGCCGCGCAGGATCAGGCTGGGGAAGAAGATGACACCGGCCACAACGCCCACAACGAGCATATCCAGCACAGCGGCCACCCAGGGGTTCATGCCCGTCTTTGTGACCACCAGACAGCACACATAGGCACCCAGACCCATGTAAGCGGCCAGACCCAGCGAGTTCTGGCCGGTAATGCCGCCCAGAATGTTCCATGCCATGGACAGGGTGGACATATAGAAGGTGAGAACGAAAATGTTGATGATGTAAGGTTTATCCACGACCAGCGGGATCGCTGCGAAGATGGCGACGATGATAGCCAGAACGATCGCCAGATTGCGGTGATAAGTTTTAACTGCTTTTCTGGTATCCATCTTATCGCCTCCTCAGAATCATGACCTGACGCACGACCAGAATGATGATGAAGGTGACGAACACGATCATATCACTGTAGGACGGGCTGATGAACAATGCACTCATCTGCTCCAGCAGGCCCAGGAAAATACCGGCGAAGAATGCACCGGGGATGGAGCCCAGACCGCCCACGACCACGACGATCAGTGCGCGGAAGCCGAAGCTTGCGCCTGCGGTGGGATAGATGGTGTAGAACTGGGTCAGCAGAGAGCCGGCGATACCGGCCAGAGCAACGCCCAGACCATAGGTCAGGATGTAAATTTTCTTGACGTTGATGCCCACGACCTCAGCACCAATAGGGTTCTGGGATACGGCGCGGATCTGCTTGCCGGTGGTGGAATACTTGAGGAAGGCAAACAGTGCAATGGCAACCACGATCAGGATCAGGAAGCTGACCAGACGCGGCAGCGCAATGGTGACCGGGCCAAGCGGGATATAGGTCTGCGAATAAGGGGTAATGATCTTATAATAGGTGGAACCAAAGATGACCAGAGCGCCGTTGGTGAGCAGCAGGCCCAGACCGACGGTAAGGAACAGCAGGTTCGTAAAGCTCTTGGTCTTGAGCGAAGGGGTGATCAGAGTGGACTGGATCAGCGCGCCCAGCCCGAACATGAGCACTGCAACGATGGGAAGGGCTACATAGGGGTCCACCCCAAAGTAGGTATACAGAACATAGGTGATGTACATACCCACCATCAACATTTCGCCGTGGCAGAAGTTGACGATGTTCATAACACCGAAAATGATGTTCTGGCCCATACCCATCAGGGAGTAGAAACCGCCCAGCAGGATCCCGTTTACCAGTGCTTGCAAAAAGACTTCCATTGACATCCTCCCGTTCTAAGCATCAGGCGATGGGAGCAGATGATGCAAAAACTGCACGCTGCATCCGCCACCGGCCTGTACTCGTGATTGAAAACCGCCCTTGTGGACTCCATTTCCTCCCTTCTGCTCGTACAATTGAAATATCATCTGTATTGTAACGTAAGTGCAGCCTGTATACAAGATATTATTTCTACCAAACTTTGTCATGAATTTATATGGAAAGTGCTAGAATATTCCAGAGTTTTTGGTGTGCAAGCCAATTTACGCAGTTAAAAATGGAGGATTGATGTCTCATTGACATAATTTTGTTACTATTTCAGGCCGGAAATTTACGGAAAATGCAGAAAAACCCGGCAGAAGAGCACCTGAACGTGTTCCCTTGCCGGGCTTTTTATCCATAAAATGGCATGTGGTATTCAAGATGAAGGCGCACCGCCGCCCTGTCTCGGGTTGTGGTTCCCAGCGTATGCTTCACGCCTTGGAGCGGCGTTCGCATCCCGCTGACCACGGCTCCAGCTTCGCTTCCCCTGTTTCCGCCGCTGGCGGCGGTCAGCTCAGCTGCAATTCCCGTACGGGTCAAATTAAAAAACGCCCTTGCGCATTGCAGCGGCAGCAACCACATTAGACATTCCTACAGGATGGGACCCGAACACTAAAAAAGAGCCCACTGGGCTCTTTTTTGCCGCCTGCGGGCGGCCGTGTTCCTTCGATTCCTCGTACGGGTTGCATGAAACAGCTACCACATTAGACATTCCTGGTCGTTGGGACCCGCGCACTAAGCAACAGCCCACTGGGCTGATTGCTTACCCTGCTGCGCAGGGCCGTGCTGTTCGATTCCCGTGCGGGTCAAATTAAAAACGCCCTTGCGCAATGCGCAAAGGCGTTTTTATGACCCGTACGGGAATCGAACCCATGTTACAGCCGTGAAAGGGCCGTGTCTTAACCGCTTGACCAACGGGCCTTAGAAATACAGAGCTTCGCTAAAACCTCCGACTTCCATCGTCCACTACTGCAGACGACCGTCCCCCTAACCTTAGCGAAACTCTGTAAAAGTGGTAGCGGTAACTGGATTTGAACCGGTGACACTTCGGGTATGAACCGAATGCTCTAGCCAACTGAGCTATACCGCCACATATTGTTTGTGCACTTGAACAGTGCTCTATTATTATACCCACAGATACCCCTTTTGTCAACACATATTTTTAAAAAAATCATATTTTTTCGTGTCGTCCAAAATACAAACGAAGATACGCAAAAATCCCGCTTTCCATTGAATAGAAAGCGGGATTTTTCAACCATTTATCCGAGCCTTGTGGAAAAGCCGGTGCAGTTTTAGTTCTTCTTGTGGGTGGGAACCATGACCTTCAGGCCGCCCATATACGGCTGCAGCACTTCGGGGATGGTCACGGTGCCGTCGGCCTGCAGATGGTTCTCCAGGAAGGCGATCAGCATACGCGGAGGTGCCACGCAGGTGTTGTTCAGGGTGTGGGCCAGATAGGTCTTGCCGTCCTTGCCCTTCACGCGGATGTGCAGGCGGCGTGCCTGTGCATCGCCCAGATTGGAGCAAGAGCAGACCTCGAAGTACTTCTGCTGGCGGGGGCTCCAAGCCTCGATATCGCAGCTCTTCACCTTCAGGTCGGCCAGGTCGCCGGAGCAGCAGTTCAGCTGACGCACCGGGATCTCCATGCTGCGGAACAGCTCCACAGAGTTCTTCCACAGCTTCTCGTACCAGTCAGCGCTCTCGTCGGGGCGGCAGACCACGATCATTTCCTGCTTCTCGAACTGATGGATGCGGTAAATGCCTCGCTCCTCGATGCCGTGAGCGCCCTTTTCCTTGCGGAAGCAGGGGCTGTAGGAGGTCAGGGTCAGGGGCAGAGTGGCCTCGTCCAGAGTCTGGTCGATGAAGCGGCCGATCATGGTGTGCTCGCTGGTACCGATCAGGTACAGATCCTCACCCTCGATCTTGTACATCATAGCATCCATTTCCGGGAAGGACATGACACCCTGCACCACGTTGCCGTGCATCATGAAGGGAGGGATCACATAGGTGAAGCCCTTGTTGATCATAAAGTCGCGGGCATAGGCCAGCACAGCCTCGTGCAGGCGAGCGATGTTGCCCAGCAGATAGTAGAAACCGTTGCCGGCCACGCGGCCTGCAGCGTCCATATCGATGCCGTCGAAACTCTCCATGATCTCGGTGTGGTACGGAATGGGGAAATCGGGCACCACAGGCTCACCAAAGCGCTGTGCTTCCACGTTGTAGGTATCATCCGGGCCGATGGGCACGCTGGGATCGATCATCTGCGGGATGGTGTACATGATCTCCTGAATGCGTGCGGACAGGGTCTCTTCTTCCTTTTCCAGCTCAGCCATCTTGTCGGCATCGGCCTTGACGGCGGCATTGTTGGCATCGATCTGAGCCTGCAGCTCAGCCTTCTGTGCCTCATCGGTGCACTTCTTCAGCTGGCCGAACAGGGGACCGTTGGCCTTGCTCAGCTTGTTGCGGGCAGCCTTGAGGGCTTCCACTTCCTTCAGGCATGCGCGGTACTTGGCATCCTTCTCGATGACCTCGTCCACCAGCGGGAGCTTTGCATCCTGAAACTTCTTCTTGATGTTTTCCTTGACAGCGTCCGGGTTTTCACGGACAAATTTGATATCAAGCATGATTGACTCTCCTTGCTCTATTTCGGTTCGCACAGAAGATCCCCTCCCCTGTGCCGTTCAAAGACGGTCGCCCGCCTTGGATCGCTTTATTCTTCGTTCTGGTACTGTCCCAGCAGGTTGGCAAAGGCCCGCAGCTGCTCGTCTGAATAGAAATGCACGGTCAGCCTGCCCTTGCCGTCGTGGTAGGCCACATTCACCTCGCTGCCCAGCACCTGCTTGAGGCTTTCTTCCACCTCCACCGGCAGCGTGCCCCGCGGCTTGGGTTCTCTGGGCTCCTTTGCGGGCTTTGCCAGCTTTTTGCACAGCGTCTCGGCCTGACGCACATTCAACTGGTTGTCCGCAATGATCTGCGCCGCCTGCTCCTGCAACTCCGGTGTGGGCAGGCTCAGGATCACCTTTGCGTGGCCGATATTGATAAAGCCGCTTTTCAGCAGTTCCAGCACGTTTTCCGGCAGGTTCAGCAGGCGCAGGCTGTTGGCCAGTGCGCTGCGGCTCTTGCCCAGCTTCTGTGCCGCCTGCTCCTGCGTCAGGCCGCAGCGGGTCATCAGCTCCCGGATGCCGGTTGCTTCTTCCACCGGGTCCAGATCCTCGCGCTGCAGATTTTCCACCAGAGCCAGCTCCATGGCCTGCTCGTCGCTGACTTCCTTAATGACCACCGGCACATCGTTCAGCCCTGCCATGCGGCAGGCACGCCAGCGGCGCTCACCCGCCACGATGCTGTAGCCGCCGCGCGGGCGCGGACGCACCGCGATGGGCTGCAGCAGACCATGCTCTGCAATGCTGGCCGCCAGCTCGCCCAGCGCCTGTTCGTCAAAGGTCTTGCGCGGCTGTTCCGGGTCCGGTTCGATCTCACGCAGGGGCAAGGTGTCTACCTTTGCACCGGACTCAAAAACCGGGGCGGCATCTTCAAACAGACTGTCCAGCCCACGGCCAAGTCCTCCTTTTCCTCTTGCCATTCATGTTCCCCCTGAGGTTTAATCTTCCAGAGCATTTTTCGTCTGCTCTGCGACGGGTGCACTTTTGCGGCGGGCCTTTTTGGGCTCGTGCGGGCGGTTGTTCTTGACAAATTCGATTGCCAGATCCATGTACGCTTCGCTGCCCTTGCCCTTGGGTTCATAGAAATTGATGGGCTGGCCGTAGCTGGGCGCCTCCGAAATGCGGATGGAGCGCGGGATGGTGGTCTTGTACACCTTGGAGCCGAAATACTTCTGCACCTGCTCCACCACCTGCACGGTCAGGTTATACCGCAGCGAGAACATGGTGAACACCACGCCCTCGATATCCAGATACGGATTGTACTTTTTGCGAATGGTCTTTAAGGTGCTGATCAGCTCCGAAAGACCCTCCAGCGCGTAATACTCGCACTGCACCGGAATGAGAACGCTGTCGCAGGCGCTCAGGCCGTTCAGGGTGAGCAGGTCCAGACTGGGCGGACAATCGATAAAGATGAAGTCATAGTCCTTCTGCACCTCGGCCAGCGCCTTGCGCAGGCGGCTCTCACGAGCGGGCAGGTCGATCATTTCCAGACTGGCACCGGCCAGACGGGTGTTGGAGCCGATGACATCGGTGCGGTACTCGGTCTTACGGATGGCCTCGGATGCTCGTGCTTCACCGATCAGGATCTCGTAGGTTCCCTTTTCCACGCTGCGCTTCGGGATGCCGTAGCCGGTGGTGGTATTGCCCTGCGGATCAAGGTCTACGATGAGCACCCGCTTGCCCAGCGCCGCAACGCAGGACGACAGGTTGACGGCGGTGGTGGTTTTGCCAACGCCGCCCTTCTGGTTCGCAATTGCTACAATTTTTGCCACGCACAATTCTTCCTTCCGGGAAAATTCAATTGTTCCATGTGGAACATTCGCAGTCATGCCCGCCGGTTTCCCGTCCATACAGGCACCTTAACACCTAGTATAGCACATCCAAATCGGTTTTTGAACCATCTGAAGCGTTTTTCCGCTGGATTTTTAACTTTTAGAGGTGGGAAAATCAAAAAAATGCACGGTTTCGGGAGACAAAACAAACGATTTTGAATGCGCGCCGGGAAGCTGGCTAGTCCTCTCAGTCAAGCCCTATCGGGCTTGCCACCTCCCTCATAAGGGAGGCTTTGGCAGTGCGGTAAAGTTTCCGGGCAAACCATAACGCTTTCCGGTTTCGCCAGAGGCTCCCTCTTTGAGGGAGCTGTCGCGCAGCGACTGAGGGGCTTCCAATCGGCGGAACACAAAAAATCCTTTAGCGAAGCGACTTGGATTTTTTGTATGGAGCCCAACAGCTTTGGGGTTACTAGGGGCGAGCAGCCCCTAGTTCGTGCCTCCCGCGCCTCGAAAGTAGCGGGTGCTTTTCTGGTTCTCTTTTGGCACGCAAAAGAGAACGTACCCGGCGGCAATGCTTTAGCAAAAGGCATGAAACTTTAAACACGCGACTACGCTCTGCACGGGAGTTTCCTGTTCCACATGGAACAATTTTACCGTTCGGCGGCGGTGGTTGGGATGCGCACCGTATATTCGATATACCCGTCCTTCTCCTCCCGGTGGGCAGTGGCGGGCACACCATTATCGGTCATCAGACGGATGGCATGGTCGATGGTGTTCACAAAAATACGCACATCCTTGACCATCGAGACGCGGTGCCTGCCTTTTGCAGGGGTGTTGAGCAGCTGTTCAATGTAGAGGTCGGTCTGGCGGGCGTTCATGCGGCGCTTGGCAATGTTGATCAACGCTTCACTGCGGCGGTTCTCCGGCAGACGCAGCACCGCCCGGGCATGGCGCTCCGTGAGGCTGTTGTCCAGCACGAACTGCCGCTGGTCGGCGTTCAGCTGCAAAAGCCGCAGCTTGTTGGCAAGGGTGGGCTGCGCCATGCCCAGTCGCTTGGCGGCTTCGGCCTGGGTGCAGTCCCACAGCACCATCACATCCTTTAAGCCCTGTGCCTGCTCAAAGGGGTTCAGGTCGGCCCGCTGGATGTTTTCCAGCAGACCGAGCGCGGCGGTGCGCTCATCGTCGTAATCACAGAGGATGGCAGGGATGGTGTTCATTTTAGCAAGGCGGCAGGCACGGAGCCGCCGCTCCCCGGCTACCAGCTCGTAGCCGCCATCCGACACTTTTCGCACCGAGATGGGCTGCAGCAGACCATTTTCACGGATGCTCTGGGCCAGTGCAGCCAGCTCCTGCTCGCTGAACTCCCGCCGTGCCTGAAACGGCGACGGCCTGATCTGATCGATGGGCAGGAAATAAATCTTGCCCGCCTGCTTTTTGCGTTCAAACATGGATACACGGCTCCTTTCGCGTGGTGGATGGGTTTTGTTTTTCACATTTTCCCGGGAAAGCGTGGAAAACTCAGGCTTCAGGCACAGTGTATCACACAAATAAAAGCCCTTCCAGAAGTTTCGTTCGGCAGGGTTTTACAAAATTCTATCGATATTTCGTTATTTCAACGGGCTTTTCGCAATTTTTCCGCCGTTTCTGGGGTAGGCTGTCGGAGTCTGCGAAATCTTTTTGCACAGGATTAGGGTACGGGTGTCGCCGCCCGGAAGGTGCAGAGTGCGGGTTTCTTTGTACTCGCCGCCCAGCTTTTTGATGGCACCGCGCGCTGCGGTCAGCTCTTCCTCACCGGAGGAGCCCTTCATGGCAAGGAAGTTTCCCCCTACCTTTACCAGCGGCAGGCAGTATTCGGCCAGCATGGGCAGCGCAGCCACAGCCCGGGCAGATGCCAGATCGAACTGCTCCCGCCACGCCTTGCGGGCGGCTTCCTCGGCGCGCTCCTTTGCAAACTCCACGCCGGTCAAGCCCAGCTGGGCACAGGCGTACTTCAAAAACTCCACCCGCTTGCCGGTGGGCTCCATCAGGGTCAACTCCAGTTCCGGCTTGTAAATTTTGGTCACGATGCCCGTGTAATGTAACGATTCAGAACCATCCCACGCACATTCGCAAAAACGCACGATACTCGTGCTGTCTAGCTGTTACACAGCTAATTTTGCTCATATGTGTGGGGTGGCTCTATTCGAGCCACCCTGAGAA
>ENA-OQNT01000163-OQNT01000163.1-human-gut-metagenome-genome-assembly--contig:-NODE-163-length-16831-cov-3.365900_pt1 | contig 16831 bp, 22 predicted proteins | sample MGYA00242634_ERZ504890 | MGnify/ENA primary metagenome ERZ504890 (study PRJEB26092, sample SAMD00036379) | human gut metagenome | host: Homo sapiens | study: EMG produced TPA metagenomics assembly of... | reverse complement strand
TTCGCTCATAATTTTTACCTTGATAAAGCTCTCCCCTTTGGGAGAGCTGGCAAAGCCGTCAGGCTTTGACTGAGAGGGTTTCAGCAATGCCCGAAGCCGCAGTTGGGCCAGTGGCTATTCGGCGCAGCCTAAGCACAGCCCGCCCTCGCCCAGCCGGGCAATGTCCTCGGCAGTGATGGGGTCGTCGGCCAGCAGGCGCGGCAGCAGCAGGTCAAAAATGGTGCGCTTGGCGTACATCACGCAGCCGGGCAGGCCGCACACCGGCACACCGTCCAGATAGCTCACAAGGAACATGGCACCCGGCAGCACCGGTGCGCCATAGGTGATGATCTCGGCACCGGTGTTCTTGATGGCAAGCGGCGTGCGGTCGTCGGGGTCTACGCTCATGCCGCCGGTGGTAAAGATCAGCTCGCAGCCTGCGGCCTTTGCTTCCAGAATGGCGGCGGTGATCCCGGCGGGGTCATCGTCGCAGGTTTTGTGATAGGTCATCTCGCAGCTGTATTCGGCCAGCTTGCCCACCAGAACGGGGGTGAATTTGTCCTCGATGCGTCCCTTGAATACCTCGCTGCCGGTGGTGATGACCGCAAACTTTTTCGGGTGGAAAGGCAGCACGTTCAGGATGGGTTCGCTGCCTGCCGCAGCCTGCATGGCATCCATCTTCTCCTGCTCGATCACCAGCGGGATGATGCGGGTGCCGGCCAGCTTCTGGCCCTTTTTCACGGGCAGGTCGCCGTGGATGGTAGCGATCATCATTTGGGGTGTGCGGTTCACGGCCAGCAGGGCGGCGCGGTCGATCTTCAAAAGACCGTCGCAGTCGGCAACCAGTTCGATCTTGCCTTCCTTCGGCTCAGTGCCGTGGATGTTGCGGCCCGCCGCTGCCTTGTACAAAAGGGCAGCGGCTTCGTCCTCGTGCAGGATGCCGGGGCGCTTCTCCCAGACATAGAGATTTTCTTTGCCAATGGAGAGCAACACGGGAATATCCTCCGGCTGGATGATGTGCCCTTTGCGGAAGCGTGCTCCCTTGAACTGGCCGGGAATGATCTGTGTAATGTCGTGGCAGAGCACCTGCCCGACAGCGTCTTCGGTACGGATGAGTTTCATGCAGAACCTCCGTTACAGGGACGGCATCTGGTTCTCGATCCAGTCTGCCAGAGCAGCAGGATCGTCCAGTGCAAAATCAGCGCCCGGCACATCGCCCACGATGGCCATGGGCTGGAACGCGGTGCCCACCGGGCTGACCGAGCTGCGCACCACCTCGATCTTGGCCCAGCCGCTGTCGCCAAAGCCTTCCAGCAGTACAAGGTCGTAGCCGTGGCGCTCGAACAAAGCCAGCAGGTCCTGCTCGTTCAGGCGGAACTGCTCGGTAAGCAGATAGCGCCCGGCAGTAAACACGGCCACACCCTCGGCACCGGCCTCATGCAGGCGGTCGGTCTCGGCGGGCAGGCGCAGATCGTCAGCCTCGCGGATCACGCCCACCTTCAGCCCGCGGCTCTTGAGCACCGGCAGCAGCGCGGCCAGCAGAGCGGTCTTGCCGCTGCCTGCGGAACCGCTGACAGCCAGCACTGCCGGATGCTTGAAGCTCAGTTCGGCGGCAAGCGCCTGTTTTTGTTCACTGTACAAAAGTATCACCCTCCATTTTATCCCATCGGCAAAAACTGCCGGTTCACACCTCAATGCGCACAAAGCGCGGCTGCACTTTGCCGTCCCGCTCCACGGTCTCGCACCACATGGCGGCAGGACGCACCCAAAGCCCGCGTTCCCCGTACAGGGCGCGGTACACCACCATTTCCTCTTCGGTCTCGCTGTGGCGGGCCATGCCCAGCACTTCGTATTCGTTGCCCTTGAAATGCCGGTAGCGGCCCGGCTGCACATGATATTTGAATGCTTCCATGTTATCCTCTTTTACACTGACACGCGGCATTCCGGTGCAGAATGCCATATTTATAATCAGTATAGCATATTTCAGCACGGCAAAAAAGGCTTTGGCAGGAAAGATGGAGAAAAAGGCAGCAGGCGGCGGCAAAAGCCGGGAGACAGAGTTGGGTGCTTGAACTGCCGCGCCACAGATGCTATACTGAAATGATAAGGGGATATCCCCCTGAAAAAGCTCTGAAGATAAAGGAAAAAGCCCTATGAGGATCGGACTTGTTGAATTTCTGCTCATCCTTGCCATTGCGTCGCTCACCATCGGGCCGCAGGTGGCATTGTTCGTGGATCGCTGGATGCGCCGGGCAAACCGCGCAAATGCCCGCGCTGCCCGCCGCCGTGCCGAGTATGCGGCCCAGATGGCGGTGGAGCGGGACGCGCTGCTCAAGCGGTTCCGCACGGCCAGCACGGTGTTTGGCGTGTGCATCCTGCTGGCGCTGGTGTATGCACTGGTGTTCCGGCCCATCGATACGCCGCCACAAGGCTACACCGCGCCGGATGTCCGGCAGGACACCGGTGCAGCACAGACGGCCCTTGCCGCCGATCATAAGGGAACGCTGGATCTGGGCGAATATCAGGGTGTGGACTGCATCCGCACACAGGACGGCCTTGTGTATGCCGCAGCATACGACGGCGCAGCCTTAAAAAAGCGCACGAGCGACCTTGTGCGCACCGACGGCGGACACGATGCGGCCATCCTTTCCGTGGACGGTGAGCTGACCGGTTTTGCCTTTGACGGCAGCGGGGACCTGTGGCTGAGCATCCTCACGCCCGGCGGCGGCAGCCTGTGCCGCGCCGCCCACGACAGCTGGGGCACGGCGGTGGAGCAGGTGGTGACCCAGATCGACGGTGCACCGCTGGGCGCTGTCTCAGCGGTGGAGGCCGCGCCGGACGGCAGGATCTACTTTGCTGTTGCTGCCAGTGCCAGTGCCGCGGACGGGCTGGAGAGCACTCTGCGCACCGAACTGCTGGCCCACACCGGCACGGGCTGCGTGTATGTATACGACCCGGCAGCACGCACGGTGCAGAAGGTGCTGGGCGGTGTGGCCGGTGCTTCCGGACTGGCCCTGAGCCGGGACGGCAGCACGCTGTTCGTGGCTGACCTTGGGAACCGCTGTGTGTGGAGCGCTGCCGCCGATGCCCGCGACCTGACGGCGGGAGGTAAAAACTGCCAGAGCTTTGTTTCCGGCCTGCCGGGGTATCCCGGTGCGCTTGCTATGGATGCAGACGGCACCCTGTACATCGGCTACCGGTGGGCGCGCAGCAGCTGGCTGGAAAAGAACGCCGACAGCACTCTGCTGCGGGGCATTGCCCTGCGTGCAGGCCGGAATCTACAGGAAAAGCTGTTCAGCCTGCCTGCCGATGCGCCCTGCGCGGAAGCTGTAGATACGGCAGACGGCAGCTGGAAGCGGACGGTCTCCAGCAAGGGTGCAGGCGGTGTGACAGCTCTGTGCCCGGTGGAGAGCAGGCTGTATCTCGGCCTTGCAGGCAGCGAAAAGGTGCGCAGTGCAAATCTTTGATTTTTGATAAAAACCGAGGTGTTTTTTATGACAGAAGAATTCAGAAAACAAATCGAGATGCAGGCCCGGCAGGCAGTGACCGAACTGCTGGCCGAAGCAAAGCTGAAAAAGGGCGATGTGTTCGTGGTAGGCTGCTCGTCCAGCGAGATCGTGGGCGGGCACATCGGCAAGGATTCCAGTCTGGAAGCCGCGCAGGCCGTGTACGCGGGCATTGCCCCAGTGCTGGCCGAAAACGGCATCTGGCTGGCCGCGCAGTGCTGTGAGCATCTGAACCGCGCTATTATCATCGAGCGCGAAGCCGCCGAAAAATACGGCTGGGAAGAGGTGTGCGTGGTGCCGCGCCCCCACGCAGGCGGCAGCTGGGCCACTACCTGCTGGAAGAAGTTCCGGGAGCCGGTGGCCGTGGAAGAGATCCGTGCCCATGCAGGCATTGATATCGGCGGCACCCTGATCGGGGATGCACCTGAAGCGGGTGGCTGTGCCGGTGCGGCTGAGCCTTTCCAAAATTGGTGAAGCGAACATTCTGTGCGCCCGCACCCGCCCGAAGCTCATCGGCGGCGAACGCGCCAAGTATACCGAGGAGGACTGAGCATCATGGCAGAAAAGAATCTGGAACAGATGCAGGAGGCCGTGGCAGAGATCCGGGAAAAGATGGCAGCCGCGGCCCGTGAAGCAGGCCGCGACCCGGCAGCGGTGCAGCTGTGCGCCGCCTGCAAGACCCGCACGGCACAGACCGTGGCTGCAAGCGCAGCCCTGCCCATTGATGTGTTCGGTGAGAACCATGTGCAGGAGCTGTGCGCAAACTTTGACGCAGGTGCTTACTGCGGCAAGCCCAGCCACTTTATCGGCCATCTGCAGACGAACAAAATTAAAAAGTGCTGGGCCGTGCCAGCCTCATCCAAAGCGTGGACAGTGAGCATCTGCTGAACGCCATCGAGAAGGAAGCAGCCAAGGCCGGCATCGTGCAGAACGTGCTGCTGGAGGTGAACATCGGCGGGGAGGAGAGCAAGACCGGCGTGGCACCGGAAGCGCTCTGGCCGCTGCTGGATGCTGCTGCCGCACAGGAGCACATCCGGGTCAAGGGGCTGATGGCCATTCCGCCCGTGAACGACGACGATGCCCGCAACCGCCGCTATCTGGCCGAGGTGTACAAGCTGTTTGTGCAGGCCGGAGAGCGCGGCTATTCCAACGTGTCCATGGAGACCCTCTCCATGGGCATGAGCGGCGACTTTGAAAACGCCATCCGGGAGGGTGCCACCCTTGTGCGCATCGGCACCGCCATCTACGGCGAGCGGGATTACAGTAAAAAGTAAGAGAACGAACCCTCTCCGTCATTGCTGCGCAATGCCAGCTCCCCCGAAAGGGGGAGCTTTATTGTACAGCTTCCCGAAAGATGCAAAGGCTCCCCCTCCTCGGGGAGGCTGGCGAACGAAGTGAGCCTGAGAGGGTTTTACAACAGGAGGAACCATGTCAAAACCAAAGATCAACGACCCCGGGGCGCACCACGCAGGCAGCGGTGCGCTGATCCGGCGTTTTCTGCCCTATCTGGCAAAGTACAAAATGACCCTGTTTCTGGACCTGTTCTGTGCAGCGCTGACCACCCTGTGTGACATCGTGCTGCCCAAGATCATGAGCACCATCACCAACGCCGCCATGGGCGTGGGCATCACTCTGACGGCGGGCATCGTGCTGCGGCTGGCAGCACTCTATTTTGTGCTGCGCATCATCGACGGTGCAGCCAGCTATTACATGTCCAGCATCGGTCATATCATGGGCGTGCACATCGAGACGGATATGCGCCGCGATGCCTTTGACCACCTGCTCAAGCTGGACCACACCTACTACAACAACACCAAGGTAGGCACCATCATGGGCCGCATCACCAACGACCTGTTCGATGTGACCGAGTTTGCCCACCACTGCCCGGAGGAATTTTTCATTGCGGCCATCAAGATCGTGGTGTCCTTTATTATCCTGTGCCGGGCCAGTGTGCCGCTGACGCTGGCGGTGTTCGCCTGCGTGCCGCTGATGGGCGTGGTGTCCGTTTACCTGAACGGACGGCTGCGGGCGCGGTTCCGCCAGCAGCGCGTGCAGATCGGCGAGCTGAACTCCACCATCGAGGACAGCCTGCTGGGGCAGGGTGTCGTGAAGGCCTTTGCCGCCGAGGATGAGGAACGCGAGAAGTTTGCAAAGGGCAACAGGGATTTTGAGCAGATCAAGACCCTCGGCTATTACGCCATGGGTGCCTTCAACACCTCCACCCGCCTGTTCGACGGCCTGATGTATCTGGTGGTCATTCTGGCAGGCGGCCTCTCGCTGGTGTACGGCAGGATCACCGCCGGTGACATGGTGGCCTATATGCTGTACGTCACCACCCTCATTGCCACCATCCGCCGCATCGTGGAGTTTGCCGAGCAGTTCCAGCGCGGCATGACCGGCATCGAGCGCTTTGCCGAGATCATGGACACCCCTGTGACCATCGGCGATGTCCCGGATGCGGTACCGCTGCAGCCCGGCCCCGGTGACATCCGGTTTGAAAACGTCAGCTTTGAGTACCCGGACGACCACAACAAGGTGCTGCACAACGTCAGTCTGGATATCCGGCCGGGCGAACGGCTGGCGCTGGTCGGCCCCTCGGGCGGCGGCAAGACCACCCTGTGCAACCTCATCCCCCGCTTCTACGAAGTGACCAGCGGCCGCATCCTGATCGATGGGCAGGACATCCGCCATGTCACCCTGAAAAGCCTGCGGCAGGATATCGGCATCGTGCAGCAGGACGTGTATCTGTTCAGCGGCACGGTGGCCCAGAACATCGCCTACGGCAAGCCCGGCGCCACCCGCGAAGAGATCATGGAAGCGGCGCGTCTGGCCGGGGCGGAAAAGTTCATTCTGGCCCTGAAGGATGGCTTTGATACCTATGTGGGTGAGCGCGGTGTCAAGCTCTCCGGCGGACAGAAGCAGCGCATCGCCATTGCGCGGGTGTTCCTGAAGAACCCGCCCATCCTCATTCTGGACGAGGCCACCAGCGCACTGGACAACGAAAGCGAGATCCTGGTGGGCCAGAGCCTTGAAAAGCTGGCCCATGGCCGCACCACCCTGACCATCGCCCACCGCCTGACCACCATCAAGGACTACGACCGCATCCTTGTGCTGGGCGAAGAGGGCATCGTGGAATCCGGCACCCACGACCAGCTGCTGGCAAAGCAGGGCGTCTACTACCGCCTGTGGAATCAGCTGCCGGGGGAAGATACGCTGTAAATTTTATTGAACGTACAAAGAAAAACCCGGAAACGACCGTCGTTTCCGGGTTTTTAAGTTTCTGAAGAAATACCGCTGAATTATTCACCCACGATCAGGCGCACAGAACCATAGATACCGGCATCGTTGCCAAGGATGGCGGGCACGATGGGGGTCTCACGGCAGGACTTGAAGGCATAGACCTGGAAATGCTCCCGCAGCGGGGCAAACAGCACCTCGCCTGCGCGGGACACGCCGCCGCCGATCATGAACATTTCCGGGTCCACGGTGTTGGCCACATTGGCCAGCGCCATGCCCAGCGTGTCGGTCATCTCGTCCACCTCACGGGCGGCAAGGGCGTCGCCATTGCGGGCGGCATCAAACACATCCTTGGCGGCAAACTCGGTGCCGCGCAGGGTGCAGGGGGTATCCGGGTTCTCGTCCAGCAGCTTCTTCATGCAGCGCACAACGCCGGTGGCGCTGGAATACTGCTCCAGACATCCGTGCTTGCCGCAGCCGCAGGCAGCGGTCTCGTGGCGATCCACGGTGATGTGGCCGATCTCGCCGCCGGCACCGTGGGTGCCATCAATGACCTTGCCGTTGACGATGACACCACCGCCCACGCCGGTGCCCAGCGTGACCATGACCGCGCTGCGGCAGCCCTTGGCGGCACCCATCCAGATCTCGCCCAGAGCGGCCACGTTGGCATCGTTGCCCACCAGAACCTTGATGCCGCCCAGCATACCGCCAAGCTCTTCGGCCACATTATGCTTGCCCCAGCCGCCGAGGTTTGCACAGATGATGGGCACGATGCGGCTGTCCAACACAGGGCCGGGCACGCCCACGCCCACGCCCTCTACCTGCTCAGCGGCAAGGCCTTTTTCCTGCATCTTGCCCTGCACGGCAGCGGCCAGATTTTTCAGAATGTGCTCACCGGCGTTGGAGGTGTCGGTGGGAACTTCCCACTTTTCCAGCAGTTCGCCGGTGGTCTTGAACAGGCCGATCTTGGCAGTGGTGCCGCCCAGATCGATGCCGAATGCGTATTCTTTCATGTTTCATTTACCTCTTTTTGACGGCCAGCGGCCGCAGTATTTCGCGTGTTCCAGTATACCACACCTACCCGCAAAAGAGCAGTGCCGCTGCGGATTTTCATGCAAACAGACGGAAAACGCAGTGGATGTTTGGCACAAATGCCAGTGCTCACCGCACGGTGTTGGTCAAACTGCCAATGCCGTCGATCTCGCAGCACACCGTGTCGCCGGGCTTCAGGAACTGCGGCGGGTCCATGCCCATGCCCACGCCTGCCGGGGTGCCGGTGGCGATGATGGTGCCGGCCTTCAGGGTCATGCCCTGAGTCAGCTCGTGAATCACGTGGTCGATATCAAAGATCTGCAGGCCGGTGTTCGAGTCCTGCCGCTTTTCGCCGTTGACAAAGCTGCGGATGCCGAGCTTGGGCGGGTAGGTGTCGAATTCATCTGCGGTAACGATGCAGGGGCCGATGGGCGTGAAGCCGTCCAGACTTTTGCCGAAATACCACTGCTTGTGGGCGGTCTGCACATCGCGGGCGGAAACGTCGTTCAGGATGGTGTAGCCGAACACATAGTCTTTTGTTTGCCCGGCGGGCACATCCCTGGCATCTTTGCCCAGAACCACAGCCAGTTCGCATTCGTAGTCCAGCTTCTGCACAAGGTCAGTGTGAGCTTCAATAAAGCCGCCGTCCGGCACAGCGCGGGAAACGCGCTTGGAAAAATAAATGGCATCCTGATGTTTGGTTGCAAAGGCATCGGCAGAGTATTTCTCCGCTTCGTCCGAGTGGGCCATGTAGTTGATGCCAAGGCACACCACGATCCGTGCGCCGGGCAGGGAATAGGGCTTTGCAGCTGCACGGCATCCACGGGCAGGGCTGGGGATGCCCGCAATGGCAAGCTGCAGGCCGGCCCGCACCTGCGGGGTCAGAAAGGGGATGGCATCGGACAAGGTTTCATAGGAAAGGCCCAGCCAGCTCAGCGGCCAGATCTGTGTGCCGTCCGGCGAAAGAATGGCCGGATCTTCTACGCCGTCCGGCAGGCGGCAGGTGACAAAACGCATTTCAGTTTCCTCCCTCAGTGGCGGTAGGCGATGGCGTTCTGGATGCGGTCGGCCTCAGCCTGCCCGGCCAGCTGGCGCACCAGCTCCAGCGCAAAGGGGATGGCACCGCCCAGACCGTAGCTGGTGGTGATATTGCCGTCCACTACCACTTCGGTATCCAGCACCTCGGCACCGGCCAATTTGTCTTGGAAACCGGCGTGCGCCGTGGCTTTTCTGCCCTCCAGCAGGCCGAGAGATGCCAGCACGCTGGGTGCTGCGCAGATGGCAGCTACCTTTTTGCCGCTCTTTGCAAAGGAAACGCAGGTGTCGGTAACGGTCTTGTTGGCGGCAAGGTTCGGGGTGCCGGGGATGCCGCCGGGCAGCACCACCATGTCCACATCCGAATAATCCACCTCTTCGGCCAGTGCGTCGGCGGTGATATGCACCTTGTGGCTGCTCACGATCTCGCGGCTGCCGGATGCGCTGGCCACGGTCACCTCCACCTTGGCGCGGCGCAGCAGATCGACCACCAGCAGGGCTTCACATTCCTCGGTGCCCTCGGCAAAAAATACAACAGCTTTGCTCATAAAAATCAAACCTCCCTGATTTCTGATGAAGACGGCGCATCTGCGCCGCATGAGGAAAAACGATAGAAGTACCCCGCTGGCGTGGGGACTTCTGCCTTCCCGGTTGAATGATAAAAGCCGCATACCGCACGGGCGGCACGCGGCATGGTTTGTGTGGAAGTTCAGTTTTGATCGTCGGCAGCTTTTTCCGCTTCCAGCAAGGCGCGCAGCACGCTGTCGTTGGCACTCAGCACCCGGCTTACCCGGCTGATGATGGCGCTGGATGCACCGGTCTTATCCATGATCTCGGTGTAGATGCGCTTGTCCACCAGCATTTCGGCAATGTTGTAGCGCTGCTCCATTGCGCTCAGCTCGGAATAGCTGCACACATCCTGTAAAAAACGGTAGCACTGTTCCGGGGTCTTGAGCTGCAAAAATGCCTGATACAGACCGGACTGGCCGGTAGGATGATCTTTTGCCATGTTGTTCTCCTTTTTTGCAGATGCCGCCCACAGGCAGACACTTTATTACACTACACCAGTGTAGTACAAACGGGGAGAAATTTCAATAGCATTTGCGGCTTTTTAGCCCAGCGTGTGCTCAAACACCACTTCGTCCCGGGGGACGGTGCCGTTTTCCTGCTCGGCGGGCTTTAAATTGCGGTAGCGCAGGGCCTTGAAGAACTGCTGCACCGGCAGGGCCTTGGCGTGCACGGTGCACCACACACGGCCCTTGCCCTCGCCGCGGGCCAGCCGCTCGCAGGAGAGCACGATGTCCCGGCCCAGTGCCTTGCCGCGGTATTCGGGCCTGAGGTACAGGTGCATCAGATGCAGGGCGGTGTTCTCCATCTTCCACGCAAAGTAGCCGATGGTCTTGCCGCCCAGAACCACGAGGAAGTAGTTCACATCGTTGTCGATGTCCTCCTCAATGGCATCGGCGCTCTGCAGCTCTTCCACAAGGGTGTCCAGCTGCTTTGCGGGGTAATAGCGCTTGTACACCTCATGCCAGAGTTCACTGGCAAGGTCGGCGGTGGCGTGGATGTATTTGGCCTTGGCGACCAGCTTGTAATCAGGCTTCATAGTTCTCCTTATACTTTTACGATATAATCCGGCTTGCGGGGGGCGCGGGCTTGGGGTCTGCAGCAGGATAGCCCAGAATGCAGTGGCCGACGCCGACCCAATCGCCCTCGATGCCCCACTGCCGGAGCAGGGCCTTGCCCTCGTCGGATTCAAACTCTTCCTTTGCGCGGTTGATCCAGCAGCTGCCCAGCCCCAGCGAAGCTGCAGCCAGCATCAGGTTGCCCATGACAAGGCTGCCGTCGGGTACGGCATTTGCGGCGTGAGCATCGGCCAGCACCACCAGAATGGTGGGAGCGCCGTACATGGGGTCGGTGTCCCTGCCCATGACAGCGGCGTTCATGCGGGTGAGCTGGGCGCGGGCGGCAGCGTCCTGCACGACCACGATCTTTGCGCTCTGGCGGCCCATGGCGCTGGCGGCGTAGGTGCCGGCTTCCAGCACGGCATCCAGTTCTTCGTTTGTGATCTGCTCCGGCTTATAGGCACGGCAGCTGCGGCGGTTTTTGATGGTTTCCAAGGTTTCGTTGGTCATAGCAATTCCCTCCCTTAAAACATGTGCCTTTATTGTATCACAACAAAGGCCGGAGTGCAAAGAGAAACCAGCAGGAAACGCTTTTGTTGCACGTAAACGTTATCGTTGCGGGAATCATGTCAAAATGCACAATAAAACGTAAAAAGATTATGGAAAAGCATTCTTGCTGCCAAAGGACAAATACGCTATAATAGGGCTACCAAACTGGAAAGGAGTCGTGCTCTATGGCAAAGGCATCGCAGGCAGTCATTCTGGAAAATGAATTTTATATCATCAAAGCCCCCAATGGAAAGGTACTGGAAGTAAAGAACTTCAACACCGAGAACGGCGCGGCCATCCAGCTGTGGAGCTATGCAGGCCATCCGTGGCAGCAGTGGCAGTTCGTGGATGCAGGCGAGGGCCGCTGGCGCATCTGCAACCGCTTTACCGGCAAGATGATGGATCTGGCCCTTGGCGGTGTGGTGGAGGGCACATGGCTGCACCAGTGGGACCGCACCAGCGGGCTGAGTCAGTGCTGGGCGCTGGAGCCCACCCGCAGCGGGCGCACCCGCATCCGCAATGTGCTGGCGGATAAATACATCGACCTTGTGGGTATGAACACCTCCAACGGCGCACAGGCCCAGATCTGGAACTTTGTGGCCGGCGGCAATCAGGAGTGGACGCTGGAACGCATCGATCCGGACACCGCCCAGAGCGGCCGCCGCGCTGAGGAGGCCAAAGACCCGCAGCCCACGCCCAGCCAGCGCAAGCATCAGAACGACCTTGTGCGCAAGCTGAACAATGCGGGCAAGGGAAGAGCAAGCCGGAAGGCTTGAACCCTCTCAGTCATTGCTGCGCAATGCCAGCTCCCCCGAAAGGGGGAGCTTTATTTGCGCAAATCGGAAGAAGAAAAAGCTCCCCCCTCGGGGGAGCTGGCGCGTTAGCGCCTGAGAGGGTTTTCCTTATTATACCATACCGTGCCTCAAAACGGTAGGATGCGAAAAAAACAGACCAAAGCAAATGAAGGTTTGTTACGAATAACTTTTTCAAGAAAAGTGTTGACAACGGCCCACCGCTGTGGTAAGATACAGTCACGTTAGAAATAACTAACCACAAGAAACAGATCGGCAGGCCGAAGCCTTGAATGCTCCGCGCAAAGCTGCTTCTTTTTTGGAATCGGGGTTAGAAATATCTAACTTATAACCACGGCGCATCCGGGGAACAATAGCCCGGAGAAACAAGGCGGGAGGGCGCAGACATGGAGCGTAATTTTGAAACGGTCATGATCGAACAGTGTGCCCCGGTGCTGGCAAGCCTGAAACCGGCAGGCCTGTTCCGCTATGAGACCCGCGACTGCGCCGACCTTGCGCGCCGGGTGAAAAACTGGAACACTCAGCTGAACCCCAAGGGCCTGCGTGTGCGGGTGCTCAAGGGCTGCGTGCTCAACCACCGGTATCTTGTGTATGTCTACCGCGAAAGCAGGCTGGCTGCCGTGCTGGCAGATGAAAAGGTGCAGAGCTTTCTGCGGCAGGAGGGCTACCGCCTGCCGGAAGCGGGTGAAGCACCGGATGTGGGCAATATGCTCACTCAGCTTTCCCGCAAGCTGTGCTGTTCGGCAGAATTTCCGCATGAGATCGGGGTGTTCCTCGGCTATCCGCTGGGCGATGTTGTGGGCTTTATCGAGAACCGCGGCAAGAACTTTACCTGCTGCGGCTGCTGGAAGTCCTATGGCGACCCGGATGCAGCGCAGAAGCACTTTGACCAGCTGAGCAAGTGCACAGCAGTCTATCTGCGGCTGTTCCACAGTGGAACACCCATTCTCCGCCTTGCCGTGGCGGCTTAAAATTTGTCATTCTCTTTTCAAATACTCTCTTTTTATCCTGGCACCTGCTGGTGTCCACGCACTGGCAGGAAAGAAATCCTCCTTTTGACACGCGGCCGCGCGGTGCAGACTGACCACTGTACCACGCGGCTGTGTCATTTGCAGCAAAAGAGCACAGCAGAGCAGAGAAAAAGCTTTGTGATAGTTTACAAGATGCCGCCAAAAAAGAACAAGAAAATGTAAACAATGGCTAACTTTAATTCAATAATTTGAGTTAGTTGTTGTTGATTGTGGTGAAAAAACGGAAAAAATCGGGCAGAAAAATTGTTTGTTCATATGAACTAACTTTTAATTATGAAAAAACTATTGACATAAAAGGTTAGTGAGCGTAAACTATCCACGTTGGTAGTTGCTGCTGACTAACCGCAGCGATATCCCAGATTCAAACAGGAAGGGAAGCGGAAGTATGATGCCTTTGACAATGGCAAAAGCAGGGGAGACCGTCACCATCAAAAAGATCACCGGCAAGGACGAGATCCGGCTGCATCTGGCAGAGCTGGGTTTTGTGGTGGACAGTGAGGTAACGGTCGTCAACGAGATCGCAGGCAACCTGATCATTCAGGTCAAGGAGAGCCGCATCGCGCTGGACAAGACCATGGCAAACCGTATCATGATTGGCTGAACAGTGCCCAGGCGCTGTTTGGGAGCTGCTCCGAAACTGGAATAGTCTCTCTATAAAGACAAGCAGAGGAGGATGGTTAAGTATGAAAACTCTGAAAGACGTAAAGGTCGGCGAGACTGCTACTGTGGCAAAGCTGCACGGTGAAGGTCCGGTCAAGCGCCGCATCATGGACATGGGCATCACCAAGGGTGTTGAGATCTATGTCCGTAAGGTGGCACCTCTGGGTGACCCCATGGAGCTGACCGTGCGCAACTACGAGCTGAGCGTGCGCAAGGCCGATGCTGAAATGATCGAAGTAGTCTGATCCCAAAGGGAGGAAGGATTAAGCAATGAGCATTAAAATTGCACTTGCCGGCAACCCGAACTGCGGTAAAACGACCCTGTTCAACAATCTGACCGGCTCCAACCAGTATGTCGGCAACTGGCCCGGCGTTACGGTGGAAAAGAAGGAAGGCAAGCTGAAGGGCGATAAGGATGTTATCATTCAGGATCTGCCCGGTATCTACTCGCTGTCTCCGTACACGCTGGAAGAAGTGGTTTCCCGTACTTATCTGGTCAAGGAGAAGCCCGATGCCATCCTGAACATCATCGATGGTACCAACATTGAGCGTAACCTGTACCTGACCACCCAGCTGATCGAGCTGGGTATCCCGGTGGTCATGGCTGTGAACATGATCGATCTGGTGCGCAAGAACGGTGATAAGATCGACCTGAAGAAGTTGAGCGCAGAGCTGGGCTGTCAGGCTGTTGAAATCAGCGCACTGAAGGGCGAGGGCACCGAGGCTGCTGCAAAGGCTGCTGTGGCTGCTGCAAAGGCTACCAAGGCTGCTGAGCTGCCCCATGTGTTCACCGGCAGCGTGGAGCACGCCATTGCCCACATCGAAGAGTCCATTCAGGGCAAGGTGGATGACCGCTTCCTGCGCTGGTATGCCGTCAAGCTGTTCGAGCGCGACGAGAAGGTCATGGACGAGCTGAAGCTCGACAAGAGCCTGACCGACCACATCGACCAGCACATCAAGGACTGCGAAGCTGAGATGGACGATGACGCTGAGAGCATCATCACCAACCAGCGCTATGCATATATCAACACCGTCGTGGGCAAAGCTGTTAAGAAAAAGGCCCGCGTGGAGCACCTGACCGTTTCCGATAAGATCGACCAGATCGTGACCAACCGTATTCTGGCTCTGCCCATCTTCGCACTGGTCATGTTCCTGATGTACTCCCTGTCCATGGGCACCTCCATTGCAGACGGCGGCTGGGCCATTGGTACCTTTGCCACCGACTGGACCAACGATGTCCTGTTCGGTGAAATTGTTCCCAATGCTCTGGGCGGCTTCCTGGAGAGCATCGGCGTGGCGGGCTGGCTGTACGGTCTGATCATGGACGGCATCGTTGCCGGTGTCGGCGCAGTTCTGGGCTTTGTTCCCCAGATGCTGGTGTTGTTCTTCCTGCTGTCCATTCTGGAGGATGTGGGCTATATGTCCCGTGTCGCCTTCATCATGGACCGTATCTTCCGCAAGTTCGGCCTGTCCGGTAAAAGCTTCATCCCCGTGCTGGTCGGTACCGGCTGCGGCGTGCCCGGTGTTATGGCTTCCCGTACCATCGAGAACGAGCGTGACCGCCGCATGACCATCATGACCACCTGCTTCATCCCCTGCGGCGCTAAGATGCCCATTATCGGCCTGATCGCAGGTGCGATGTTCGGCGGTTCTTCTCTGGTGGCTGTCTCTGCTTACTTCATTGGCATGGCTGCCATCATCTGCTCCGGCGTGATCCTGAAGAAGACCAAGCTCTTCGCAGGTGATCCCGCTCCCTTCGTGATGGAGCTGCCCGCATACCATGTGCCTGCATGGGGCAACGTGTTCCGTGCAACCTGGGAGCGCGGCTGGTCCTTCATCAAGCGCGCAGGCTCCGTCATTCTGGCCGCTACCGTTGTGCTGTGGTTCCTGCAGGGCTTCGGCTTCGAGAATGGTGTCTTCGGCATGGTCGAGGATCAGGACAACTCCGTGCTGGCTGCGATCGCTACCAAGGTCGCATGGATCTTTGCACCTCTGGGCTTCGGCAACTGGCGTGCAACTGTCGCTTCCGTCTCCGGCCTGATCGCAAAGGAGAACGTGGTTGGTACCTTCGGTGTTCTGTATCACTTCGGCGGCGAGCTGTCTGAGAACGGCGATGAGATCTGGGCTGCTGTTGCGCAGGACTACACCGCTCTGTCGGCTTACGCCTTCATGATCTTCAACCTGCTGTGCGCTCCCTGCTTCGCTGCTATGGGCGCCATCAAGCGCGAGATGAACAACGGCAAGTGGACCGCCATCGCCATTGGTTATATGTGCGCTCTGGCTTACTGCGCCGCTCTGGTGGTGTACCAGCTGGGCGGCCTGATCACCGGTGAGATTGGCTTCAACTTCTTCACCATCGTGGCTGCTGTTGTTCTGGTGGCCTTCATCTACCTGCTGGTCCGTCCCAACAAGTACGCGGGCAACAACGAAGTCAAGATCGACGTGACCAAGATCTGATCGAACCGCATGACATTGTGAAAGGGTGTGTTTTGTATGATGGAATTCCTCGCTGCAAATTTTAATCTGCCCACGATCATTGTGGCAGTCATCGTGTTTGGCGGTGTGGGCTGGATCACATGGCACTCCCACAAGCATGGCGGCGGCTGCAGTGGGTGCAGCGGCTGCGGCGAAGGCGGCTGCAATGGCAGCTGCAGCGGTTGCAGCGGCTGTCACTGAGCATTGAAATGATCCGCAAAGGGCGCGGGCTGGAAGTTTCGGCTCGCGCCCTTTTTTCAAAAACAAAAAGTTAGCTTTGGATAACATTGGAAATTCAGAACGAAAGAGAGTGATCGGGATGGAACTTACGTCGGCGCATCTGCGCTATCTGCTGGCGATCTACGAAGTCTCACAGACCCATCTGGATATCAGCTCCCGCAGCATTGCCGAAAAGCTGGGGGTGACCAAACCCTCGGTGGTGCGTATCATGAATCTGCTCATGGAGCGCGGCATGATCGTAAAGGAGCACTACGGCAAGATCTATATGACAGACCGGGGCATCTGGGTGGCAAAACAGGTGGATCGGGAGCTGAAAACGATCCTGTCCCATTTCCCGCCGGTCGGTGAGCCGCTGAGTGAAGAAGAGCGCTTTACCGCTGCCCTTGCCATGACCAGTGCACTGCCGGAGCGCATCTTTACCGGCGAATATGAGCGTCTGTTTGGCAGTGATGCAGAAAAAGCAGAAACGGAGAAAGCCCAGTGATCAATAAAAAATTGCTGTCCTTTGACCGCGGTGCACTGCGCTATGTGGGAGCCAATGTGGCTTTCCAATGGCTGGGGATGCTGTGCAACGTGATCTTTGTGCGGGCCATTGCCCAGCTGGTGGGCGCAGCCTTTGCGGGCAGCCTGACCAGTGCACAGCTGTGGCA
>ENA-OQNT01000159-OQNT01000159.1-human-gut-metagenome-genome-assembly--contig:-NODE-159-length-17044-cov-2.648697_pt1 | contig 17044 bp, 15 predicted proteins | sample MGYA00242634_ERZ504890 | MGnify/ENA primary metagenome ERZ504890 (study PRJEB26092, sample SAMD00036379) | human gut metagenome | host: Homo sapiens | study: EMG produced TPA metagenomics assembly of... | reverse complement strand
GCTATCGATAGTTGTAAACACCTTCAGTCCATCACTGTATACATTATATGGCGAACCATCCTTCTTATAGTTCTTGTTGCACCATCCATAGAGCGGATCATTCTCCCACTGGGTAGAATCCACCACAAACTGGGCACGGTTCCAGGATGGATAATCACTGCGCTCCGGACGCTTAGCCATCATATACTGGCGAAGGAACTCACGCAGATAAGTAGCCGAACCATCCTTATGGTCGGTACGGTGGAAATTGAGTGTCAGCGGCTCAGCAGCATACTGGCTATACTCGCTCCGGCTCAGATATCCCGCCTTCACCATCTGCGAAAGAACCACATTTCTGCGCTCCCTCGCTCTCTCCGGATAGCGAACCGGATTGAAGAGCGACGGATTCTTGCACAGTCCGATGAGCGTTGCCGACTCACAGAGGGTCAGATTCTTCGGTTCCTTATTAAAATAGGTATTGGCCGCCGTCTTGATTCCTACAGCATTGTGCAGGAAATCGAAGTAATTGAGATAGAGAGCCAGAATCTCCTCTTTGGTATAATAGCGCTCCAGCTTCACCGCAAATCACCCACTCTATCGGCTTCTGCAACAATCGTTCCATTGTACTGCCTGCCTTCTCAGAATAAAGCTGCTTGGCGAGCTGCTGCGTGATGGTACTTCCACCACCCGCATTAGTCTGTCCCAGGATACCACGCTTGACGATGGCACGTCCCAGTGCACGGAAGTCGATACCTGAATGCTCATAGAATCGCTCATCCTCAGTAGCCACCAGTGCCTTTATTAAATAAGGTGACATTTTCTTGTAAGGAATCACGATACGGTTCTCCTTGTTCAGGTTCCACGTACCAAGCACCTTGCCATCGGCAGAGTAAACCTGGGTGGCAAATCTGTTGATAGGATTCTGCAGATCCTCGATGTCGGGCATGTAGCCAATCATTCCAAACCAGATGGCAACAAAGGCAAGAATTACCGTGAGTATTCCGGTGCCGAAAACAGCCCATAAAATATGTATAAATCGCTTTCTCATCACTATTTCTTTAAATATTTGTGCAAAATTACATAAAAGTTTTGACTTATCGCACATAAATCAGATTTTTTATGTAACTTTGGGGGCGATTTTAGAACATTCAATCATATTTCAAATGGAAAAACATAATTTTGTGACCATTGCAGACCTTTCCAAGGAGAAAATCATGTACCTCCTGGAAATGGCGCAAGAGTTCGAAAAGCACCCGAACAGGGAGTTGTTGAAGGGAAAGGTCGTAGCGACCCTTTTCTTCGAGCCATCTACTCGTACCCAACTCAGTTTCCAAACCGCTGCCAACCGTCTTGGTGCCCGTGTCATTGGTTTCTCTGATGCCAAGACATCCAGCACCACCAAGGGTGAGACCCTCAAGGATACCATCCTGATGGTAAGCAACTATGCCGATGTAACCGCCATGCGCCATTTCATCGAGGGAGCAGCCCAGTATGCCAGCGAGGTAGCACCAGTACCTATCGTAAATGCAGGCGACGGCGCTCACATGCATCCTTCACAGTGCCTGCTCGACCTCTACTCTATCTACAAGACCCAGGGTACCCTGGAGAACTTAAACATCTATCTTGTGGGTGACCTCAAATATGGCCGCACCGTTCACTCACTTATCACAGCTATGCGCCACTTCAATCCAACCTTCCATTTCATCGCACCTAAGGAACTCGCCATGCCAGAAGAGTACAAACTCTACTGCAAGGAGCACAACATCAAATATGTTGAGCACGAGGACTTTAACGAAGATGTGATTGCAGGTGCCGACATCCTCTACATGACCCGTGTACAGAAGGAGCGTTTCAGCGACCTGATGGAGTATGAACGCGTAAAGAACGTGTATATCCTGAAGCGCGACATGCTCTGCAAGGCGAAGGAAAACATGAAGATTATGCATCCGCTGCCACGCGTGAACGAGATTGCTTACGATGTAGATGATGATCCACATGCATACTATATCCAGCAGGCTCAGAACGGTCTCTATGCACGTGAGGCTATCTTCTGCCACTGCCTCGGCATTTCGCTCGATGATGTGAAGAACGATAAGACCATTATTGGGTAGTGTTTAGTGATTATTAATTAGTGATTAATTATTAGTGATTAATTATGGCAAACAATAAAAGTCAATTAGTGGTTGCGGCTATCGAGAACGGTACCGTAATCGACCATATACCAGCCGAAAAGACCTATCAGGTAGTAAATCTGCTCCAGTTGGAGAAGATGGAGACTCCTGTTACTATCGGCTACAACCTGCCAAGCAAGAAGATTGGCAAGAAGGGCATCATCAAGGTTGCCAACAAGTATTTTACCGATGAGGAAATCAACCGACTCTCTGTCGTTGCGCCTAACATCGGACTAAGTATCATCAAAGACTACGAAATCGTAGAGAAGAAGACTGTCAAGACTCCTGATACGCTGAAAGGCATCGTAAAGTGCAACAACCCTAAGTGCATCACCAACAACGAGCCTATGCAGACCCTCTTCCATACCGTAGACAAAGTGCTCGGTATCGTACGTTGCCACTACTGCGACAAAGAGCAGCAATTGGGCAAAGTAGAGCTCTGCAAATAATAAAAACAGGTAGTTTATAACAAAAAGTAAGCAATATCACTCAAAATGTTACGATTTATTTGGTAGTTTGAGAGATATTGCTTATTTTTGCATCCGATTTCATTAAACATCAACCATAAAAAGTAAAGGGAAATAGGTAAAAGATCAAGAGATTTTCGACTTAATCGAAAGAGAACATCAGCGCCAGCTGAAGGGTATGGAGCTTATCGCTTCTGAGAATTTCGTGAGTGACGAGGTGATGAACGCTATGGGTTCTTACCTTACTAACAAGTATGCCGAGGGTCTGCCAGGCAAGCGTTATTATGGCGGATGCCAGGTAGTTGACATCGTAGAGAACCTCGCCATCGAGCGTGTAAAGAAGGTGTTCGGTGCTGAGTATGCCAACGTACAGCCTCACTCTGGTGCACAGGCTAACGCTGCTGTTCTGCTTGCCGTATTGAAGCCAGGTGATACCTTCATGGGCTTGAACCTCGACCACGGCGGCCACCTCTCTCATGGTAGCCACGTCAATACATCCGGTATTCTCTACAACCCTATCGGTTACAACCTGAACAAGGAAACAGGCCGTGTAGACTACGACGAGATGGAGAAACTGGCTCTTGAGCACAAACCAAAACTGATTATCGGTGGTGGTAGCGCTTACAGCCGCGAGTGGGATTACGCCCGCATGCGCAAAATTGCCGATGAGGTAGGCGCTCTCCTCATGATTGATATGGCTCACCCTGCAGGTCTGATTGCAGCCGGTCTGCTCGACAACCCATTGAAGTATGCGCACATCGTTACTTCTACTACTCACAAGACCCTTCGTGGTCCTCGTGGCGGTATCATCCTGATGGGCAAAGATTTTGACAATCCATGGGGTTTGACTACCAAGAAGGGCGAGGTTAAGAAGATGAGCATGCTCTTGAATTCTGCCGTATTCCCAGGTCAGCAGGGTGGTCCGCTGGAGCACGTCATCGCTGCCAAGGCAGTAGCCTTCAATGAGAATCTGCAGCCTTCATGGAAGGAGTATGCAGCTCAGGTAAAGAAGAATGCTGCCGTACTCGCAGATGACCTCATCGGTCGCGGATTCGGTATCGTGAGCGGTGGTACAGACAACCATTCTATGCTCGTAGACCTCCGAAGTAAATATCCAGATCTTACAGGTAAAGTTGCTGAGAATGCGCTGGTTGCAGCCGACATCACAGTCAACAAGAACATGGTTCCATTCGACAGCCGTTCTGCCTTCCAGACATCAGGTATCCGCCTGGGTACAGCAGCCATGACCACACGTGGTGCCAAGGAAGACATGATGCACCTCATTGCCGAACTCATCGAGGAGGTTCTGAATGCTCCTGAGGACGAGAAGGTCATTGCTCGCGTTCGCGAAAAGGTGAATGCTACAATGAAGGATTACCCTCTCTTCGCATACTAATCGTTACGGATAAATATAATTACAAACTGCGGGCCTTCCGTCCGCAGTTTTTTGTTTCATTTAATAAATAATAAAGAAAAGAAAAAATTTATGAAAAAGATGAAAAGCCTACTGCTCATGGCACTTGCATTGCTCCCTGCGAGCAAAACTTTAGCACAGACCAACGCCCAAGTTTTCTACGACTTCGGCAGTGACCGCAAGTTTGTTACCCTCACACTCGAAATGTTCAAGCAGGACAAATGGGGTAACACCTATTTCTTTGTAGACCACGACTTCAATTACGACAAGATGGACACCAGCAGTCCAAACGTGGCACAGGGTGGAACCTATACTGAGATTTCACGTGCATTGAACTTCTGGCAGAACAGCCCAATGAAGAACTGGAGCCTCCACGTAGAGTATAATGGTGGTATTACCAAGAACTACCCTATCAACAATGCCTGGCTCTTCGGTGTGGAGTATTTCATGCACGACAAGAGTTTCAAGAACACCTTGACACTCCAGGCACTCTACAAGACTATCCGCAAGACCGACCAGAACGTGCCAATGCAGTTTACTGCTGTTTGGGGATGCAAAGACATCTTTGGATTAAAGGGATTGAACTTTAGCGGTTTCGCAGATTTCTGGTGGGAGAATCACGTAAGTATGCTTGACAAGCACGGAAACGTGAAAGAATTCCTCAAAGACAATGACGGCAACCTCATCAAGGACAATGACGGCAATCTCATGGCCAAAACCACTGCTGAGCACACCGTCTTCACTACAGAGCCACAGCTCTGGTACAATGTAGGTCAGCACTTCGGCTGCGAGAACCTGAGCGTAGGTAGCGAGGTAGAAATCAGCCACAACTTCGGCAGCAATGCCGGCTGGATGGTTCGCCCTTGCCTCGGTGTAAAGTGGGACTTCTAATAACGAATTTCTTAACTGCGGAAAATTTTCAAAATGAATTTTTGAAAATTTTCCGCAGCTAATCATTAACCACTTTATATTCTGTTTTTCTAACAACTTACGTTACTTTCTTACAGTCAATCCGCCATCAGAAATTCCTCCGATTCCGCCTTTTTTCTTATTGTACTGACGGGTTACACCGCTCAAGTTAACTCCGCCAACACCATCGGATGTAGCGTTTACACTTTGGCAGTCAACCTTGGCTTTCACGCTGCCCACACCTTCGTTCTTGATAATCAGACTGCCGCCCTTAAACATTCCCAGACTAACAGAGCCTACGCCCTCATTATCCAGTTTCACACTTCCCATCTCAATCTTAGAGATTTTCACCGAGCCTACGCCTTCGTTATCAATGTTCATATCATCTCCAGCCACATCATCGATATTTACCGAGCCAACACCCTCGTTGGTTATCTCCAGTTTGTTGGAAAGAATCTTCCCAATCTTGACAGCACCTACACCCTCGTTATCGATTTCCAGTCTGTCGCTATTAATCGTCTTGGCACGGAAAGAACCCACACCTTCTCTCGTAATCTTCACCAGGTCAGGACTTGTGATATAAATCTTCAGTCTCTTATTATCACCGTTACATGAAGAAGGCACGTTCAGTCTTCCGTTCAATCCTATCTTCACTTCTCCATCCCGGTATACCACCTTGAGTTTCTCCTTCAGTTTCTTTACAAACTCCTGGTCCTTGATGGCAGAGTAATCCATCTTCACGCTGCATTCATTGCCGTCGTTCTGAGTATAATAAACATCGGCAATCACATCCACGTCGATCGCCTTAAAAGGCTTCTCGGTCAAATCATCCTGCGTAAAGTTTAGACTTCCCTTCATTTCACTGGCAGAAGATCCCATACTGCAAGAACTCAAGCCCATTGGGGCAAAGAATAAAGCGGTAGCCACCGCCCAAATACCAAATTTCTTCATACTCATATCTAATTTTATGTTTCTAAATACATGATAAACCGAATACCGTTCTGTTTCGGAAATCTGATGGTTAGACGTAAGAAGATACATAAAGGTTGCAAGGAAAGCCCAAAAAGATTGCAAAAAGAGCAAAGAACCACCCTCCACCTCGTCACCACAACACATATCCATCATCGTATTCCCAACATTTGTTTTACTGGTTTACTGAACGACCGTAGAGAGTGATAACTTCTTTAACTTCCCTTTAACTTCTTTAACCGCTTAAAATTCTTTAACTCTTTTAACTTCTGAACTTGCCTTAAACTTGAATCATCTAATATGCGAAATTTCAAGTTTTCTACGTTAATATTTGTTTAAAAATCAGTCCTTTTTCGGTATCGTTAACTTCTTTTATCTGATAATTGTTTAACACAACATAAGACGGGATATCCTACCCCACTCGCTTTTCAAAGATTTCAGCGGTAAGAAAAGAGAAAAAAATGGGACCCTAAAAAAATGGCACCTCTTTCGGAACCAAAAACAAACGCTTAAAATATGTAAAAACGGGCTAAATTCTTAAAATATGTTTATAAAAAGCGAAAAACACCCTTCACCACCCTTCACCCGTAACTATTTGACACATAAAACGTTAAATAAAAAGGTGAAGGGTGAAGGTTTGAAAACTCTTTTTTATATATACGCGCGGGTAAAGGAAAAATCCATTTTTTCATCTTGCTGGTTTTTCGGTTTTTCCAAAAATCCTATAAAAAAGAATATAATATAAGATTTAAAATATACCCTTCACCCTTCACCTCGTCACCACAACCCAGTTTCCATATCTTCGTCATCGGATTACCTACATTTGTCTTCTGGGTTTATCCTTCGGAGATATTCAGCTATCTTTCGGAGATAATTTCTTATCCTTCGGAGATATTCTGCTATCTTTCGGAGATATTATCTTATCCTTCGGAGATATTTTTCTGAATGATTCCATGATATTTTTCGCACTTTATTTCCCGAATCCACGCAAATCGCACAAATCGCATAGGTAGAAAACGGAAAAGACGTATCTTTGCATTCGAAATAAAACGAATAGCGTATGAGACTGGTAGAAGAAAGAGAAGATAAGAGATTAAGATGGCAATGGCAGATCAGTTTCAACCGCAAGGAGGCTGACATGAAGTCAGACATCACCATCATTCCCAGCGGCAACTATCATATTCTGATAAAGGGTCTGAAACAGAACGACATCATCAGAATATACGGAGCCTCAGGTGTCCTGGCACTTCAGAAACAGGCAAAATCTGATACAGAACTGCTTCGCTCACCAGTAAATGGAACTGTAGCCGTAGAGGTTAACACGAGGCAGAAAACAGTATAAGGCGTAAAGAAGACAGCCCTTAAATAAAGGAATGAATGACGTAAAATTACGGAATAAATGTTAATAAAGCGCAGAGATTATCGTTCGTTTCAATAATTGGCATTATCTTTGCGCTTATTATATTATTCAATAGACCATAAATAACAAAAGAAAATAGAATTATGACAGAAAAGGAAATGTACAATCTGATAAATAATCAGAACAACCAGCAGAGCAATGGCTTTGCTGTTAATGAGAAAGAGCGAGGTATAAGCGGTGTTTTCTCTGCTTTGATGCGCAAAGTGTATACATGGATGACCTTAGCTCTCCTGATTACGGGCGTTACTGCCTATGGTGTAGCTAGCAGTCCTACCCTGCTGATGACCTTGATGACAAGCCGCGGCTTGCTCTTTGGCTTGATTATCGCAGAGCTCGCTCTGGTATTTATCATTACCGGTGCCCTACAGAGACTTTCCCTGACTACGGCCACCCTACTCTTCATCGTCTACTCGGTTTTGAATGGTGCCATGCTTTCATCCGTATTCGTAGTATATACGATGACCAGTATTGCCAAGGTATTTTTTATTACAGCCGGCACATTTGGAGCAATGGCTTTCTATGGTTACACAACCAAGAAGGATTTGACCTCTTTAGGAAAAATACTCTTCATGGCGCTGATTGGTCTGATTATTGCTACCATAGTAAACATGTTCTTGAAGAGTTCGGGATTTGATTACATTTTGAGTTACGCCGGCGTAGCCATCTTCGTTGGCTTGACCGCTTGGGACAGTCAGAAAATCAAGCAGATGCTCCAGACACAATACGACATGAGCGAGGGCGCACAGAAACTGGCACTCATCGGAGCCTTGACCCTGTATCTCGATTTTATCAATCTCTTCCTCTACTTGCTCCGCATCTTCGGAAGCAGCAACAAGGAATAATGAAAACGAGAACCGGGAATAAAGTAAAAAAACAAAGAATAACATACATAACGAGAAAGGTTGGCTTGCCCTCAACGGGTTGGCCAACCTTTATTTTTTTAATTCCTAGAAAAGGTAAATGCTAGAGTTATATTCTCTTCAAAAAGTTCTATGGTGCAAAGATAGAAAAAAATCGAGAACCATGGTTTCAAAATAGTAAAAATAAGTTTCAAATAGACAAAAAGTGTCTTTTGACATTTTTCAGTGTGCCGCTGATTTTTATAAACTACCTATACACCAACAACTTATGCATTTACTCTATATTTATTAGGAGAGCAACCAAAAGAGGCAAAAAAAATACTCTTCTAAACGTAGAAATAGAATTGAATCCCGATTTGATGGCGATTTCCGGCAAAGGATAGTTCGTTGACTTCAACAATTTCTCTGCATATTATATACGATAAGTATTCACATAATCATAAAACGTCTACCCATTCTGCCGGTTAAAATAGCGACTCAGATAAGTACGGTTCGTACCAGCAGCCAGCGCCACATCAGACAATTTCAGTTTCGGATTGAGATAGATTTAATCTTCCTCGAACAACCGCTGCACCTCAGCAGCCATCCCCGAAACATCAACTTCGTTCTGCTCTAACGGTACAATTTCAATATCGCTCAACTCTTCTATCACTGACTCATGCCTATAAACAAAATAATCTATCAGCATCCAGAGTATCAGAGAGCTTACCATATAGATATTGTCGTAATCCACTTTAATAAGGAAACAGCTCAGCATCCATAAATGGCTCCCCAGACAGAAAGCACATAAAACCAGATGATATTATGGGTAAAAATATAGAACACCGGCAACAAGAGGAAAGGCAATTCCAGCATTAAAGCTTTCAGCCATCTGAACCAGCCCGGCTTCACCAGGTCCATCAATACAAAGCTGTAGAACGGAATAATCATCATATCCAACGAAGACGTAAGATACCACGCATGCTCGTTGTCAAAACCATAAATCAGAAAGAAAACCATGTCCTTTACCAACTGCAGGTCGACCACGATCATGAGCCACATAATCATCCGAAAGAGCATCTCCTTTCCTTTTCTCCAAAACAGGAAAGCCATCATGGAGAAGAACATCATGCTCATACCATAAATAAAGCTCGTTACCGAATCCATGTCTACTTTCTATATAAATAAACAAAAAGGCACACCTATGGAAAGATATTCTAACATTCCAAAGGTGTGCCATGATATAAATTAATGCCTTATATAATAAGGTGTAGTATTAAATGAAATAACCTAATTAGTCGATTTCCTCATCGGCCTCGTAACCACCCATCTCACGGATAGCATTCTTCAGCATCGTGTACTGCTGGTAGAGATGGTTCACAGGCTCTTCACCCTTAGTATAATCGTGCATAGGTGCCTTGAGGAAGAAACTCAAGAAACGCTGGGTTCCGAAACGGCCTGCACGAGCAGCAAGATCGCTCAACAATGTAAGGTCGAGCAGCAATGGAGCAGCAAGGATAGAGTCACGGCAGAGGAAGTTAATCTTAATCTGCATTGGGTAACCCATCCAGCCGAAGATATCGATATTATCCCAACCCTCCTTGTTATCGTTACGAGGTGGATAATAGTTGATACGTACCTTGTGATAGTACTTGAGTATCTTCATCGTTACCATGACCATAGAGATCTGGCTGAGCTTCCGGTTTCAGGATTGTCTCAAGAGTAGAGAGTTTACTAACCTCCTTGGTATGGAAATTAGCTGGTTCATCGAGAACGAGACCATCACGATTGCCGAGAATATTGGTAGAGAACCAGCCATTCAAGCCGAGACAACGGGTACCGATTATAGGAGCGAAGCCACTCTTGACAAGAGTCTGGCCTGTCTTGAAGTCCTTACCGGCGATAGGCATTTTGGTCTTCTCTGCGAGTTCCCACATAGCAGGAATATCAACAGTTGTATTAGGAGCACCCATGATGAAAGGAGCACCCTCTGTCAAAGCAGCATAAGCGTAGCACATGGATGGAGCTACATGCTGGCGGTCGTCAGCCTTCATTGCAGCCTCAAGTGCTGCCAATGTACCATGAATCTCCATATCTACAGGAACGTAGATTTCGGTAGATGCTGCCCAGATAACAACGATACGGGCACAACCGTTCTTCTCCTTGAAGTCGCGGATATCCTGACGAAGAGCCTCTACCATCTCCCAGCGGGTCTTGCAATCCTTCACATTGCCGCCATCAAGACGCTTTGCATAGTTCTTGTCGAATGCAGCCTTCATTGGTACTACCTTCTCCAACTCCTCGCGTACAGGGTTGATATCTTTTTCCTTCAATACCTCAGCATACATAGCTGCCTGATAAGCATTCTGCGGATAAACATCCCAAGTACCGAATACGATATCATTAAGGTCAGCAAGTGGAACGATGTCCTTATAGTGCAAATATTTCTTGTCTGCACCCTTGCCAACACGAATTTTGTCGTACTGAGTCATTGAACCTACTGGCTTCGCAAGTCCCTTACGAGTCATGAAAACACCGGTCATGAAGGTAGTAGCTACTGCGCCACAACCAACAACCAAGATTCCCAGCTTACCTTCTGCTGGTTTAACATTCATTTTTTCCATCTTCTAAAGGTTTATTTTTATCAAGTTGATTATAATCAAAGAATTGTGTCTGCAAAGATAACAAAAACTAATTGAACCGATGCGGTTTTCGTAGACTTTCTTTCAATAATTTACAATAATTAGCTTAAAATAGACAAAAAAGGCTTTTTTGCATCAAAAGCCTTGTGTAGAAAATCTGTATAAAATAACTGAATGTATGCATATTTATTCTATATTCATACATAACAAAAGACAAAATAATGTTATTTTATGCATTTTTCTTTCATTTTATTTGGCTATTTGCAAAATATATTGTAATTTTGCAGCCGTTAAACGAATAAAAATACAGCATATGAAGGCAAAGAATAGCAGATTGGAAACTTTGAAGATGCTTATATCAAGTCAAGAGTTGAGTTCGCAAGACCAACTTTTGGAGGCTCTTCACAAAGAAGGCTTTAAGATTACGCAAGCCACATTGAGCCGTGACTTAAAACTGCTCAAGGTGGCAAAGGCAGCATCTTCGAGTGGAAAATATGCGTATGTTCTGCCCAACGATACATTATATAAGAGAGTATCAAACCATATTCCAGTGAGCAAGATGATGGTGAATACCGGATTCCAATCAATCAACTTCTCCGGGAACATGGTCGTGATCAAAACCCGTCCGGGATATGCAAGCAGCATTGCCTATAACATAGACAATAGTGATATTTCTCAAATTCTTGGAACCATCGCCGGTGACGACACGATCTTTCTTGTTAAAAAGAAAGGTACCACAGAAGAGGAAATCATCAATGCACTAGCAGAGGTAATTCCAGACGTTCACCATAAATATGTATAAGGTGGTTGAATTTTTATGCAAAACATACACCTTATTATATATAAAGAAAGAATATTAAAACAAAAACATTTTAAGATAGAAGAGAAAAAATGGAAGAAGCAGAAGTTAAAGTAATGGTGGCTGACGAAAGTCACATCAAGTACATCGACACCATTCTGACTACAATTGCAGAAGCTGCAAAGAAGCGTGGTTCTGGTATCGCCAAGCGTTCACCAGAGTATGTTGCCACCAAGATGCGCGAAGCCAAGGCGGTCATCGCACTCCAGGGCGAAAAGTTCGCAGGTTTCAGCTACATCGAAACATGGGGCAACAAGCACTATGTCACCACATCAGGTTTGATCGTTCACCCAGACTTCCGTGGTTTGGGATTGGCAAAGCGCATCAAGAACCTGACCTTTACGCTCGCCCGACAGCGATGGCCTCATGCCAAGATTTTCTCTTTGACTTCCGGTTCGGCTGTCATGAAGATGAACACCCAGTTGGGTTATCTTCCAGTTACTTTCGCCGACCTGACCGATGACGAGTCTTTCTGGCGTGGTTGCGAGGGTTGCATCAACGTAGATGTGCTCCATCGCACCAACCGCAAATACTGCATCTGCACCGCCATGCTCTTCGACCCAGAAGAACATCTGCCTATCAAGCTTCCTCAGGAGGTAATTGAAAGAATCAGAAAGATTGACGGTCCATCTGCAGAAATTTAAATCCTTATATATAAAAGGTGTTGGCAAGAATGCCAATTTAACACTTAACATTTCACACTTAACATTAATCATAAGGTTATGGCAAATAAAAAAGTAGTAGTCGCTTTCAGCGGCGGTCTCGATACATCATACACAGTAATGAAGTTGACCCAGGATGGCTGGGATGTTTATGCAGCATGCGCTAACACAGGTGGTTTCTCTGCCGAGCAGTTGAAGACCAACGAGGAGAACGCATATAAATTGGGTGCCAAGGCATACGTCACTCTCGACGTTACCCATGAGTATTACGAGAAATCATTGAAATACATGATTTTCGGTAATGTGCTCCGCAACAACTGCTACCCTATCTCTGTATCTTCTGAGCGTATCTTCCAGGCTATCGCCATCGCTCGTTACGCCAAGGAGATTGGTGCTGACGCCATCGCTCACGGAAGTACAGGTGCCGGCAACGACCAGATTCGTTTCGACATGACATTCCTGGTGATGGCTCCTGGTGTAGAGATCATCACCTTGACACGTGACAAGGCGCTTTCTCGTAAGGAGGAGGTTGATTACCTGAACGAGCACGGCTTCTTTGCAGACTTCACCAAATTGAAGTATTCTTATAACGTAGGTATCTGGGGAACCAGTATCTGCGGCGGTGAGATTCTCGACCCAACCCAGAGTCTCCCAGAGGAGGCTTACCTGAAGCACGTTACTGCCAAGGAAGAAGAGGCTGAGTTGAAGATTACCTTCGAGAAGGGTGAGATTGTGGCTGTCAACGGCGAGAAGTTTGATGATAAGATTGCTGCCATCCAGAAGATTGAGGAGATTGGTGCTTCTTACGCCATCGGTCGCGACTGCAACGTGGGTGACACCATCATCGGTATCAAGGGTCGTGTAGCTTTCGAGGCTGCGGCTCCTAAGCTCATCATCGAGGCTCACCGCCTGTTGGAGAAGAGCACATTGAGCAAGTGGCAGCAGTATTGGAAGGATCAGGTAGGCAACTGGTACGGAATGTTCCTCCACGAGAGTCAGTACCTGGAGCCAGTAATGCCGGATATCGAAGCGATGCTGACTTCTTCTCAGCGCAACGTAAATGGTACAGCTATCCTGAAACTCCGTCCATACAGTTTCCAGACTGTTGGTGTCGATTCACCAGACGATTTGACCAAGTCTAAGCTCGGTGAGTATGGTGAGATGCAGCACGGTTGGACAGCCGAGGATGCAAAGGGCTTCATCAAGGTAAGCTCTACCCCACTCCGTGTTTATTATGGTATGCACCCTAACGAGGAAAGATAATATGGTAAAAGTAGGTATTTTAGGAGCAGCTGGTTATACAGGAGGTGAGTTGATTCGCCTTCTTATCAACCATCCTGAGGCAGAGATTGTATTCGCCAACAGCGAGAGTAACGCCGGCAACCTGGTGGCTGAGGTTCACGAGGGATTGTATGGCGAGACCGACTTGAAGTTTACCGCCGAGATGCCTTTCGACCAGGTAGATGTTATCTTCTTCTGCTTCGGTCATGGCAAGAGCGAGGCGTTCCTGAAGGAGCACAATGTTCCGGAGAACGTGAAGATTATCGACTTGGCACAGGACTTCCGTCTGGCCCCAGAGACTGTGGTTGCTACCCAGCAGCCAACCCCAGCCGCTCACGATTTTGTATATGGTCTTCCAGAAATAAATGAATCAAAAATAGCCGTAGCTCAGCACGTGGCAAACCCAGGTTGTTTTGCAACCTGCATTCAACTTGGTTTGTTGCCTGCTGCTAAGATGGGCCTCATCAACAGCGATGTATCTGTCAACGCCATTACAGGCAGCACCGGCGCAGGTCAGAAGCCAGGCGCCACTACCCATTTCTCATGGCGCAACAACAACATGAGCATCTACAAGGCATTCAACCATCAGCACGTGCCAGAGATTCGTCAGAGTCTGAAGCAGACACAGGGTTATCTCGATGCAGCCATCGACTTCATCCCTTACCGTGGCGACTTCGCCCGTGGCATCTTCGCTACAGAAGTGGTAAAGACCGACAAGCCTATCGAGGAAATCGTGGCAGGTTACAAGGAGTTCTACAAGAATGCCAAGTTCACCCACTATGTGGATAAGGCAATCGACTTGAAGCAGGTTGTGAATACCAACAAGTGCTTGGTTCATGTGGATAAGTATGGCGATAAGCTACTGATTACTTCCTGCATCGACAATCTTCTGAAGGGTGCCGTAGGTCAGGCTGTTCAGAACATGAACATCATGTTTGGTCTCGACCAGACAGCAGGTCTCAGGCTAAAGCCATCGGCTTTCTAAGTGAAGAACGAAGAGTGAAGAGTGAAGAATTCAAATGCTTTTCCGGATGAGTCACGCTTTACTCTTACACTATACTTCACTACATAATAATATCAGTTTAACAATAGAAGAACAAAGACTAAGACCATCTCAAAGCAAGAGAATTCTTCACTCTTCGTTCTTCACTATTCACTTAAATTATGATTTTATACGACGTATATCCTCTTTTCGATATTAATATTGTAAAAGGACAGGGCTGCAAGGTATGGGACGACAAGGGTCAGGAATACCTCGACCTCTATGGCGGTCATGCCGTTATCAGCATCGGTCATTGCCATCCTCACTATGTGGAGATGCTCACCAACCAGTTGAACAACCTGGGTTTCTATTCCAATTCTGTCATCAACAAGTTGCAGGTGAAACTCGCTGAGCGTCTGGGCAAGGCTAGCGGTTATGAAGATTATCAGTTCTTCCTCATCAACTCGGGTGCCGAGGCAAACGAGAACGCCTTGAAGCTGGCTTCCTTCACCAACGGAAGAACCCGCGTGCTTTCTATAGAGAAGGCTTTCCACGGCAGAACATCTCTTGCCGTAGAGGTAACAAATAATCCTAAGATCATCGCTCCTATCAATGATAATGGTCACGTAACCTATCTTCCTATCAACGATTTGGAGGCTTGGGAGAAGGAACTTGCCAAGGGCGATGTATGTGCTTGTATCATCGAAGCTATTCAGGGCGTAGGTGGTTGCAACATGGTAACTCCTGAGTTTGCTCAGGGATTACAGGCAGCCTGCAAGAAATACGGCACCTTCCTGATTTGCGATGAAATCCAGTGTGGTTATGGCAGAAGCGGTAAGTTCTTTGCACACCAGTGGTTGGGCATCAAGCCTGACCTCATCACCGTAGCCAAGGGTATCGGTAATGGTTTCCCTATGGGTGGCGTATTGATTTCTCCAGAGTTTACTCCTGTATATGGTCAGTTGGGTACAACCTTTGGTGGCAACCACCTGGCATGTACTGCCGCTCTCGCCGTTCTCGATGTATTCGAGAAGGAGAACCTGGTACAGAATGCGCATGAGGTTGGCGAATATCTCATTGCCCAGCTGAAGGAGTTGCAGAAGCGCAACAGCCACATCACAGAGGTTCGTGGCCGTGGTTTAATGGTAGGCGCCGTACTCGACATTCCTCACAAGGAAGTTCGCAGCAAGCTCATCCACGAGCAGCACTGCTTCACCGGTTGCGCCGGCACCAACATCCTTCGTATCCTCCCTCCATTGGTATTGACCAAGGAAAATGTAGATGACTTCATCGGAAGATTGGAAACCGTATTGAAGGAAGTATAAACCCATTGAGATAAGGATATAAAGAAAACTCAACCCATAAAAGAAATAGGAATCACTCCTATCGTGAGCAGCAAGCCCTTTGCGGTTTGCTGCTTTTTTGTTCCCCTTATAGGAAATCACCTTAAATGTCTCTACTTTCGAATAAAAGTAATAAAAGATATTTATAGTCGATTCAGCTCTGCATTACCGACACCAGTTCCTTTGTACTTGCTACGTGTGGTATTGAACTTATAGCGAAGGGTGAGTTGCAGGTCTCTCGTACCTCGCTTAGATACTTGCAAAAGTTCCATCTTTTGGTTATAGAGCAAGTCGGCATCCCAACATTTATAAAGCAGGTCGTTGCCTTTTATTTCCAAGGTAAGGGCATCCTTTAGGAATGACTTACTGATGCTGACATCCAGTACATGCTGCTCTTTGGCAAGATATACGTTCATCGTGTTACCCTTGCTCTGATAGCGATAATCCACGTTAAGGGTGATGCCGCATGGCAAGGAGAAGGCATTGTTGAAGTTGCCCATGAAGATAGGACGGTTCAAGCGATAAGATGCCACATCAGTATGGAGGGTGAACCAGGGCTTCTGCATGCCCAAGTTGATTTGTGGCGCCCAAATGCCTATCTTTGGAGCGGCACTGATGTAGGCGGTCATGCTCTTGAGACTCTTCACGTTCTTACGACTTATCATGGTAATAGCTTCGTCCTCAGGAATTTGCTCTGCCCAATAGATGATAGCATTGCGAGAGTCCTTGTAGTTGACCATAAACTGGATGAACTTCCATACACCCGATAATTCCACTCTGTGATTGGTTTCGTTGTCGAGATAAGGATTACCAGTCTGGCGAGTAAATCGATTCATATAAGATACATTGTTGCTCAGTTGACTATATGAAGGACGAGAGGTCTTTACCGAATAGCTCAACTGTGCCATTACCTTACCTATTTTCGCACCATAGCTGATGGTAGGAAAGAGGTTGCGGAAGGAGCGACTCTGCTCGGGCTGATAGATGCCTGCCTCATAATACTTGAATCTTACATACTCGTATCGCAATCCTGCCGTGATGTTTCCTATCGGGGTGAGGTGCGCATATTGGATGAATGGACTTGCCGTCTGCTCCTCCAACTTGCTA
>ENA-OQNT01000157-OQNT01000157.1-human-gut-metagenome-genome-assembly--contig:-NODE-157-length-17155-cov-4.100775_pt1 | contig 17155 bp, 14 predicted proteins | sample MGYA00242634_ERZ504890 | MGnify/ENA primary metagenome ERZ504890 (study PRJEB26092, sample SAMD00036379) | human gut metagenome | host: Homo sapiens | study: EMG produced TPA metagenomics assembly of... | reverse complement strand
GGGCGGGCGAGATATGCCGCCGCCCCCCTGTATTTACTTTTCCGTGTCAGCGAATTGGGTCATGCCGCGATCATGCGGGCCAGACCACATCGGTCAGCTCGGGGTACTTCTCCTTGATGGCAGTCTCGAAGTTTGCCTTTGCGGTATCCTCGTCCACGTTGCCGGTGAAGTAATCCTTGAACGCATTCTGGAGGCTCTCATTCAAGCCCTGATCGTACGGACCGGCGTTGGACATATCGATCTTGGCTGCAGCCTCTGCAAACAGAGCGATGTGGTTCTGGCCGCCCAGGAAAGCGGAGCTGTAATCGCTGTTTGCGATCTCGTTCATAGCCTTCTCGTTGTTGGTGTAGTCCTGCGTATCCATGGTGATCTGCTTCATGATGGCTTCATCGCAGGTCAGCTTCTGCATAACATCCTTAATGGTCTCGATGTTGTCGCTGCCGGCTGCGCCGCAGATCCAGGTGCCGCCCCAGTAGTAGGGCTGAGGGCCTTCGCACACAGCGTAATCGCCGTAGATACCGTTGCCAACTTCTTCCTTGCCGCCCTCAGCGACAGGAGTCTCCAGAGAGTTGCCCAGCAGGGTGAAGTTGATGCCCCAAGTGGAGTAGAAGAAGCCGAACACCTTACCGGTGGGACCCTGATCGGCTGCCCACTGGCTGTCCCACAGACTGGACTTGTTGTTATAGCCCTTATCGGTGTACTCCTTGGTCTGATCGACCCACTTCATAATGTTCTCATCAACGGTAACGGTAGTGCCGGTGACCCACGGAGCTGCCACGTTGTTGGAGAAGGTGCGGTATGCATCATCAAAGCCGGACAGCATCTTGTAGCCCTTGGCGGCTGCCTGTGCAGCTACATCATTGAACTTATCCCAGTCGGACAGGTAGGTCTGCACTTCGGCGGGATCATCGGTGCCCAGAACATCCTTGGCAATGCTGCGGCGGTATGCAAACAGACCGGGAGTTGCCTGCCAGGTGGTGCCGCGCTGGCTGCCGTCCACACTAACGATGTCCTTGGTGTACTGGTACTGGCCAGCCAGATCGTCATCGGTCAGGCCGATGTCTGCCTTGACATCCAGAACGTAATCGGAATCCACATACTTCAGAGCATAGTCAGCCTCGATCAGGAAGATGTCGATCTTGTCGTCATCAGCAGCGCTGTCCTGACTCAGCAGGGCTTCGTCCAGCTTGTTCTGATAGTTGTTGTTCTCGTTGGCATTGATGGTCCACTTCACAACGGTGCCATCCTTCAGGGTGGTGGTGGACTTGTCGGCTGCGATCTCGGAAACTTCCGGATAGTAGTCGTTGAAGCGGCTCTGGAACTCATCATTCCAGCACCAGATGTTCAGCACCTTGCCCTGTGCTGCGGGAGCAGCAGAGGAAGCCGGAGCAGAAGAAGCGGTGCTGGTGGAAGCGGAAGAACCACCACAGGCAGCCAGAGCTGCACCAATGGTCACGGCACCGGAAGCGAGCAGGAAATTACGTCGAGAGATCTTTTTCATAAGGGTAAACCTCCTTCATGGTTTTCCATTATTTACAAAAGTGTTCTTCATAAAAGGTTCCGTAGCAAGAGCCTTTAGAGACATATTAAAGAATGCTGACCGACCCGCCGTCCAGCAATTTGCCGGAAACGCGGATCTGTTCGGGCAGGGTCACTCTTGGATGCTCGATCAGCTCAATGAGCTTGTCGGCAGCCGTGCGGCCCAGCGCGGCGGTGTTCTGCTGGTAAGTCACCAGCTGAGGCTTGACCACCCGGGAAAGGTAGATGCCGTCGTAGCCCATCACCGAGATGTCCTCGGGGATCGAAAGGCCCGCTTCGCTGATGGCGTTGTAGCCGCCCAGCGCGGAGAAATCGTCCGGGAAGATGATGCAGGTGGGCGGCTGCGGAAGCTCCAGCAGCGCTTTGGTCTCGGCGGCACAGCGGTCGGCATCATGGTAGATGCCCTCCCGCACATAAGCTTCCGGGATCTTCAGGCCAAGCTCTTCGCAGGCTTGATAGAAACCTGCAACGCGGTTCTCGGTAACGGCGGTTTTTTCGCCGTGGATAAAGGCGATGCGGCGGTGGCCGCAGGCCCATGCCTGCCGCACCAGTGCCTTCAGGCCGAAAACGTTATCCGAGAGGATCGCCATGCGGTTATTGAACACATGATCGATCGTGACCACCGGCACCTCGCTGTTCACCAGCTCCACCACCTGCGGCTCGTAGAAGTTCACGCAGGCGATCACCACGCCGTCCACATTGCGATAGCGGCAGTGCTCAAGGTAGCTCATGCTTTTGCCGCTGATATTGTGGTTGATAAAGGTGATGTCGTAGCCGTGTTTCTCGGCTTCCACCTTGAAGCTGTCCAGCACGGCGGAAAAGTATTCGTGGGTCAGGCCGCTCTGCCGTTCATCCACGAACAGAACGCCCAGATTGTAAGTACGGTTTGTTTTCAAGGAACGGGCGGCGGCGTTTGGCAGGTAGCCCATACGGTGCGCTGCTGCGCGGATGCGCTCCCGTGTGGCAGGCGAGATATCCGGCTGGTCGTTCAGCGCCTTGCTGACCGTTGCCACCGATACGCCGCATTCCTTTGCCAGATCTTTCAGGGACGGCATCGCTCGTTTGCCTCCTTCCGAAGAACGTTTTACGGGGGATGTTCTCCGTCAAGTCCTTAATCGTTTTCGCAATTTCATGATAGCGTATTTTGTACGAAAAATCAAGCTCAAAAGAATAACTTTCATTGCTTTTGGCTCAATTTTGGCGTTTTGTTCGTTTCTGAAGAACCGAAATTGTGCATCTTGGATGGGTTTCGTTACATTTCGGTTAAAATCAAAAGATTTTCGTTGCAGTTTCGTTATGATTTTCGCCGCATATAATATTACCTATAAATTGTGTTTCAGCGTTTTCGCTTACAGGAAGCACAAAAAGCGTGCTTGAAATGAATTTTCTGAAAATCATGGAAACATGCGTATTTATGAAAGATACTTTCAGAATTTTTTTAGAAAATCCTCTTGCTTTTTTGGCCTGCTTGGGCTATGCTAGAAGCAAAGAGAATGCTTTGATTGTCTGCCTTAATCGTTTTCGCAAAAGCGATGCCGCCGGGGCTACCGGCAGCTGATAAGGAGGAAGCATTTATGAAATTCGGCCATTTTGATGACGCACGCAAAGAATATGTCATCACCACCCCGCAAACGCCCCTGCCCTGGATCAACTACCTTGGCAGCGAGGATTTCTTCAGTCTTGTCTCAAATACGGCGGGCGGCTACAGCTTTTACCGCGATGCGCGGATGCGCCGCCTGACCCGCTACCGCTATAACAGCTCCCCGCTGGATATGGACGGCCACCACATTTACATCAAGGATGGCGATACCGTCTGGAACCCCGGCTGGCAGCCCACCAAGACAGAGCTGGACAGCTACGCCTGCCGCCACGGTCTGGGCTATACCATTCTGGAGGGTGAGAAGAACGGTGTTTCCGCTGCGCAGGAGCTGTTCGTGCCCACCGGCGATGCCTGTGAACTGGACCGCCTGACTTTGAAAAATAAGACGGATGCCGTAAAAGAGCTGGATGTGTTCAGCTATGTGGAGTTCTGCCTGTGGGATGCCATTGACGACAGCTCCAACTTCCAGCGCAACTTCTCCACCGGCGAGGTGGAGGTGGAGCCGGCCATCATCTACCATAAGACGGAATACCGTGAGCGCCGCAATCACTATGCGGTGTTCTGGTCGAATACCCCCGTCACCAGTTTTGACACCGCCCGCGATGCCTTCTGCGGTGTGTATGGCGGCCCTGCAGACCCGCAGGCCGTCCGCGCCGGGCACTGCTCCGGCAGCATTGCCCACGGCTGGGCACCGGTGGGCGCGCTGCACATCCATGTCACCCTTGCACCGGGTGAGGAAAAGAAGATCCTCTTCGGTCTGGGCTACATCGAGAACCCACAGGAAGAAAAGTTCACGGCTCCCGGTGTTATTAACAAGGAGCGTGCCCATGCCATGATCGCACGCTATGCCACCGATGCACAGGTGGACGCAGCCCGCAAGGCGCTGGCCGACCACTGGGAAGCTCTGCTCTCCACCTACCATCTGGAATCCGGCGAGGAAAAGCTGGACCGTATGGTGAACATCTGGCACCAGTATCAGTGTATGGTCACCTTCAATATGAGCCGCTCGGCCAGCTACTTTGAAAGCGGGACCGGCCGCGGCATGGGCTTCCGCGACAGCTGTCAGGATCTGCTGGGCTTTGTACACATCATCCCGTCCCGCGCACGGGAGCGCATTCTGGATATCGCCGCCACCCAGTTTGAGGATGGCAGCGCCTACCACCAGTACCAGCCCCTGACCAAGAAAGGCAACCGCGATATCGGCACCGGCTTCAACGATGACCCGCTGTGGCTCATTGCCGGCACTGCCGCCTATTTGCGCGAGACCGGCGACTGGTCTATTCTGGACGAGCAGGTGCCCTTTGATAATGATGCCAGCAAGGCACAGAGCCTGATGGAGCATCTGCGCCGCAGCTTCAACTTTACCGTCACCCACCTTGGCCCCCACGGCCTGCCGCTCATTGGCCGCGCCGACTGGAACGACTGCCTGAACCTGAACTGTTTCTCGGAGCACCCGGGCGAGAGCTTCCAGATCACCGGTCCCAGCGAAGGCCCTGTGGCCGAAAGCGTGTTCATTGCGGGCATGTTCGTCAAGTACGGCCACGAGTACGCCGAACTGTGCGACCACCTGAACCTTGCCGATGAAGCCGCTGCGGCCCGCAAGGCCGTGGACGGCGTGGAACAGGCGGCCCTGACCTCTGGCTGGGACGGCGCATGGTTCCGCCGCGCCTACGATGCCTTTGGCAAGCCTGTTGGCAGCAAGGAGTGCACCGAGGGCCAGATCTTCATTGAGCCGCAGGGCATGTGCGTCATGGCTGGCATTGGCAAGGAGACCGGTCAGGCCGCGCAGGCATTGAAGAGCGTAGAAGAACGGCTGGATACCAAGTACGGTGTGGTTCTGCACCAACCTGCATACACCAGTTATCAGCTCAATCTGGGCGAAATTTCCAGCTATCCTCCGGGATACAAGGAGAACGCCGGTATCTTCTGCCACAACAATCCGTGGATCAGCTGTGCCGAAGCCGTTCTGGGGCATGGCGACCGGGCCTTTGAGGTGTACCGCAAGACATGCCCGGCCTACATCGAGGATATTTCCGAGATCCACCGCACCGAACCCTATGTTTACAGCCAGATGGTGGCCGGTAAGGATGCCCCCACCTTTGGCGAAGCAAAGAACAGCTGGCTGACCGGCACTGCCGCATGGACCTTCTTCAATGTGAGCCAGTATATCCTTGGCATCCAGCCTACGCTGGACGGCCTGAAGGTAGACCCCTGTATCCCACACACGCTGGGCGGCTTCACCGTTACCCGCCGCTACCGGGGCGCAACCTATCACATTGCAGTGGATAATACCGCTGCAGTCCAGTACGGTGTGAAGAGCGTCGCTGTGGATGGCAAGCCCATTGAGGGCAGCCTGCTGCCGCTGGCACCAGAAGGCGCTGTGGTAGAGGTGCAGGTGACCATGGGATAACTTTTACTGCATTTTCATAATTTCTCCCTTGTGCTGTTCTGAAAGAACAGCGGCCTCCGCATTACGATCCTGCTTGGCATCATAATGCGGGGGGCTTTTTGTTTGGCAGTTTATTTTGTCGGGAATACTGTTTCTGTTGTATCTGTTTTTTCACAACCTCAGCTTACAACAAAAAATGAGATAGGTAACCCTTTCGGGGAAGTCTATCTCATTTTTTTGTTGGAGCTATTTTGCAACAGCCCCTTACTGCCGCCAGAACACCCCATGCTTATTTCAAAAGCAATCGTTTTTCTGATACTCCAGCATCAGCCCAAGAACGATTTTCAATCCTGTGGGCAAGCTGGCAATGTCCACCCACTCCTGCCGGGTATGCGCCGATCCGCCATCTATCGTACCAATGGTATTGGCCGGGATGCCCAGCGACAGCGGGATGTTGCTGTCCGTGGAGTTGGGTGTTTCGTCCGGTTCACGGCCTGTGAAGGTGCGAACAATCTCTTTACTTTTTCCGTGAATTGACCGAGTTTTTTCTGGTCAACAGGGCCGTTGCCGGGGCGGATGCCCAGCAGTTCCACCTCAAAATCGCCGCCTCTGCCATTCCAGTGCGCTACAGCACGACGGAATTTTTCTTCCATCTCTTCCAGACAATCCTGTGCGGTAGAACGGAACTCATACAGCATGGAGGCCTGCTGTGCAATGGAGTTGACCGTTGTGCCGCCCTCGATGCGTCCCACATTATAGGTGGTACGGGAACGTACCGGCGGTTGGATCTGGTACAGTTCATTCACGAGTCCACACAGCAGTTGAATGGCACTGGGGTCGCCAAAATTTGCATAGGAGTGACCACCGGGCGTTTTACAGGTGATCTTATACCGATAAGAACCCACGGCACTGCTGCAGCAAAGCGGCATATAGATATCAAAAGAATAGAACCCCTGAATACGGGTGCCGTACTCGGCAAACAATGCCTTGGTACCGTCCAGATTGCCCAGACCTTCTTCGCAGGCATTCGCCACCACCAGCACACCATATTCCAGCGCGGTTTGTTTCTGGATCAGATATTTTGCAGCCATCAGCAAGTTGACGAGGTTGGCAGTATCATCGCCGATGCCCGGCGCAAATAGCTTGCCGTCCTCTTCCCGCAAGGGAAGAGTTTCTACATCTGGGAACACAATATCCGTGTGGGCGGCAAAAACGACCAGTTCCTCAGTGTCCGGCCCCAGTTTGCAGATCACATTTTTAGCGCTGTCGATGCGGACATTTTCTGCCCCTTGTGCCCGGAGCCAATCCCGGCAGAATGCTGCCCGAAAATCCTCCTTTCGGGTCGGCGCAGGTATCTTTCCCAGTGTGCGCAGCAGTTCCAGCTGTTCGGTGCGGCATTCTTCTGCATAAGCTTCCACCTGCGCTTTTGTCTGTTCGTTCATAAAAACTTTCCCTCCCTGAACATGCCGAAAACCGCAGACAGTTTCCTGCCTGCGGTTCCGGCCTTCATTTAGCCTTCTAAGTCTTCACCATTGGTGGCGATACACTTCTGATACCAGTAAAAACTGTCTTTTCTACTGCGAGCCAGTGTGCCGTGACCGGCATCGTCCTGATCCACATAGATCACGCCATACCGCTTGGACATTTCCATGCTGCCGCAGGAGACCAGATCGATAAAGCCCCACATGGTATAGCCAATCAACTCCACGCCGTCCTTGACAGCTTCCTTCATCTGCTCCACATGGGCTTTGATGTAGTCGATGCGGTAGGGATCATGGATGGAGCCATCAGCCTCTACCTTATCCACAGCGCCCAGACCATTCTCGGCAATAAATACGGGCAGCTGGTAGCGGTCGTACACCTGATTCAGGGTGACACGCAACCCCACCGGATCCTTCTGCCAGCCCCACTCACTGGTTTCCAAATACGGATTCTTGTTGGCCATGATCAGGTTGCCGCTGGTCTTTTCCCAGCCCTGCTCCGTCGTAGACACCTGCGAGAAGTAGTAGGAAAATGCCACGAAATCGATGCTGTTGTTTTTCAGGATCTCAGCATCCCCGGGCTGCCAGTCAATGTGGATGCCCTGCTGTTCAAAATACCGTTCCATATAGGCAGGGTACTTGCCGCGGGTCATTACATCCAGATAGAACCAGTTGGAATACTGGTCATCAAGGACGGCCTGCATGTTGTCCTCCGGGCGGCAGGTGGCGGGATAGGTGGTGAAGCGTGCGATCATACAGCCGATCTTAGAGCCGGGCAGCATCTCGTGGCCCATTTTTACGACCCGCGCACTGGCAAGGAATTGATGATGAAGGCACTGAAAGATTTCCTGATCCATGTGCGGCTCCTGATCGGGGATCAGACACACACCGTCCCAGGGGGAAAAACGGCCTGCATTGATCTCGTTGAAGGGCAGCCAGTAGTCTACCAGATCGCCCAGCTCACGGAACAGCACTTCCACATAGCGGCAGTAAAAGTCGATGGTTTTGCGGTTCTTCCAGCCGCCGTACTTCAATACCAGCTGCACCGGGATGTCATAGTGCAGGATGGTGGCAAAAACCTTCATGCCATGCTTTTTGCACTCGCCGAACAGATCTTTATAGTAGCGGATGCCTTCGGGGTTCGGCTGAGCGTCATCGCCGTTGGGGAACAGCCGGGCCCAGCAGATAGAGGTGCGAAAGACTTTCATGCCCATTTCTGCGAGCAGCGCAAGGTCCTGCTTGTAGGTGTGATAGAAGTCGATGCCGCGGCGATTGGGATAATACGTGGTGCCCATATCCTGCAGTGCCTGATCGAACTCTGCCTTGGAGAACGGACTGCCGTGGTGCTTTGCCTCGACCTGTTCATGGTTCCATGCAGGGTCGAGGTAGCGGAGATCCTGTGTGGAAATGCCCTTGCCGCCATCCCGGAAACCACCGTCTGCCTGAGAACAGGAAATGGCACCGCCCCACAGAAAATCGGTATCAAAACCGGAACTTGTCTTATAAGCCATGAAAATGCACTCCTTTTATAACAAGTTGTAACGATACTGGATTCTTTTTGTTGAAAAAGCTCTTTCTGTATGCTATTATAGCAGAAAGAAAAATGTATGATAATGACATAAAACTTGGAAAATAGTATCAAAATCGGAGACATTGCTATGAATCCTACCGAACTGGAGCTGTTCCTTTACCGCCATACCGAAAGCGAAAGTTGGCATTTGCAGCACCCCGGACAGCTGAGCCACCTTTACGATAAGATGAAACAGGAGGAATTCCGAGGTGAGGTGGGATACTGTTTTGACTTTGTGAACACTCTGAAAAAAGACATGATCGGCATGATCAAGGAGACCCGGTTTACCGTTATCCCGAAGCACCACCATGTGGATATGGAACTGAACTACATCTACAGCGGGTCGTGCACCTTTGTCATCAATGGCAGAGAAATTACTCTGAAAAAAGGCGATTTGTGCATTCTGGACAGTGACGTTTGGCACAGCGCCACCAGCTATAAAAAAGAGCACGATATCGTCATCAACATCGTGTTCCGCAGGCAGTTTTTTGATGGAGTGTTTCTGAGCAGGCTGTCACAGCAGGGAGTGGTGGCAAGTTTTCTGGTCGATGCAGTCTCCCGCAACCGCAGGCATGACAAATACCTCATCTTCCATACCCAGAACGAACCAAAGATCCACTCTCTCATCCAATTCCTGTTGTGTGAATATTTTGACCGCAGCAGCTGCTATGGTGAGTTGATCAAAGCCTATGCCACCGCACTGTTTTTGGAATTGGTGAACGTAATGCACTCACAGGCAGAGCGGACCATATCCGACAGCAATGAGATCCTTGTACCGGTGCTGCAATATCTGGAAAAGAACTATAAGACCTGTACCCTTACACAGCTGGCAGAAAAGTTCGGCTATAACCCGAACTATCTCAGTGCCCAGCTCAAGCACATTACAGGCTGTTCTTTTGTGGAACTGAAGAACAGCCAGCAGTTCTCTGAGGCGGCGTTTCTGTTGGCGAACACCGAATGCGCCATCGGCGAGATCATGGAAAAGATCGGCTGCAGCAACCGGACATTCTTTTACCGGAAGTTTGAGCAGATCTACCGCATGACCCCGCGGGAATACCGTGTGCAGGCCAGAAAGCTGCAGGAATAAAAAGAAACCCTGCGCACTGCACAGGGCTTCATGGGGGTAGACAGGGGAAAACCCGCTGGCATTTTGGCTACACACAGTATTATATGACGTCGAAATTGCAGGACGGAACGGTTTGCCTGCTGCAATTTGACTATGCCGTGCCCTACTCCGACCCTGCGCTGCGGGGCGTGCTGCCGGATATGCAGACCGTGCACTGCATTCTGGGCATTCTGCTGCTGATAGGGGCAGTGGTGTGGAGCACCCACAGGACCGGGCGCTTCCTGACCCGGGAGACCGAAAAGCTGACCGCCGCCGCGCAGGCGGTGGCGCGGAAGGATCTGGACAGCGCCGTGTTTTCCGGTGCGAAGGTGCGGGAGTACGAGAGCGCTTTGCAGGCATTGCAGACCATGGGCGATGAATTGACCGGTAGCCTGCAGAAGCAGTGGGACATGGAGCAGCGGCAGCGGGAGCAGATCATTCGGCTGTCCCACAAGCTGAAAACGCCGCTGACCATCATCGAGGGCAACGCGGAGCTGCTGGCGGAGGATGACCTGACTGAGGAACAGCGGGCGCAGGTGGAAGCGATTCTGCAGGGTGCAGAGCAGACCCGCACCTATCTGGGAAAGATCCGTGCCGAGGTGCAGACCCCTTTGAAGTATCGACAGAGAAAATGAAAACAGCCCGGTGCGAAACCCTTTCGCACCGGGCTGTCTGCTGTGATAAGCGAAAATTACGGCTGCTCAGCCACCATCATCTTGCTGGCCTTGTAGATGTCGCCGCAGCCGAGGGTGATGACCAGATCGCCCTCCCGGGCGTTCTGCTTGACCCAATCGGCAGCCTCCTCCAGACTGTTCACCAGAACAGAGCCGGGGATCTGGGCAGCCAGCTTTGCGCTGGTGATGCTGGGGTCGTTGGGCTCACGGCTGCCCATGATGGGAGTGAGCACCGTGATGTCGGGGATCTTGAGCACATCCACAAAGTCGTTGAACAGCATCTTGGTGCGGCTGTATGTAAACGGCTGGTGGACGGCGATCAGCCGCTTATAACCCATTTCCTTGGCCGTGGTCAGGGTGGCGCGCAGCTCGGTGGGGTGATGGGCATAATCGTCCACGACCAACGCACCGTTGCATTCGCCGTAGACCTCAAAGCGGCGGCCGGCACCCTTGAAGTTCAGGGCAGCATCGGCGCACTGCTCCACGGTCAGACCGATGAAGCGGCAGACGGCGCACATGGCAAGTGCATTGTAAATGTTGTGGTAGCCGGGCACAGCCAGACGGATATGGCCGGTGACCTTGTTCCACTCCTTCAGGTCGAACTCAAAGAAGCCGGGCTTGTATTCGTTCACGTTCAATGCCTGATAATCGCCGTCGTTCTGGATGCCAAAGGTACGCACGCGGCGGTCCAGCGTGTACATGACATCCATGGTGTTCTTGTCGTCCGCATTGGCAAAGATCATGAACTTGGTCATCAGGGCAAAGCGCTTGAAGGCAAACTTCAGCTCGCCCATGCTGCCGTAGTAATCCAGATGGTCGTTGTCGATGTTCAGCACAACGGACAGATAGGGGGTCAGCTTGAGGAAGGTCTCGGCGAACTCGCAGGACTCGATCACGATGTCGTCGCCCTTGCCGGCCTTGCCGTAGCCGTTGATGAGGGGCAGCTTGCCGCCGATGACGGCAGACGGGTCGCGGCCTGCCAGCTCCAGCGCAGTGGTGATCATGGAAGTGGTGGTGGTTTTTCCGTGAGTGCCGGAGACGCAGATGCTCTGTTTGTACAGGCGGCTCACGTAACCCAGCAGAACGCTGCGCTCGATGGTGGGGATGCCGTAGGAGGCAGCGGCATTCAGCTCCACGTTATCTTTGGAAATGGCGGCAGAGTAGACCACCATGTCGGTGCCGATCACATTATCGGCGCTGTGACCCAGGCTGACCTTGACACCCATCTCACGCTCGTAGCGGATGATGCTGCCATCCAGCACATCGCTGCCGGAGATCTCGTAGCCTTTTGCGGCAAGGATCTGGATGAGCGGATACATGCCGCTGCCGCCGCAGCCGATGAAGTGGATCTTTTTTACATTGTCCAGCAGGTGCTGGTTGTAATCGGTGTACATGAACATATAAGGCAACCTCCAAATAAATAACGGCCGCAGAGCAGACCGATTCAATCCATTCTATTAGGATACATCTTATTATATAATTTTTGGCGGACAAAATAAACAGGTAAACCCGAATTTTCGGAAAGAACCATAAATCCAATTCGGAATTTGTGATAAGTGTACAAGAAAACCGAAACCGGGAACTTCTTCATAAAAGATTTACATTTGCCTTTACAAAATACTTAACAACTTTGAATCATCTGTGGTAAAATAGAAAAGGACAATTTTTTAAGGGATCGTCGGTGCGACCGACAGAGGATGCAGAACGGTTTTATAAAAGGAGAAATAATGTGAGAATCAAGATCACAGCGGACAGCACCTGCGACCTGTCCGAAGAGCTTTTGGCACAGTGGGACATTGCCCTGATGCCCATGCACATTCTGATGGGTGAGGATAGCTATCTGGACGGCGTAACGATCCACCCGGCAGATGTGTTTGCCTATGTGAATGCGGGCGGCAAAATGCCCAAATCCGCCGCCGCAAATCTGGTGGAATATACCGAATTTTTTGAGCCGTTTGCCAAAGAGTGCGATGCGGTGATCCATATTTCGGTCAGCAGCAAGCTTTCGTCCTGCTTCCAGAATGCGAAGCTGGCGGCAGGCGAATTCGAGAATGTCTATGTGGTGGACAGCCAGAATATCTGTACCGGGCAGGGCTATCTGGTGCTGAAAGCGGCCAAGTGGGCTGCAGATGGCCTGCCTCCCCGCAACATTACGATGCGGCTGCAGAGCCTTGCCAAACGGGTAGAGCTGAGCTTTGTACTGGACAGGCTGGACTTTATGGCCAAGAGCGGCCGCTGCTCCGGTGTGCTGGCCTTCGGGGCAAACTTGCTGGGCATCAAGCCCGCACTGGAAGTGATCGACGGCGAGCTGAAGGTAGTCAAAAAATACCGCGGCAGCCTGCCCATCTGCGTGGGCAAGTACATCACCGACCGTCTGGTGGAACGCGACGACATCGAGGATAGCCTTGTGTTCATCTCCTCCTGCCAGCCGAAGCCCGGCTGCATGGATGCAGTGAAGGCGGGGCTGAAGAAATACGGCAGTTTCAAGGAATGCCACGAGACAGACATCGGCACCACCATCGGCGGCTATTCCGGCCCGGGTACCATTGGCATTGTGTTTGCACGGAAGGAAAAATAAAAAAGTGGCTGTTGCACATGCGACAGCCACTTTTTCTCACTGGGAGCGGCGTTTTAAAATTTCATCCAGATGCATCGGCCACATCGGCCTTGCTCATCAGCGGCAGCTCACGGGTGCCGTCCGGGGTAATGAGGGTGACTACATTGGTGTCCACACCAAAACCGGCACCGGCCACTTTCAGGTTGTTGGCAACCACCATGTCCAGATTCTTTTTGGTCAGCTTTGCAGAGGAGTTTTCCACAAGATCGCGGGTCTCCATGGAAAAACCGCACAGGAACTGGTGGGTCTTTTTGGGGCCGATGGTGCCCAGAATATCCGGTGTGCGTTCCAGAGGGATGGACATGTCGCCGTCCTTTTTTTTGATCTTGTCGTTTGCCACGGCAGCGGGGCGGTAGTCGGCCACGGCAGCGGCCATAATGAGCACATCCGTAGCATCAAAGCGGCTGGTGACGGCTTCGTACATCTGCTGAGCAGTGGTCACGGGCACATCGGTGGTAAACTTGACCGGCTGCAGGGCAGTCTCGCCGTGGATAAGGGTGACATCCGCGCCGCGCATGGCGGCGGCACGGGCAAGGGCATAGCCCATCTTGCCGGTGGAATGGTTGGTGAGGTAGCGCACCGGGTCCAGCGGCTCCTGCGTGGGGCCGGCGGTGACGGCAATGCGCAGACCGGCAAGATCTTTGGGCCGGGCAATGGCATGCAGGATATACTCGATCAGCACATCTTCCTTAGGCAGACGGCCGCTGCCAACATCCTTGCAGGCCAGCACGCCGCTCTCGGAGGGAATCACCATGAAGCCGTAGCGTTCCAGCGTGGCGATATTATCCTGCGTGATGGGGTTTTCCAGCATTCCGGTATTCATGGCCGGAGAAACGAGCTTGGGGCACTTTGCAGCCAACACTGTGGTGGTGAGCATATCATCGGCGATGCCGTGGGCCATCTTGGCGATGACGTTGGCAGTGGCCGGGGCGACAAGGATCACATCGGCTTTTTTTGCCAGCGAGATGTGGGTGACTTCAAACTTGAAATCCCGGTCAAAGGTATCCACCATGCACTTGTGGCCGGTAAGCGTTTCAAATGTAACAGGGGTGATGAACTGGGTCGCATTTTTTGGTCATGATGACCTCCACATCGGCTCCCAGCTTGCGCAGTGCGCTGGCCACGTTGGCCATTTTATAGGCGGCAATGCCGCCGCTTACGCCCAGAAGGACGCATTTTCCGTTCAGATCCATTGGTAAAACCTCCTGCAAAAACGTACTGTTTCCACATATCTTCCTTTAGTATAATGCAAAAGTTCCGCCAGCACAACAAAATCTTTGTACAGGCTTGTAACTGGGGACAAAATGCGGTAAAATACAGCTTGACAAAGAATAGACAGACTGCGGTGAGGGGCAGGCCATCGGGGAGCTTTCTCCGCCGTCCTGCCGGATACTGCCGCGTTATAAAGGGAAAACAGAATTATGATCTTAGCCATTGATATAGGCAACACCACCGTCGCCCTTGGGGGCATTCGGGACGGACGTGTATGCTTTGTGGCGCGCATGGACACGGTGCGCACCCGCACGGCTGCAGAATATCGTGTCGAAATGGATAAAATTTTTGCGCACCGCCGCCATCCTGAGCGTCCCATGCGCTTTGAGGGCGCTGTGCTCACCAGCGTGGTGCCCCAGATCACCGGGGCACTGGCTGAGTGCGCCCGCCATTATACGGGCAGGAAGCCGGTCATCGTTTCGCCGGAGATCCGAACCGGACTGACCATGGGCGTGGATGAACCCCACGCCGTGGGCAAGGATCGCCTTGTGGATGCGGCTTATGCGGCGGCAAATTTTCCGCTGCCGGTGGTCACGGTGGACCTTGGCACTGCCACGACCTTTAATGTGGTGGACGAGAACCGCGTGTTCCGGGGCGGTGTCATCTGCCCGGGGCTTTCCACCGGGCTGCGGGCACTGGGCGACCGCTGTGCCCAGCTGCCGCAGGTGCATCTTGGCTCGCCCAAAAGCGCCATTGGCACCAACACCGAAAAATGCATGCTGTCCGGCTCCGTGATGGGCACGGCTGTGCTCATTGACGGCATGGTGCAGCGCATTGAGGAAGAGCTTGGCCGTCCGGCCACTCTGGTGGTAACAGGAGGGCTGGCAAAGTATGTGACACCGCTGTGCCGCCACCCGCTGACCTACGACCCGGAGCTGCTGATGAAGGGACTTGCCCTTTTGTACCAGCTCAATGCGTCCCAGCCGCAGCACCACAGTGCGGGCGGCGGCAGGCACTATAGCCGACAGAACCAGCACGGCCATGCAAAACAGCGCACCTACCCCAAAAAGCGCACCCGCCGCGAGCCGGAAGCGCTGGTAGGCTGACCAACGACAGGATGGGGAGAAAAATCAGATGAAATTAGGCATTCTTGGCACGGGCAAGATCGTGCGGGAATTTTTGCCATGGCTTGCAGAGCACACGCCTTTTACGGTGCAGGCCATCTGCAGCACCGAGCGCAGCGCCGAGCTGGCTCAGAGCCTTTGCGGCCAGTACGGCGTGCCGCAGCACACCACCAATTTTCTGGAACTGCTGCAGTGGGTGGATGTGGTGTACATTGCAGTGCCGAACCTGCAGCATGTGCGCTACGCCCGCGTGGCGCTGGAAGCAGGCAAACATGTTATTGTGGAAAAGCCGCTGGCACCCACGGCGGCCCAGACTGAAGAACTGGTAAATCTGGCACGGCATAAAAAGGTGTTCCTGTTTGAAGCCATCACCACCCAGTACCTTGAAAACTACGCAAAGATCCGGGAGCTGCTGCCCCGCATTGGCACCGTGAAGCTGGTACAGTGCAATTTCAGCCAGTATTCCAGCCGGTACGATGCCTTCTGTGCAGGCGATGTACAGCCTGCCTTTGACCCGGCCTGTGCCGGCGGTGCCCTGATGGATCTTGGCGTATATAATGTAAGCTACATCGTGGGCCTGTTCGGGGAGCCGAATCAGGCCAAATATACCGCCAACATGGAGCGCGGCATCGACACCAGCGGCATCCTGACCATGGATTACAGCGGCTTCAAGGCCGTGAGCATCGCTGCCAAGGACTGCGCGGCCCCGGCCCGGTACATCATTCAGGGCACGAAGGGCTATATCATGCAGAAGTCCACCGCCAACTGCTGCGGCGGCATCACCTTCCACCCTAACGAGGGCAAGGAAGAGCACTATAACCTGAATGGCGGCAGGCCCCGGCAGGCGGCAGAGTTTGAAGCCTTTGCCCGTGCGCTGGAGAGCGGAGATCAGGAGCTGTGCGGCCGGATGCAGGATACCACCATCGCGGTGAGCCGTGTGCTCACGGTGGCCCGCCGCAATGCGGGCATCCGCTTCCCGTGCGACCACTGAAAAAGCCTTTCCCATTGGAACACGCCCTGACAAAACGCGCTCCAATCTGTTTGAATATTTACCCAAAACCCGCATAGAGCGGGCAGGTTTGCGCCGTATCCGACGTATAGGGCGGAACGGCAGCAGGAGGAAAACTGAATATGAAAAATACGAAAACTCTTACCCGTGTGGCGCTGCTGGTTGCCATTGAGCTGGTCATGAAGATGGTGGGTCTGGGCAGTGTGCCTGTGGGCCCGCTGTACATGAGCTTCCTGACCCTTCCCATTGCAGTGGGTGCCATCACCATGGGCCCCGCTGTGGGTGCGCTGCTGGGCGGCGTGTTCGGCGCAGTGAGCTTCTATGACGCTATCACTGGTGCTTCCGCCATGACCGGCGCACTGTTTCAGGTGAGCCCCGTCAACACCTTTATCCTGTGTGTGGGCATGCGTGTGCTGATGGGCCTGTGCTGCGGCCTGATCTTCAGCGGCCTGAAGCGCTTTGATAAGCCCGGCACTTGGAGCTACATCCTCAGTGCCATGAGCGCCCCGTTCCTGAACACGGTGTTCTTCATGGGCTGGATCGTGCTGGCCTTCTACGGCTGTGACTACGTGCAGAACCTCGTGTCCGTCAAGGGTGCTGCGAACCCCTTCATGTTCGTGGTGCTGCTGGTCGGCGTGCAGGGCGTGGCCGAGTTCCTTGTCTCCGGCATTCTGGGCGGCATCGTAGCCCGTGCTGTGGCAAAGTTCGTAAAATAAAAGATGTGCCGGATGTCAGGGCGGCGCATTCTATAATCGTGATAAAAAAACTCCTCCGGCGAAAGCTGGAGGAGTTTTTTCACAACAAATAGTCGTGGGAACAAGGCACACAGGGGATA
>ENA-OQNT01000155-OQNT01000155.1-human-gut-metagenome-genome-assembly--contig:-NODE-155-length-17419-cov-3.429389_pt1 | contig 17419 bp, 14 predicted proteins | sample MGYA00242634_ERZ504890 | MGnify/ENA primary metagenome ERZ504890 (study PRJEB26092, sample SAMD00036379) | human gut metagenome | host: Homo sapiens | study: EMG produced TPA metagenomics assembly of... | reverse complement strand
GCATTTAATGATTCAAACATTGCCAATATCGCAAAACAATACAATAACACCAATTGAAGTAAAAGAATATTCAGAATTCTTAAATGGTCGCTAATTTTTAGTCAGATTGAGGAAGAAGCAACAAACGATAATAACTTGACAATGTTAAGTATGGAAGGAAACTTAACAGTCTCAGCTATTAAGAATGCAGAAGATCAAGAAGGAATGATTATTCGTTTGTATAATGGTATGTATAAGGAAAATGCGAGTGGAAAATTGATTTTCACAAAACCAATCAAAAATGCATATGTGACAAATTTAAAAGAAGAGAAAACAGGCGAAGTCAAATATACAGATCATGAAATTGATTTAGGTTCATTAAGCCATTGTAAATTTGTTACTTTGTATGTGGAGTTATAATTATGAAATATGCAGTCGCAATTGATATAGGAGGAACAAATACACGTGTTGCTCTAATTGATGAAAATTATGAAATTGAACAAAGAATTCAATTTCCAACAGATGCAGATGATCCTTATGCAACAATGAATCAAATTAAAGAAGTAATTGATGGGTTTGATAAGGATATTGTAGGTGTAGGTATGTCTTGTCCTGGCCCACTTGATTTGATGGTAGGAAAGATCTTAACAACACCAAATTTACATGGAAAATGGCATGGATTCTATGTGGAAAAAGAATTAGAAAACTTGATTCATAAGCCTGTCCAACTTGAAAATGATGCAAATCTAGCCGCTCTTGCAGAAGCTGTCATTGGCGAAGGAAAAGATTCTAATATCGTTCAATATTTAACAGTATCAACAGGACTTGGAGCAGGGTTAGTTATCAATAAAGAAGTATTTCAAGGAGCCCATGGCTTTGCGAATGAAGTTGCAAATACATGTCTTTGGAATAATGGACCAAGTCATGGTAGTATCTACCCAGGTGGAATTGAAGCTATCTGTAGTGGAACAGCTATTGAACAACGTGCTAAAAAAGCAGGTCTAGAGGTTGCTCATGCAGGTGAAGTAAATGATTTGGCACTTCAAGGAAACAAGGTTGCAAAAGAAATCATGGATGATGCAAAATTATATTTGGCAAATTATATTGCAGGCATACAAGCTTTTGTGGATCCAGAAATGGTCATTCTTGGTGGATCTGTCGCATTAAAGATTCCTGGCTTTGTAGAAGAAGTTGAAAGTCTAGTAAAAGAAAAAGTGTATGCAGTGATTGCACCTTTGGTAAAGGTGAGAAAATCAACATTAAATGAAGATAGTGGATTATTAGGTGCTGCATGCCTTGCATTTTCTAAATAATTAAAAATCGGATTGAGTAAATTACTCAATCCATTTTTTTTAAAAAAGACATCACTAGGATGTCTTTGTTCTTGGCTTTCTTGCATGGAAGCTTTTACGATTCTTTTGAAGTTCTTCCATAGTTTGTTTTGAATTCAAAATAACTGGAATTACAATTGGATTTCGATGTGTCTTTTTATATAAGAATGGTTCTAAAGTAGAACGTACACAGTTTTTAATTTCAGAGAAAGTTGTTTTTTCTTTCATCTTTTCTTGAAGTGAATTATTTACAATATATTCAGCTTCTTTGATTAAACCTTGTGAGTCTTTAATAAAGACAAATCCACGTGATACGATAACAGGTCGCATTAAGATTTTATTTTCTTTTGAATCAATAGCTAAAATAACGGCAACTAAACCATTATCTGCTAAAATACGACGATCTTTTAATACGGCTGTAGATAATCCGGAAATATCATTTCCATCTACATAGATATCATCACCTTGGTATCGCCAGTCACTTTGTAGTACTTTGTGATCTCTTAAAATAAGAATGTCCCCATTGGCACATACGAAAATGTTTTCTTTTGGAATACCAGTTTCCATAGCGGTTTGTCTATGCTGCATCAACATTTTATATTCACCATGAATAGGCATAAAGTACGTTGGACGAACTAATTGTAACATTAGTTTTTGTTCTTCTTTTGAAGCATGTCCCGTTGTATGCAAGTTATTCAAGATGGATTTTGTAAGTACGGTAGCACCAGATCTAAATAAGTTATCAATAACACGATTGACACTGGATTGGTTTCCAGGAATTGGATTACTTGAGAAGACAATTGTATCGCCTGGTTTTAAGTGAATAAAGCGGTGTGTACCATTGGCAATTCTTGATAGAGCTGCAAGTGGTTCTCCCTGACTTCCAGTACAAATAATACATACTTTGTCATCTGGAGTATGAGCAAGTTCTTCGGGACTTAAAAAGTCTGAATTTTTGACTTTGATCGTACCCATCTTTCTTCCAATATCAACAACGTTTTCCATGCTTCGTCCAAAGACGATGACTTTTCTTCCAAATTTAGTAGCTGCCTCGATAATTTGGGCAACACGATGTACGTTGGATGCGAATGTGGCAACAATTAAACGTTGCTTAGTCTTACGCATAATGTCTTGAATTTCATTGGCAACTTTTCTTTCTGAAATAGAGAAGTCTTCAACTCCAGAGTTTGTGGAATCAGACATTAATAAATCGGGTTGTGTAACACCAATAAATGCCATCTTTTGATAGTCAGCATTTGTTCCAACAGGCGTTAAATCAAATTTAAAGTCACCCGTATGAACGATAGATCCATTAGGACATGTGATATGTACACCTAAAGAATCTGGAATTGAGTGGATCGTATTAAAAAAACCTACTTTGAAGTATTTTGTAGTAATACTTGAATTTTCATCGATTTCTATAATTTTTGTTTTTTCTAGTCCTTTATGTTCGCTTAATTTTTTAAGAATTAAAGCCTTCGCAAAGCGAGGTGCATAAATTGCGTCAATCTGGACTTGTTTAAGTAAGAAAGGAATTCCTCCAATATGGTCTTCGTGACCGTGGGTAATTACTAAAAACTTTCTTTTTTTGTTCATGCGAATCAAATGGTGATAATCAGGAATAACATAGTCAACACCTAATAAATCATCACCTGGAAACAAAACGCCACAATCTACGATACAGATTTCATTTTCGTGTTCGTAGCAATACATATTTTTACCAACTTCGCCTAATCCCCCTAAGGCATAGATCAAAGTATCACCTTTTTCAACGTGATTTTTTGCATGATATGGTTTTTTGTTCGATGCATGCCCAAACGTTTGTTCTTGTGTTTTTGGCATATTCGACCTCTTTCTATAATTTAATGACTCTATTGTTATTATAGCAAAGCTAGTCAATTTAAAAAAGCAGAAGCTTAAATGACCTCTGCCTCATCATCACTTTTCCAAGGATTGTTGGCATCAATGTGATCATAGAAAAGTGTACCTGACAAGTGATCAATTTCGTGTTGAAGGCAAATTGCGAAATAGCCTTCGGCTGAAATGGTTACATTTTTATCTTGAATCAAATCATAACCACGAACTTTAATTCGAGCATGACGGAAAACATGACCAGGATGTTCACCTTTTACAGATAAACAGCCTTCTCCATTATCTAAGTATGCATTTTGTACAGATTCTGAAATGATTTTAGGGTTGACTAATGCGACCTCATCTACACCATCTTCATAAGGAATCACAACCGCAATCATTTGTTTTAAAACACCGACTTGAACGGCTGCAATACCAACAGCTGGCTGTAAACCTTCAGCTTTGGCAATTTCATCATCTTGTGAATTACGCACATAATCTAACATAGCCTGTAAAAGTTCTTTATCTTCATTGGACAAAGGCAATGAAACAGGCTCACTTTGCATACGAATTCGCTCATCAGTATCTAATATAATATCTTTGCTTGTTATTTTCATAGTAATCATCCTCGCAAGTATTCTATAGCATTTTCGAATTATTGACAAATGATTTTTGAAAATATGCTAAAATAGAATTTATGATGGGGGGATTATCATGTCCAAACAAAAACGGCGATCAAAATTATCGTTTTTCGCATTGGATCCAAAATGTGATAAATATATAAATTGGGCAGTTGCGCTTCTGTTATTGGCTGGAACATTCACGATTATTTCAACAAATGTAGGAAAAACAACATCTGCACCCAATATTGTTCCTAAAGTACTGATGAAGCAATGCATGTTTGTGTTATGTGGATATATTGCGATGTGGTTTATGAATAGATGGTTTCGTTTTAAATGGTATTCCAAATTGGAAAACGGAATTATTATAGCCCTTTTGATTATGTTGATACTTCCGCTTTTTTCTGCGGAAATTGGAGGAAGTCATGCCTGGATCTTGATTGGAGGTATATCTTTACAGCCAAGTGAATTCGCAAAACCATTGATTATGATAATTTGTGCTACGTGCTTATATCGAGCTAAGACAAAAACAGTCATGTTAAAAGAAAAAGGCCATCTTTTTATAAAGGCATGGGCTGCATTTATTGTTATATTTTTTATTGTGGCTATGCAAAAAGACATGGGAACATTGGTGATTATTTGTTTTATTTTCCTATCTTGTATTATGATTCCTAGATATGTGGTTTTACAACGTATGCAACGATTATTAAAATTATTCGTTTATGGAGCAATTGCAGCAGCCATTGTCTTATTTGGAATCACAAATATTGGTACTGAAATTATAAAACATACATCGCTTGCTCATATTGCAGTGCGTGTTGAAAATTTTAAAGATCCATATACCGATGTATATGGAGATGGATATCAGCCTGCTAACTCATTATATGGTATCGCAAGTTCAGATATTCGTGGAAAAGGTATAGGCAATTCAACTCGAAAATATGGCTATTTAACACAGGCAGATAATGATTATATTCTAGCTGTATTGCTTGAGGAAACGGGTGTTTTTGGGTTGTTTGGTTTAGTTATATTATATGGAATGATTGAAATTCGTTTATTTTATTATGCATTTAAAACAAGTGAAGACATGTATAAAGTAATATTAGGTGGAACGGGCGTTTATCTATTTATGCACTTTTTCTTAAATGCCGGAGGCGTTGCTTGCTTAATTCCTTTTACAGGAGTTCCGCTCTTATTTATTAGTAGTGGAGGAACAAGCTTAATGTCGATTATGTTGACAATGGGGTTGGCACAAAATTGTATTTGTTCGATTAGACGAAAGGAGATGGATCGTTTATTATGAGAATTGTGGCGGGAAAATATGGTTCTAGATCATTAAAGAGTCCTAAAAATGATGCGACTAGACCTACACAAGATAAAATCAAAAGGCGCTATCTTTTCAAGTTTGGGAAATATTTTTGATGGCGGTAACTTTTTTAGACTGTTACAGCGGAACTGGAAATATGGGATTAGAAGCTGTAAGTCGAGGTATGGATCATGCGACTTTAGTCGATAATAATAAGGGTGCTATCTCGGTAATCAAGGAGAATGTAAAAAACTTAAAGGCGGATAAAGAAACAAAGATTATTTGTGGAAATATTTTTACTGTGTTAGAGCGGCTAACATTAAAATATGATGTGGTATATATTGATCCTCCTTACGCAAAGCAGGAAAATGAAAAATTGATTCAGAAGTTAGATGATTTAGATATGGTAAAATTGGATGGAGTTATTGTTGTGGAAAGCCTTGAAGAAGAGGTGTGGCCTGAAAGGATCGCTTCTTTTACAAAATATAAAGAAAAGACATACGGTATTACGCGTATTTCTTATTATCAAAAAGAGGAGAATGAGTAATGAAAATAGCAGCATTTTGTGGAACATTTGACCCAGTGACATATGGGCATTTGGATATTATTGAAAGAGCAAGCAAATTGTTTGATGAGTTGGTTGTTTTTATTTCACCAAACTCAGACAAGAACAATGAGTTTACTGAAGCAAGAAGACTTGCATGGTTAAATGAATCAACAAAACATTTATCGAATGTAACATGCAAAATTCAATCTGGATTAGTAGTAGAGGCTTGTAAAAGTGTAAATGCTACTGTGCTGGTACGTGGAATTCGTAATGGTGTGGATTGTACATACGAGCAAAATATGGCGTTTATGAATGCAAGATTGGATGAGAATATCGAAACAGTTTGTCTATTTACACGACCTGAATATAGTTTATATTCAAGTTCAAATGTAAGAGAACTCTTTAAATATGGACAAAACATTTCTGGATTTGTTCCAGCTTGTGTATTAGAAGATCTTAAAAAAGGAGAAGAATAAAATGGAAAAGTTTATCGATTGGTTAAAGGCAAATGGATATAAATATAAAAATGAGGATATTTATTTAGAGGCATGTACACATTCTTCTTATGCCAATGAACATCATCGCCAAATGGATGATAATGAACGACTTGAATTTATGGGAGATTCAGTTTTACAAATTTGGAGTGCAACTCAACTATTTTTAATGGAACCAAAAATGCGCGAGGGACAAATGACAACACTTCGTGCACAAACTGTATGTGAATCTACGCTATATGTATTAAATAGACAACTAGGATGGTATGAATTTTTGCGTTTAGGTGTTGGCGAAGAAAAAACGGGTGGAAGAAATCGAGAAAGTATTTTAGCTGACCAGTTTGAAGCTTGTATTGGAGCTATTTATATTGATCAAGGATATCATGTGTGTGATGAAATCTTGACTAAATATATGAAGCCTGTATTTAAACAAGAAAAAAGCGAGGCTGTTACAGATTATAAAACACATTTACAAGAAGTAATTCAAGCAGACTCTAGAAAGACGATTCAATATAAACTATTAGAAGAAAAAGGTCCAAGTAATGCTCCAACATTTACTATGGGTGTATATTTAGATGATATTTTATTGGGGCAAGGAACAAGTAGTACGAAGAAAAAAGCAGAACAAAAAGCCGCTAAGGATGCTTTTGAAAAGATGGCTAAATAAAATGGAAGTATTTGAAAAATTATTAGATGCCCAATTATATGCTTATTTTAAAAATGCCTCATTTTATGAGAATCCCATTTTTCATGCAACACATAAAATGGTTGAGTTTTATATAGAATTTGAGAATGTAATTCCTTTAGAAGTATATGAACAGATCATCACAAAGCTGCAGCTTGCATTGCATGTACATGTGAAGTTGCATATTCATTCCAAAAATAATGCGGTAGAAATGGATGAATTAGATCGTTATGTGAATCATTTTGTGGAAAAATATAGTGATGTGAAGGATTTCCGTTTTTTACATCCATATCTAGAAAATGATACGATTTGTTTTTCAACACGAGATGAGTCTCGACTTGCAGCATTAAATTTAGCATTGCCAAGCTTGGTAGAAAAGTTAAAAGAAGTGGGTATCAATCAAGAAATTGTATGTAAAAAAGTAGAGGAAAATATTGCGATTGAAACGGCAAAGGTGCAAGTAGCTGCACCTGTTGTAAAACAAGAATCGGTTAAAAAACAATATCCTTCTTCAAATAGTTATAAAAAAGAATCGGCTACACAATATAAGATTGCGGATTTACGTGTTGGCTATTCGAATGTTCAAATTGAAGGTCACATTTTCGATATTGATAATCGTGTGATGAAAAGTGGTAAAACACTACAGATGCTATATATCAGTGATTATGATGATGCGATCGTTGCCAAACGTTTTGAAGGAGCTAGATGTCCAATTGAAGAAATTGAATCTGTAAAAAAAGGAATGCACGTCGTTTTAACGGGAGAAGTAGTGTATGATTCTTTTTCTAAGTGTGATTCTTTCATGGTAAGAAAACTTGAAATCACACAAGAAAAGAAAAGAGAAGATCATGCCAAGGTGAAAAGAACAGAGTGGCATGTACACTCTAATTTTTCGGAAATGGATGGAGTTTGTGCTATCGAAGAATTTATCCAACAAGCCTATGATTGGGGTATGGATTCAATTGGTGTGTGTGACCATCAAGTTGTTCAGGCTTTTCCAATGGCTCAACACAAGATTGAAGCTTTATCGAAAAAAGATCCAAATCGCGAATTTAAAATGTTGTATGGATGTGAAATGTTAGTGGCGGACTCTAAATATCATATTGTCTACAATAATGATCATCGAAGATTAGAAGATGCAACATTTGTCGTATTTGACTTGGAAACTACTGGTCTTTCGAATACGCGTGATGAAATTATTGAATTTGGTGGTGTGAAAATCAAAAATCGTGAAGAGGTTGGACGATTACAGATGTTCATTAATCCAAAGCGAACGATTCCTGCGCATATTTCAAATTTAACGCATATTACACAAAATGATGTGGATTGCGCAAAACCAATCGAAGATGCCTTAGATGAATTGTTAGAGTTTATTGGGGATTCCATTTTAGTAGCACACAACGCAACCTTTGACGTTGGCTTTATGAATGCAGCGTGTCGTAAAACAGGTCGTGATGAACTAACCAATCCGGTGATTGATACGTTACCACTATCATATGCGATGCTTCCAGACGAACAAAAACGCTTTAATTTAGGAAGTGTATGTCGTCACTATCGCGTGAGTTATGATGGGGAAGGAGCGCACCGTGCGGATTATGATGCGGATGTACTTTCACAAGTCATGTATAATATGATGAATCAATTGGGCCATGAAGCAACATTAGATACATTGATGGATATGGAAGGTGGATGTGAAAAGTATTCAAGCAAGAAGCCTTATGAAAGAAATCGTCCATATCACATGACCGTTTTTGCCAAGAATAAAGATGGCTTAAAAGAGTTGTTTGAATTGATTACTTTATCGCATACACAATATTTAGTAAGTATGGGTAAAGAAAATGGGCAGCCACGTATTATTAAGGAAGAAATTTCAAAGAAGTGGGATAATGGCAACTTATTAATTGGTTCTTCTTGTCAAAATGGTGAGATTTTTGAACTAGCTCATACAAGAAGTAAAAAGAATTATTTGAAGCCATGGCCTATTATGACTATATTGAGTTACAGCCATTAGATTGTTATAAGAATATGTTGGATCGTGGAAGCATTACGGATGTGGAGGATTTAAAATGGTATCTACAGTTTATTTATGATACCGCAAAAGAAGCAGGTAAGATGGTTATCGCATCAAGTGATGCACATTATGTAAATCCAAATGAGAAACGTCTTCGTGATGTGTATATCAATGCCAAGGCAATTGGGAATGCTAGACATCCTCTATATATTTATAATAAGCAAGCGCGTAAGGCTACGAGCAATCCAAATCAGCATTTGTTGACAACGGATGAAATGTTGAAGGCATTTGAATGGATGGGTGAAGATGTAGCTTATGAGGTTGTTGTGGAAAATACAAATAAATTAAAGTTATTGACAGAACCTATCTTTCCAATTAAGGATAAATTGTATCCACCGGATATTGAGGGGTCAGACCAAAAATTGCGTGATATTTGTTTTGAAACAGCTCACCAATGGTATGGAAAAGATTTGCCAGACATTGTTGAAAAACGATTAACACGTGAATTAGATAGTATCATTGGTCATGGATATTATGTAGTTTATTATATTTCACACTTACTTGTAAAAAAGAGTAATGATGATGGATATCTTGTGGGTTCACGTGGATCTGTAGGGTCTAGTTTTGTTGCGACAATGTCAAATATCACAGAAGTAAATCCACTAACACCTCACTATGTATGTAAGAATTGTCAACATTATGAATTTTTAGATGGAGATGAAGCTAAGTCTGGTTTTGATTTACCTGACAAAGTTTGTCCTGTATGTGGAGAAATTATGCGTGGGGATGGTCAGGATATTCCGTTTGAAACATTCTTAGGTTTTGAGGGGGATAAAGTTCCCGATATTGATTTGAACTTCTCGGGTGAATATCAGCCAAATGCCCATGCATACACAAAAGAAGTATTTGGAGATGATCACGTTTTTAGAGCCGGTACTGTAGGTACGGTACAGGAAAAAACGGCATATGGATATGTCAAAGGATATGAGGAAGAGATGGAGTGTGAGCCTTTTAATGAGGCAAAGCGTGTAGATTTGGCCAAAGGTTGTGAAGGTGTAAAAAGAACAACGGGTCAGCACCCAGGTGGTATTGTCGTTGTACCTTTGGATATGGATGTGCATGATTTTACGCCAGTTCAATATCCGGCAAACAATCCAAATGCGACTTGGAAAACAACACACTTCGATTTCCACCAGATTCATGATAATATTTTAAAATTTGATATTTTAGGGCATGTCGATCCTACGGCTATGAAAATGTTAGAGCGAATTACGGGAGTCAATGTTCGTCAAATTCCAATGAATGATCAGGCAACTATGGCTATTTTTTCTACGACAGAATCACTGAAAATCGATACGACAAAATATAATGAAGTGACTGGAGCAGCTGGTATTCCTGAGTTTGGTACACCATTTGTTCGTGGTATTCTAGAACTTACAAAGCCGACAACATTTGCGGAATTAGTCACTATTTCTGGTTTGTCTCATGGTACGGATGTTTGGTTGGGAAATGCCAAAGATTTGATTGATAATGGAACTTGTAAGTTAAATGAAGTTATTGGTTGTCGTGACGATATTATGGTTGATTTGATGGGGTATGGTGTTAAACCAAAATTATCATTTACGATCATGGAAAGTGTTCGTAAGGGTAAAGGTTTAAAAGATGAATGGGTTACTGAAATGAAGGCGAACAATGTACCAGAATGGTTTATTGATTCTTGTACAAAAATCAAATACATGTTCCCTAAGGCCCATGCGGTTGCCTATGTTATGATGGCTGTGCGTATTGCATGGTTTAAGGTACATATGCCAGTACATTATTATTGTATGTATTTTAGTATTCGTTGTGATGCTTATGATGTGCAGACCATGATTCAAGGTGAGGCTGCCATTCGTCAAAGAATGGCGGATATCAAACATATGAAAGAGGATAAAACACAAAAACCAAGTGATAAAGAATTGGCTATTTATGATACGTTAGAACTTGCTTTGGAGATGGTTTTGCGTGGCTTTAGATTCTCGAATATTAGTATTAATCGTAGTGCAGCCACCGAATTTATTGTGGATCCAGATGATCCAAAAGCAATTATTCCACCTTTTACAAGTATTGATGGTTTGGGTTCAAACGTAGGCTTATCTGTTGTAAAGGCTAGAGAAGAAAAACCATTCCTTTCTAAGGAAGATGTATTAAAGCGTACACAGCTTTCAAAAACTTTAGTTGAAAAGTTAGCTGAAATGAATGCTTTAGAGGGATTGGATGAAGAAAATCAAATGACACTGTTTTAGGCAGTGTCTTTTTAGTGTATTTGTAAATTTTTACATATATGTAGTCATATGATAAAATATTTACATTGTTGGAGGAGAGTTATGAAAAAGAAAGGATATAATATAACACTTGGCATTTTTATTGGCTTGATTGCAGGTGTTATTGTTGGAATTATTATGCCGGAATGGACAAATACCGCATTGAGCGTTGTTGCTTCCATATATATGTCGGCCTTAAAAATGATGATTTTCCCACTTGTATTTACAAGTTTAGTCATGGGAATTATTGGTATTGGGGATATTGCCAAAACAGGTAAAGTTGGTTTACATGCCTTATTATGGTATACAGGTACAACAGCTTTGGCTTCTGGTTTAGGATTGGTTTTACCTCGTTTATTACATTTGGGCCAGAATGCACATATTGTGGCAACCAAGACTCAAGTAGAAGCAGCTACATTTAATGGTTTGTTGGATACTTTACAGAATATTATTCCTTCAAATCCAGTAGAGGCATTCGCAACAGGAAATATGCTTCAAGTATTAGCTTTTGCCGTAATTATTGGACTTGCTTGTTTGGCAATCAAGGAAAAAGCAGATCCATTTGTGAATTTGTGTGATTCCATTTATCAAATTTCTATTTTTATTATTAGTAAAATTATGTATGTGACTCCATTTGGAGTATTCGCATGTATTGCCACAGTTATGTATTCAAATGGTGTGGATACAATGCTTCAATTAGGACAAGTATTATTGGCTTTATATATTACGTTCTATTTATATGCATTTATTGTTTATGGTGGTATGGTTAAATTCTTTGGAAAATATAGTCCAATTCAATTTTTTAAAGATATTGCACCAGCAGGATTGAATGCGTTTGGAACTTGTTCAAGTAGTGCTACGATTCCTATTTCATTAAAGTGTGCTTCAGAAAAGATTGGGATTCCTGAAGAAATTACATCTTTAACTTTACCTTTGGGTGCAACAATCAATATGGATGCTGTTTCGATTTTGATGTCATTTATGATTACATTTTTTGCGACAGCTTTAGGTATTGATTTAAGTATTGGAACAATGGTAACTGTCCTTGCTTGTAACGTATTGTTAAGTGTTGGTACTCCAGGCGTTCCAGGTGGTGCTATTGCTGCTTTTGCGGCATTGTGTCCAATTGCAGGAATTCCAACAAATCAAATCCTAGGTGTTTATATTTCAGTAAATACTTTGTGTGACATGGGAGCTACTTGTGTGAATGTCATTGGTGACTTGGCTTGTTCAACTGTATTAAAGCAGACCTTACATTTTAAAAAGAAAAATAGGATGAAGACAAATAAAACAATCAGTGAATTTAAAGAGTTTATCGCCAAAGGCAATGTGATGGATATGGCTGTGGGAAAATCGTTACTTCCTTGGTAAATGATATATTGATGCCGATTGTGGGTATTTTAATTGGTGGACTTGATTTTACAGGTTTAAAAATTCAAGTAGGTACAGTTGCAATTACGTATGGTAATTTTATTCAAAATGTTGTAGATTTTTTAATTGTAGCGGCATGCATCTTTACAATGTTAAAATTTTTGGCTCATTTTAAAAAGACAACGAATGATCAACTTGATCAAAAAGAATCTAAACAAGATGATACTGTTGTCTTATTGGAAGAAATTCGTGATTTGTTAAAGAAGATAGATAAAGTAAATTAAATATGTGATCAACAAGAGTATACCAGCTTTTTTTGTCGAGTACTCTTGTTTTTTTAGTGCAAAGATAAAGGACAAGACCAATCAATATTGCGACAAAAGAATCAATAATAAAGTGAGGTTCAAAAGGTACGGGAGTAATAAGTGCACTTGATCCTACGACAAATAAGATATTAAAGATATTCGATCCAATGATGTTTCCAATCGCGATATCGGCATTGCCTTTTTTGGCTGCTGTTACAGAAGTGACAAGTTCTGGTAATGAAGTTCCTAAGGCAACGATTGTTAGGCCGATAAATCTTTGACTGACACCGAATGAAATGGCAATGTTTGTAGCTGCATCTACCGCAAAGTTACTTCCAATCATTAAACATACAAGTCCGAGTGGAATAAATAAAGGATTTGTTTGTTTGATTTCAGTTTCTTCCATTTGATTCTTAGACATTTTAAAAATGTAGTATAAGTAACCAAGAAAGAATAACCACATAATAATTCCATCTAAACGAGAAATTGTTGTGTTGATACCTAATAATATCAATACAAATGTTACAAGTATCATAAATGGCATTTCATATTTCATCGTACTATTTTGAATATGTAAAGGACGAATCAGTGCTGTAATGCCAAGAATGATTCCTACGTTTAGAATGTTACTTCCAACAACATTTCCAATTGTAATGGCAGCATTGGATTTTAAAGCAGCAGTAATAGAAACAAAAGCTTCTGGTAGACTCGTTCCCATCGCAACGATAGTAAGTCCAATAATCAGTTGGGGTATGCCAAAACGTGAGGCGATACTACTAGCTCCATCGACAAACCAATCGGCTCCTTTTAGCAGTAGAATAAATCCTAATACTAATAAAATTATGTTCACATAGTTCCTCCTGGACCAGATAAAATAAAAAGACTCTGGTCTTATATACCAAAGTCTTGCCATTTCATCACAGTCCGGATTTAATATCGTATTGACGAAGCTGTAAACACATATATGTGCAGGCTACTCCCTTTATGAGCATATTATACATATTTTGTTCAATAAAATCTATGTTTCATTGTAAAAATATCTTAACAAATGCAAGTTTTCTAGAAAAACATCAATTTATTTCGTATTAGATATAGGGGGTGAGTAAATCACGTGAATAAAATTAAAGACAAAACAATGAAAGAATTTCTAGAAAACAATGCCTATTTTGTCGACTTCTTTAATGCATATTTCTTTGATGGAGAAAGAGTTCTTAAACCTGAAAACTGTATGGAACTTGATTCAGAGATGAATGATTCGAATATGGATCTAGAAAAGCATGTGGATGTGATTCGTAAGTACAATGATGGAAATCTTTATAGTGCATTCATTATTGAAAATCAAAGCTATGTGGATGCTTCGATGGTTGTAAGAGCGGCAGCATATGAGTATGTAGCGTATGATCGAATGTTAAAGAAGTTAAAGAAGAATAAGACTAAAGAAAAACTACCCATGGTGCATATCCTAGTATTTTATACAGGAGAAAGGCCTTGGAATGCAGCTAGACAGCTTTCTCAGCTAGTCGAGGTGGATGAAAGGTTTGAATCCTATTTCCATGACTACCAGATGAATCTGATTGAAATCACAGGAAATACTTCATATAATTTTAATGAAGAAGACGTACATAATCTATTCTATATATGTCGAAGTATTTATGATCAGTCTATTTATGAAGGAAAGAGTAATAGCTTTGGACTTGTGAAGAGCAGTGTGTTAAAAGTAGTCAAGACATTAACGGATGTAGAATGGTTGGATTTAGAAGAATTAGAGGAAAAGGAGGAGATTGAAATGTGTGAGGCTGAAAAGAGATGGCTTGAAGTAAAGTCAAAGGAATGGGAAGCTGAAGGAATAAAAAAAGGAATTGAACAAGGACTTGAACAAGGCAGCGAGAATAATCGTAAAGAAATGTATAGAACGATGGTAGACAAAGGTTTCAGTGTTTCAAGTATTGCATCCATCTTCTCAGTAAGTGAAGAATCAATTCGAAAACTATTGATGGAAGCATAAAGGTATGGACATGTAGGTGTCCATATTTTTTATAGTTGACAAAGTGAACAAATGAATATAAAGTATACAAAGTTAACTAAACGGAGGTGCTTTATGAATACATTCAAGAAAATATATTGTCGGAGCTTTCAGAAATGTTTTAAACTCGTGATTCCGGTTTTGCCCTATCGAACTCCAGAAATATTAAAGAGTACATCTTTAATTTCTCATGTTTGTATGGATAACCATATATCTAAAGTGATGGTAATTACTGATTTTACCGTGCATCAATTGGGAATATTAAATCGTATGTGTGAACACTTAGATCATCATTCTATTTCATATGTAATTTATGATAAGACGGTCGCAAATCCTACAAGTGATAATGTAGAAGAAGCAAAAAACTTATATTTATCTTCGAATTGTCAGGCTTTAATTGGTTTTGGTGGAGGATCCAGCATGGATTGTGCTAAGGCCGTTGGTGCTAGACTTGCTCGTCCAAGCAGACCATTATCTAAGATGGAGGGAATTTTAAAGATTTGGAAGAAACTACCACTACTTATTTGTGTACCTACCACAGCTGGAACAGGAAGTGAAACTACTCTTGCGGCTGTCATTGTAGATTCAAAAACACGTCATAAATATGCGATCAATGATTTTAATTTGATTCCTGATTATGCCGTTTTAGATCCTAAGCCTACATTATCTTTGCCTCCATTTATTACGGCATGTACTGGTATGGATGTATTAACCCATGCGATTGAGGCTTATATTGGCAATTCGACCACAAAGAAGACTCGTGAATATGCGTTAAAGGCAACAAAACTAATTTTTGAGAATATATATAAGGTGTATGAAGATGGAAATGATTTAGAAGCTAGAAGCAATATGCTCGATGCTGCCTACTATGCAGGACATGCCTTTACAGTATCCTATGTAGGATATGTGCATGCGATTGCTCATTCATTAGGTGGTAAATATAATATTGCGCATGGACTAGCTAATGCAACATTACTTGATGTTGTGTTGAAACAATATGGAGACAGTGTGCATAAGAAACTCTATGAAATGGCTTTGTATTGTGGTATCTGTAATGCGAAGGATTCTTATAAGGTTGGTGCTGAGCGTTTTATAGAACAAATCACTTTAATGAAAAAGTATTTTGGCATCTCATCTACATTTAGTGAATTAAAGAAATCGGATATACACGAATTGGCAGTGTATGCAGATCATGAAGCCAATCCATTATATCCAGTTCCAGTTTTGTGGGATGTAAAAGAGTTAGAAAAAGTGTATGATTTAGTAGTGGAGGATTGAGTATGGATTCAATCGTTTTAAAACAAAGAGCGTTTTATAATCAACATAAAACACTAGATATTCGTTTTAGAATAAATGCCTTAAAAACTTTAAAAAAGGCAATTTTAGCTTATGAAGACAGAATTAATGAAGCTATTAAAATGGATGTCGGAAAATCAAATTTTGAGTCTTATATGTGTGAAGTTGGGTTAGCTTTAAGCGAATTAACTTACATGGAAAAACATGTTCATAAATTTTCAAAAGAAAAAACAGTTTATACGCCATTATCTCAATTTTTATCACGTAGCTTTGAAAAGCCAAGTCCTTATGGTGTGGTGTTAGTCATTAGTCCTTGGAATTATCCTTTTTTACTTTCTATTGACCCATTGATTGATGCACTTGCAGCTGGAAATACGGTAGTATTAAAACCTAGTGAATTTAGTCCATACACATCACAAGCGATCAAAGATATGATTGATGAATATTTCGAACCAGAATATGTAGCTTGTGTACTTGGAGATAGTGAAGTGAGTTCTAAATTACTGGATTCAAAGTTTGACTACATTTTCTATACAGGGTCAAAACGTGTAGGAAAAATTGTGATGAATAAAGCTAGCCAATATTTAACACCTGTCACTCTAGAATTGGGAGGAAAGAGTCCTTGTATCGTTGATAAGGATGTTGATGTTAAATTAGCGGCACGACGAATCGTTTTTGGAAAATATTTGAATTGCGGACAAACTTGTGTGGCACCAGACTACATGTTAGTACATGAATCGATAAAGGATAGATTTATCGAATGTGTGATATCCGAAATTAAGCGTCAATATGCGAACTTAGATGATTATGGTCATATTATTAATGAAAAGCACTATAAGAGGATTTTAGGGTTGATTGATATGGATAAGGTTGTTTATGGTGGAAAACATCATAATCTACAAATTGAACCAACGGTAGTGGATCGTGTGGATTTTTCAGATCCAATTATGCAGGAAGAGATATTTGGCCCCGTTATGCCAATATTAACATATTCAAATTTAGATGTAGTTATAGATAAAATCAATTCCATGCCTTCTCCTTTAGCTTTATATATTTTCACAAATAATAAACAAGTATCAAAGAAAGTAACGAGTGAAGTTTCATTTGGTGGAGGTTGCATCAATGATGTGGTGATTCATTTAGCTACAAGCAATATGGGCTTTGGTGGTGTTGGTGAAAGTGGTATGGGTTCATACCATGGAAAGCGTGGTTTTGATACGTTTAGTCATACAAAGAGTATTGTGGATAAAAAAAGAATCATTGATTTACCTATGCGTTATCAGCCTTATACAAAATT
>ENA-OQNT01000151-OQNT01000151.1-human-gut-metagenome-genome-assembly--contig:-NODE-151-length-17503-cov-3.369187_pt1 | contig 17503 bp, 17 predicted proteins | sample MGYA00242634_ERZ504890 | MGnify/ENA primary metagenome ERZ504890 (study PRJEB26092, sample SAMD00036379) | human gut metagenome | host: Homo sapiens | study: EMG produced TPA metagenomics assembly of... | reverse complement strand
CGAAAAGATATTTCAGCTTCGCGCTTTCCGGTTCGGCATCGCAGGCCAGCACCACGCCCATGCGGGCGCGGCTGCCGCGGCCAAAGGGCACCAGCACCATGCTGCCAAGTTTTACCGCATTCTGCTGGTCCGGCATGACGGCATAGGTATAAAGCTTATCAAAGTGGAAGGTCGCATTGCTGACGGCAACGCCTACCGTTTTGGGCATTCGTCCAGCTCCTTCAAAATGTTATTCTGCGGCACCAATGCGCTGGCAGATGGCCTGATACAGTGCATCGGCGCAGGTATCGACCTGGTCGTTGACCAGCTTCAGGGTGAATTTATCCTGCTGGGCCAGCTCCTGCCGGGCGGTGGCAAGACGTTCCTGAATGCTGTCCTCGGTCTCGGTGCCGCGGCCCCGCAGACGGCGCTCCAGCTCCTCCACCGACGGCGGCAGCAGGAACACGGTGGTCGCACCTGGGAACATGCGGCGGATGTTCGCTGCGCCGTGCTACATCGATGACCAGAACGACCACCTTCCGGGCTGCCAGACGCTTGTCCACCTCTTCGCGCAGGGTACCGTAGTAGTTGCCGTTGTAGAAGTTGTGACTCCACCACCTGATCGTTCTCGATCAGCTGCTGGAACTGCTCCCGGGTGCGGTAATAATAATCCACGCCCTCCTGCTCACCGGGACGCGGTGCGCGGGTGGTGGCGGAAACAGTCTTTTCGATCTCCGGGTGTGCTTCGCGCAGTGCCTTCACCACGCTGTCCTTGCCGGTACCGGCCGCGCCGGAGACCACAAACAAATATTTATCGTTCGCCATGGGTCTGTTCCTCCTCTGCTGGTGTTTTGCCCTCCTGCCCTGCCGCACGGTTGGCCACCGTTTCCGGCTGAAGCGCCGAGAGCACCACATGATCGGAGTCCATGATAAGCACTGCACGGGTGCTGCGGCCATAGGATGCATCGATCAGCATTCCGCGCTCCCGCGCTTCCTTTACAAGGCGCTTGACCGGGGCGGAATCCGGGCTGACCACTGCCACCACACGGCCTGCACTGACCATATTGCCAAACCCGATGTTGATGAGCTTCATAAACCCCTCCGAATTTTCTGTATCACTCCAGATTCTGGATCTGTTCGCGGATCTTTTCGATCTCCGCCTTCATATCCACCACGATGCGGGTGATATCCAGATCCTGACACTTGGAGCCGATGGTATTGGTCTCGCGGTTCAGCTCCTGCGTCAAAAAGTCCAACTTGCGGCCCACCGGCTCGTCCAGCTTGAGGATATCGCGGTACTGCGCAATGTGGCTGCGCAGGCGCACCGTCTCTTCATCCACAGCGGTCTTATCGCCAAAAATAGCGGCCTCGGTCAGCACGCGGGCATCGTCGATATCGCGGTCCTCCAGAATGACCTTGAGTTTCTCGTACAGGCGGTTGGTGTAGGCTTCCACACGGCCTGCGCTCAAAGTCTCCACCCTGCCCACGCACTCCTCGAGGAAGTTCAGGCGGTTTTCCACGTCTGCCTTCATCTTGGCACCCTCGGCGGCGCGCATCTCCACAAAGCGGTCCAGCGCCTGTGCGGTAACGGCAGAAACATCTTCCCACAGCTGTTCCTCGTCCACATCCGCGTGGCGGGTGGTGAGCACATCCGGGAAGCGGGTCAGCACGCCCGCAGAGATATCGTTCTTGACACCCAGCTGTTCCGAAATATCCCGCATGGCCTGCTGGTAGCTGCGTGCCAGCTCCATGTTGACGGCCACCACCGTATCGGCAGCGTCCACATTCTGCACGGTCATGCTCAGCTCCACCTTGCCGCGGGAAATGCGCTCGTTGAGCTGCTTTTTCAAGCGGCTGTCCAGATAGCTGCAGGTGCGCGGGATGCGCGAAGAATACTCAAAGTAGCGGGAATTCACGCTGCGCAGCTCCACCGTGATCTCACGGCCATTGCGCACAGCAGTCCCCCGGCCAAAGCCGGTCATGCTTAAGATCATAACGCTCTCCTGTTCTTACATTTTCAGTGTTTCAGCTTACAAGTTTCGGTATACGTATCCGCCTTTGGGTACACAAACCCATGTTACGATACATATAGTTTCATTTTACTATTCTTCGGCCCAAAATTCAAGGTGCACTGTTGCGTGCCGCCGCCAAAACCGGCCGCAATACACGGTGCAAAGCAAAAAAGCTCTGATACAAAATCTTCCGATCCTGTATCAGAGCCTGTTTCAGTTGGTTTTATATACGCAGGTCACGCTGTTCTGCAGCAGATTTGCGTTCAGCAGTGCGCGCTCCACCCAGTGGATATTGTCCGCAATGGTATCGCGGGAGACACCGTATTCTGCCGCAATGTTCTCCATGCTGCGGTACTCGCGGCGGTAGAGCAAAGTCAGCACCAGCTTATCCTGCATTGTGATCTTGGTAAAATGCGGCCTGCGCCGGTGCTCCTTGCAATAAGCCGCATTCAATGCTTCCAGCATCTGGGCAAATTCCTTCCGGGTGATGCCGAAGGTAAATTCATAATCCTGCTCTGTAAATTCCGCAAGGCGCTGTACCGTGATGCTTCTCATGCAGATCACCTCTTCTTTTTCCGGGGATGCCCGGGTGTCGGCTGCATCCATTTTGATTCATTATAAAATGGATGGATTTTCATGTCAATGAGCCGCCGCCCATTTTTGGGGCCAGATCCGGTGCAAAACACAAAAAGGAGCCTCCCGCCGCAAAAGCGGGAAGCCCCTGAATCCGTTATGAAAAATCAGACGGGATGAGACTGATTGGTGTAGTCCACATGGTCGCCGTCCACGCCCTGCTTCTTGGCATTGCGCTTTTCAAAGAACTTGGGTGCCACCTGCGGGAACATTGCGTAGGTCAGCACATCCTCTTCCTGCGTTGCCCACTTGGCAGCTTCTGCCTTCAGCTTGTCCATCTCAGGAGCCAGAGTATCAGCAAAGCGGCAGGTAATGGGCTGCTCGTCGCCCAGGATTTTCTTGGTGAACTCGGGCTTGATGGGAGCGGGAGTCTTGCCGTAATCACCGTGGACCAGACCCTTGAACTCCTTGGTGACCATCTTGTAGCGCTCGCCCAGGATCACGTTGAACACAGCCTGCGTACCAACGATCTGGCTGGTGGGGGTGACCAGCGGCGGATAGCCTGCATCCTCGCGGACGCGGGGGATCTCTGCCAGCACTTCGTCCAGCTTATCTTCCTTGCCGGCATCCTTCAGCTGTTTGAGCATGTTGGAGAACATGCCGCCCGGCACCTGATACAGCAGGGTGTTTGCATCCACGCCGAGGCTCTTCGGGCTGATCTGGCCGTTGGCAATGTACTTCTCGCGCAGCTTTGCAAAGTATGCGCGCACAACGTTCAGCTGCTTCAGATCCAGACCGGTGTCGTAATCGGTGCCCTGCAGGGCAGCGACCAGACTCTCGGTGGGCATGTGGCTGGTGCCCAGGCTCAGGGGGCTCATGGCGGTATCGATGATGTCGGCACCTGCCTCGATGCCCTTCAGGATGGACATGGAAGCCAGACCTGCGGTGTAGTGGCTGTGGATGTCAACAGGGATGCTGACGGTCTCCTTCAGCTTCTTCACCAGATCGTAGCAGGTATAGGGGGTCAGCAGACCGGCCATATCCTTGATGCAGATGGAGTTTGCGCCCATCTCCTCCAGGGTCTTGGCGTAGGCTGCAAAGTACTCGTTGTTGTGCACGGGGCTGAGGGTGTAGCTGATGCAGCCCTGCACATGAGCGCCTTCCTTGTTGGCTGCCTTGATGGCGGTCTGCAGGTTGCGCGGATCGTTCAGTGCATCGAAAATACGGATCACGTCGATGCCGTTTGCAACAGACTTCTGCACAAAGTACTCAACGGCATCGTCTGCGTAGGGGCGGTAGCCCAGCATGTTCTGGCCGCGGAACAGCATCTGCAGCTTCTGGTGGGGCAGCTCCTTGCGCAGGATGCGCAGGCGCTCCCACGGGTCTTCGTCCAGAAAGCGGATGCAGCTGTCGAACGTAGCGCCGCCCCAGCACTCCACGGAGAAGTAGTTGATCTTATCCATTTCCGGCAGGATGGGACGCATCTCATCCATGGTCATGCGGGTGGCCAGCAGAGACTGGTGGGCATCGCGCAGGACGACCTCAGTAACCTTGATCGGCTTTTTGGCCATGATTGTCACCTCTCCCTTAGTTCATGGAAACCAGAACGTCACCGGAGTTGACGGTGTCGCCCTTGTTGACGTTGATGGAAGCCACAGTGCCATCCTGCGGAGCAACGATCTCGTTCTCCATCTTCATGGCCTCCAGGATCACCAGCACGTCGCCAGCCTTCACGGATGCACCGGCCTTGACCTTGACATCCAGAATGTTGCCGGGCATGGGAGCCTTGACGGCAACGGCACCAGCAGCGCCTGCAGCAGCCTTGGGAGCAGCAGCGGGAGCCGGAGCAGCCTTAGGAGCAGCGGGTGCGGCAGGAGCTGCAGCAGCAACCGGAGCAGCACCAGCGGCAGTCTCCTCCACGGAGACGCTGTAAGCAACGCCATTGACGGTAATATTGTAGTACTTCATGGAAGGATCCTCCAAATCAAAATCGTATCAAAAAGATTTATACAGACGATTACAGAGCCATGTTGCCGTGCTTCTTGGGCAGGCGGGCAGCACGCTTGGTGCTCAGCAGTTCCAGTGCGGCAACAACGCTTGCACGCACATTGGCTGCATCGCAGGTCAGGTCAGCAGCGCCGCAGGCAACTGCATTTGCTGCGCTGCACACCTCGGCGGTGTAAGCAGCAGCCTTTGCGTTGGTGGCTGCAATGATGTTGTCGGAAGCATCGATCTCTTCCTTGTACAGGACGCTGACCGCTGCGCTGGGTTCCAGTGCGCTGACGGTGCAGCCAGCCACGGCAATGCGCAGATCGGCAGCAGCCAGAGCGGTGTAAACAGGGCCGACGGCCTTGCCAGCCAGCACAGCCACCTTTGCGGTGGTAGCGTCGGCATAGGTAGCAGCCAGACGGGCGAGCCTCACGGATGCCGCCTGCAATGTCATCGGTCGCGCTGGGCACAAAGCCCTCGGTATCCACAATGGTGATCACCGGCACGCTGAAGGCATCGCACAGACGCACAAAGCGGGAAGCCTTGGCCACGCAGTTGTGGCACAGGGTCTTGCCGGTGGCCACAACGCCCACGGCGTTTCCGCCCACGGTGGCAAATGCAGTGTAAACAGACTTGCCAAAGCCTGCATACAGCTCCACAGCGCTGTCCTTATCGACCACGGCAGCAGCAGCCTTGGCAGGCTCTGCACCGGCAGCCAGAGCAGCAGTGGGCTGCTCGAACTCAAAGATCGCAGGGCCGGTCAGGTTGTTGGCCGGCAGCAGGCCCACGATGTGAGCAGCTTTCTCGGCAGCTTCCTCAGCAGTGGGTGCCACAATGGCGGCCACGCCAGCCTTTGCAGCGGCGGCTGCGGTGCCGGCATCGGCCACCTTGTCGCCCTTGGCAGCAGAGGTGAACGGAGCGGTGAAGAACAGCTCTGCGCCCTCAGCCATGATGCAGACATCTGCATTGGCAGCGCTCAGTGCGCTGGTGCCGCCGCAGACACCCAGAACAACAGCCACCTGCGGGATCACGCCGGAAACCTTTGCGATCTGCGCATTCAGCTTTGCGCTGGCGGTCAGCACGTCCAGACCCTCAGCCAGCTTTGCACCGACGGAGTTGTAGAAGGTGACGACCGGGCAGCCAGTCTGAGCTGCCATCTCCAGAACCTTGATGTTCTTTTCAACATCCTTTACGGTAACAGCTTCGCCGTTCTGGTAAACAGCGTAAGCCTGCTGACCTGCCGCATAGCCGCAGGCAGCGCTCACTGCACCGTCAGCAAACAGTGCAGTGTATTCCCCGTCATCAAAAAACTTGGCGAGGATTTCTCCCTTATTGATCTTTGAAGCCATGGTAAGACCTCCTGGTTGTCTGTGTGAGCTTTCAAAATTAGTTTTATTATACTGAATTTTCCATAAAAATGCAAGAGATTCTATAAAAGTCCATGCGAATCAACATCTGTCGCGCAAAGTTCTACAATTTTTTAACGATTCATCGTTTCTCCGCTTTCTCGCCTTTTTGCGGGCATTTTGCGCCGCACACTCAGCTGCCGAAAATTCTCTTTTAATTTTGTGGATTCTGTCTGCCCCTGCTGCATTTTATTTTATAAGAAGTTATGTTACACTATATTTAATATGTAAATTTTTTTCGCAGAACAGCCCGCCGGGAAGCTTCGGGGCGGGTCATTTTGCAGAATATAAAAGGAAGGCCATGTCAAATTGAAAGATCTGCTCACTTCACTCCGCGCCTCCAACGAAACCTACAACTCCATGAAGCACTCCGCCCGGGCTATCATCCGCCGCGCCGAGATCCCCCTGCTCGCGGTCATCGTCCTGTATAAGGCTGCAACGAACCTGCTGTTCGTCCCCCTGATGCAGCAGCTCTGGTCGCTCACGCTGCGGTTCGCACCCATGCACTACCTGAGCAACAACAACGCTTCCGATATCTTTTCCTCCCCTGCGATCATCCTGTGCATCACGCTCATTGCCATCCTGACCGCGTTCTGGGCGCTGTATGAGTTTTCCGTCCTGCTGCATGGGCTGGATCTTGCCCGCAAGGGCGAAACGATCCGCCTGCCTGCCCTGCTGCGCACCTCTCTTGCAGATATCCGCCACGCATTCCTGCCGCAGAACTGGCTCGTTCTGGTCTACAGTGCCGTGCTGATCCCGTTCACCAATTTTTTCCTCGCCTGTAACTATATCACGCAGCTTGCCGTGCCGGAATACATCATAGGTGTCATCCGGGCAAACAGCCGGTATTACCTGCTCTATCTAGCTGCCGGTGCTGCCCTGCTGTTCCTCTGTGTCAGCTGGGTGCTGGTGCTGCCGCTGTTCGTGCTGGAGCGCAAAAGCCTGTGGCAGTCGGTAAAGGAAAGCTTTTGCTGCATCCGCAGGCGCGTCTTCCGTGCTTTTCTTTTGCTGCTGCGCTGGAACCTCTCGGTCGTCCTGCGTTCCCTGCTGCTGACGGCAGCGGTTGCCGTGCCGCTGTACGGCATCATCATCGCGGTCGGGCTGCAGAGCACACAGGCCATGTTTGCACTGTCCCGCGCGGCGCTGGCCATTGAGATGCCTTTCTTCCAGTTCCTGATCGACTGCGCCATCACCATGGCGCAGTGCACGATCCTCGCCATGCTGCACTGCCGCCTGCGGGAATCTCTCCCCTCTGAGCCGGAGCCGGTCCAGAGCGGAAAGCATCACCGTTCCACCGGCAGGCTGCTTCTGGGTGCATCGGTTGCGGGTGCTACTCTGCTCACCTTTGCGCTGGCATTCTGTTACCTTGCCCTGCCCAGAGACGACGAGCTGCTCTCCATGCTGGGCGGCGTTGCGCCGGTAGTCACCGCGCACCGCGGCTACTCCGCTGCCGCACCGGAAAACACCCTGCCCGCTTTCCAGCTGGCCATCGATCAGGGCTGCGAGTGGGCCGAGCTGGATGTGCAGATGACCAGGGACGGCGTGGTCATGGTGACCCACGATACCAGCCTGCGCCGCTGCACCGGCCGCAACGAGAACATCTACGACCTGACCTGTAACGAGGTTCGTAAGCTGGATGCCGGGCGCTGGTTCGGCCAGAAGTACACTGGTGCCAAAGTTCCCACACTGGAAGAAGTGCTGGACCTGTGCAAAGGTAAGATCCAGCTGAACATTGAGATCAAGCCCAATGCCGCCACCCCGGAGCTGGAAGCGGAAACCATCCGCATCATCCGCGAAAAAGGCTTTGCACAGGACTGCACCATCACCTCGCAGAGTTATGAAACCCTCTGCAAGGTCAAGGAGCTGGCACCGGAGATCCGGACCGGCTATATCCTTGCACTGGGCGTGGGCAGTTATTACGATCTGCCTGCCGCAGATTTCTTCAGCGTACAGTCCACCTTTATCACCTCCGGTATGGTGCAGCAGATCCATAAGCGCAGCAAGACGATCTCCGCATGGACCGTCAACCGCGAAGAGGATGCCAGCGAACTGCTGAGCATCGGCGTGGACGACCTGATCACCGATAAGCCGGATATGATCCAGCAGCTGCTGAGCGAGGATGCCGACCTTGACAACAGCCTCGTCCTCCTGCGCGACTTCATCCGTGACCTGTTCGCTCCGTCCGATGTCGATGAACCCACTCCTGAGGAAGAGACCATCGAAGAAGCCATCGAGGACCCGGACGAATTGCTGGATGCATCGTAATCGCGGCAAAGATCAAGTATTCTGTTAAACTAGCCGTACACACATAAAAAGCCCCCTGCCAGTTCATCACCGGCAGGGGGCTTACAAGTTTACCTGATCCAGTTTTATCAAGTAAGATCATTCCGGTTCGGTAAGCTTGGATCTTTACGAAGCAATTTATTTCATAAATCGGTGCTGTGAACAAATCACTTACATTCCTTCTTCATAGCAGAATAGCCGATGAGAACGGTCCACACATAGGCGCAGGTCTTGGGGATCATCAGCATACCGATCATGGGGACGGTATTGGCCCAAAGAACAACGGGAATGTAGAAACCGAAGCTCAGCACGATGGTCAGCCACATCCAGCGGAAAGCCGCGTCGTTATGCTCCTTGGCGCTGCGGTAGAACAGCACGATGATCAGCAGGCCCATCAGTGCAAAAGGAATGTTACGGTAAATGCCCCAGGACAGCGGGGATTCGGCGCTCAGCCACTGGTTCTGCGGCATCATGCACAGGATAACACGCACGGCAGCCAGACCGTAGATGGCGGCAGTCAGGCCATTGTTGCCCTTGACCCGGTAGCGCTCACGCCATACATAGTACAGCAGCACATAAAAGACAGTCATTGTCACAGAGGTGATCCACTTACCCAGACCCAGAGGAACGGTAAAGTTTTCAAAGCCCGTGGTGCACAGAGCCAGAGCACGGGGAATCAGATGGAACGAGTCGCCGGCACCCAGAACGACAGCCATCAGACCGAACAGCTTGAACTGGTGGTTGCCCTTGCAGCCACAAATCATCAGGATACCGATGGTGATGACGGATACCAGATACACAGCATCAAAAACAGTTTCTACGATTGCTTGCATAGTTGATTGCTCCTTGTTGATAGATTAAATTGATTGTAACACTGCATTTTTTGCAGGGCCGACTTCGTTTTTACGGTCATCAAGGGCTTGCTCGGCAAAGTTGCATCCAAAGCGCAGGATGTTGAAGCTTGCATTCCTCCACACAAGACAGGCGAGCAGCAACAGGATATTGCGATGAACTTTCCTATGAGTGTCTCCCTTGAGTGAACAGTGTTCATTTTGGACATTATAAAATTCCCACAGCAGTGTGGGAAGAAAATGCAGTCAATATAAGGTTCTGCGCACGATTTCCAGCACAGCGGCGGGGTCGTAGTCCTGCCGCAGCAAGGCAGACAGCATCAGCGAAAATAGAACATCGGCAAATTTTTCAACGGTGAATTGCGCGTTAAAAGCGTCCGGACGGATTTTGGTATCCTGTTGCAGCACCGTACACAGACCATTTAAGATATGGTGCCAGATTTGCTGCATGTGCCGTTTGCCATCGGCCTTGTCCTCCTGCATAAAGCCGAGAGAGTGCAGTGTGAAGAATCCAGGATACTGCTCACAGCCGTAGGCTATGCGCTCGTACATCCATTTGACACAGGTCTGCACGTCCTGAAATACGGCCTCGTCCTGCGGGCGGTGGAAAATTTCGCACCAGACGCTCTCGACCGTGGCGCTGATAAGCTCAGCCTTGGAGTCATAATAGTTGTAGATCGAGCCGACCGAGACCCCACATGCCGAGGCGACAGAACGGATACTGACTGCCGCCCAGCCCTTTTCCCGGATAAGCTCACGGCTGTTTTTTAAGATATCTTCCTTGGAGGTTACGATTGTATTCATGTGGTCACCCTCAATATGAACAATGTTCATTTTTATTATACTGCCCGTTCCCACTTTGTCAAGAAGATTTCATAAAAGGTTTATATTTTGCGGATTAAGACATTGAATGCAAACTTACAAAAATCATAAAAGGAGTATATGTATGATGCCACCTTACTGTCGATTCAGTATCATCTATTTTCGATAATGTCAGGGCATTTTCTTAATGTCAATAATGTCAAAAAGCCCCGGAAAGAAACGTAAACTCGTAACTTTCCGGGGCTTTCAAATTATTCTCAAATGTTAAACCGAACCAGTAATCCGGGTGGCTCCACAATGAAGTTTTCCGCGGCTTAGTGTCAAACTAATGTCACAGCGCGATTTTTCTTTCGATTTTGCTCATAGCAACGTTGAAAGTTCGCGTAATTCCATTATTCGAGCTCAATGGTTGCCGGCGGCTTACCGGTGCAATCATAGAACACGCGGTTCACATGCTTGACCTCATTGACGATGCGGCTGGTGACAGTGCCCAGAACATCCCAGGGCATATTATAGCTCTCTGCAGTCATGAAGTCGGTGGTGGTCACAGCACGCAGCGCCACAGCGTAATCATAGGTGCGCTCGTCGCCCATGACGCCCACACTGTGCATGTTGGTCAAGGCTGCATAGTACTGGCTGATCTCCTTATCCAGACCCGCCTTTGCGATCTCCTCACGCCAGATCGCGTCGGCATCCTGCACGATTGCCACCTTCTCAGGGGTCACCTCGCCGATGATGCGGATGCCAAGGCCCGGGCCGGGGAACGGCTGACGGCTGACCAGATATTCGGGCAGGCCCAGCTCACGGCCAGCCTGACGCACCTCGTCTTTGAACAGGTTGCGCAGCGGCTCCACCAACTCCTTGAAGTCCACGGTGTCGGGCAGACCGCCGACGTTGTGGTGGCTCTTGATAACAGTGGACTCACCGCCCAGACCGCTCTCAACGACATCCGGGTAAATGGTACCCTGTGCCAGAAAATCCACCTTGCCGATCTTCTTGGCCTGCTCTTCAAACACACGGATGAACTCTTCGCCGATGATCTTGCGCTTGCGCTCCGGCTCGGTGACACCAGCCAGCTTTGCAAAGTAGCGTTCGCGGGCATCCACACAGATAAAGTTGATATCAAAGCCGTTGGCATTGCCCGGGCCGAATACAGAGCAGACCTCTTCCTTCTCGTTCTTACGCAGCAGACCGTGATCCACGAACACGCAGGTCAGCTGCTTGCCGATGGCCTTAGCCAGCATAGCTGCCAGAACGGAGGAATCCACGCCGCCGGACAGGGCGCACAGCACCTTGCCGTCGCCAATGCGCTCCCGCAGGGCCTTGACATTGTTCTCCACGAAGGAGTCCATCTTCCAGTCACCGGAGCAGCCACAGACGTTATACACGAAGTTGCGGAGCATCTTCTTACCCTCAGCGGTGTGGAGCACTTCCGGGTGGAACTGAACAGCGTACAGGCCCTTCTCGGCATTCTCTGCAGCAGCCACAGGGCAGTTCACGGTGTGTGCGGTGATCTTGAAGCCGGGGGCTGCCTGCTCGATGTAGTCGTTGTGGCTCATCCAGCAGATGGTAGAGGGCTGAACAATCCTCGAACATCTTGCTGCTGTTGTCCACAAAGACCTCGGTCTTGCCGTACTCACGCTCAGGGGCGCGGCAGACATGACCGCCCAGCAGGTGCATCATCAGCTGGCTGCCGTAGCAGATTCCCAGCACAGGGATGCCCCAGTTGAAGATCTCGGGGTCAATGGTGGGCGAATCTTCCAGATAGACGCTGTTGGGGCCGCCGGTGAAGATGATGCCCTTGGGGTTCTTCGCCTTGATGACCGACAGGTCAGTTTTGTAGGAATAGATTTCACAGTAGACATTGTTCTCGCGGACACGGCGCGCGATCAGCTGATTGTACTGGCCGCCAAAGTCCAGCACGATGACAGTTTCATGCTGCATGAAGTTCTCTCCTCCCTTATCCATTCAATGTGTTTCTACAGATAAAATCAGTATAGCACATCTGCCAAATAAAAGCGACATCATTTGTGAATTTTCCTGTTTTTATTTTTCACGTATGGGATGCCGCAGAACTGTTTTCAGTGTTCCCGGTGCAGCGCGGCGAGGATCACTCAGATAAATTTCGTGGTGGAAGCGTGTCTCTGAAAAATCAAGCCTATACCCCTGCTCTACGGCAAAGGCATCCATTTGCGCCAGCGTTTTCGGTTCTTCATCATAAGGGCCGATATGCAGGCACTGAACGCAAAGTCCCTCATCATAGGTCAGGAATTCCGCCTTGGAAAAATCCTTTTCTTTTTGCCGTTGCTTCCTGTACGGCCCAATCAAACGCTTCCGGCGTCACGAATTCTGGCAGTCGGATCATGGATGTCCACTCAAATGTTTCTTTATGTGCATAGTCAACGCCATCCACGCCCTTCTGATGCCACAAGCCCTCCAACGGTGGAACCACATATTCAAAATAGCCGTCCATCTTGTGGCTGCCCTTATAGCTCATTTTGATGGTGAAAGCAATGCCGTACAGCACTCCCATAGCCTCCTGATAGGCTCCACCCGGAGCATTCGGGTCGCCCTTGCCCGTGCACTGCCACAAAATTCATACGCGGTATCGTAATCAGATGCGGTTTTTTCGGCGGGAGATAAAATTCCCTGTACTCTTTCTTATAATCAAACGGCATTACTCTTCACACCTTCCAGAAGTTCTCGCTGCTTCTTTTTGCTAAATTCCCTCAGCACCAGCCGATAGGACTTTTCCAGCATTTCCTTTTTCAGTATACCAGAACAACCTTGTTTTGTAAACAAAAAGTTGTGACATGCCGCAAAAAAAATCCCCTGCCCTTACGGACAGAGGATCTAAAGCAAAAAGAGACCTTCCCACTCTCCGGAATGGGAAGGTCTCTCGTAAGTTTAACCTTTAGCCTTAGGAAAGGCGCGAAGGGTCAAAATCACTCAATGATCTTGCCAACAACGCCAGAACCAACGGTACGGCCACCCTCACGGATAGCGAAACGCAGGCCCTCTTCCATAGCAACAGGGGTCAGCAGCTCAACGTGCATCATGACGTTATCGCCGGGCATGCACATCTCAGTGCCTTCGGGCAGAGTGATGATACCGGTCACGTCGGTGGTGCGGAAGTAGAACTGAGGACGATAGTTGGAGAAGAACGGGGTGTGACGGCCGCCTTCGTCCTTGGTCAGAACGTACACCTGAGACTCGAAGGTCTTGTGGGGGTGCACGGAACCGGGCTTAGCCAGAACCTGACCACGCTCGATCTGGGTACGATCAACACCACGCAGCAGAGCGCCGATGTTATCGCCAGCCTCAGCGAAGTCCAGAGACTTACGGAACATCTCCAGACCGGTGATGGTGGTGCTCAGACGATCGGGCTTGATGCCGACGATCTCCATAGCATCGCCAACCTTAGCAATACCACGCTCAACACGACCGGTTGCAACAGTACCACGGCCAGAAATGGTCATGACATCCTCGATGGGCATCAGGAAGGGCTTGTCTTCCTCACGATCGGGGTTGGGGATATAGGTGTCAACAGCGTCCATCAGCTCCTTGATGCAAGCATACTCGGGAGCATTGGGATCAGTGGAGGTAGACTCCAGAGCCTTCAGAGCGGAACCACGAATGATCGGGGTGTCGTCGCCGGGGAAGTCGTACTCGGTCAGCAGCTCACGGATCTCCATCTCAACCAGATCCAGCAGCTCTTCGTCGTCGACCATATCGCACTTGTTCATGAACACGACGATATAGGGCACGCCGACCTGACGAGCCAGCAGGATGTGCTCACGGGTCTGGGGCATGGGACCATCGGTAGCAGCAACGACCAGGATAGCGCCGTCCATCTGAGCAGCACCAGTGATCATGTTCTTGACGTAGTCAGCATGGCCCGGGCAGTCAACGTGAGCATAGTGACGAGCGTCGGTCTGATACTCAACGTGAGCGGAGTTGATCGTGATACCACGAGCACGCTCCTCAGGAGCCTTATCGATGTTGGCATAATCCATGAAGTCTGCGTCGCCCTTCAGAGCCAGGTACTTGGTGATAGCGGCGGTCAGAGTGGTCTTGCCGTGGTCAACGTGACCGATGGTGCCGATGTTCACATGCGGCTTAGAACGGTCGAACTTTGCCTTTTCAGCCATTGGAATATCCTCCCTTAATTTAGGTTTTGATATTTGGTTACAACAACCCTGCAAGATGCAGACATTGCATTGCAAGGCTATTCTACTAAATTTGCCCTGTAAAATCAAGTGCTTTTACAGGAAATTTTGCCGAGGTTACACTACCCCGGCAAAATCTTTATCCATTTTTCAGGAATCAGCCCTTGGTGCGGCCAGCGATGATCTGGTCAGCAATGTTCTTGGGCACCGGCTCGTAGTGAGACGGCTCCATGACATACTGTCCACGGCCCTGAGTCTTGGAACGCAGGTCGGTAGCGTAGCCGAACATCTGAGCCAGAGGCACAAATGCATTGACGCGCTGAGTACCAGCCATAGCTTCCATGCCCTGGATCTGACCACGGCGTGCATTCAGGTCGCCGATAACATCGCCCAGATACTCATCGGGAACGATAACTGCAACCTTCATGATAGGCTCAGTGATGATAGGATCAGCCTTGCGCATAGCATCCTTGAACGCCATAGAACCAGCAATGGAGAAGGCCATTTCAGAGGAGTCGACCTCATGATAAGAACCATCCCACAGGGTAACCTTGACATCAACGACAGGATAGCCAGCCAGAACACCGGACTTCATAGCACCCTGGATACCGTTGTCGATAGCCGGGATGTATTCCTTCGGGATAGCACCGCCAACGATGGCGTTGACGAACTCGTAACCCTTGCCGGGCTCGTTGGGCTCGATCTTGATCTTAACATGACCGTACTGGCCCTTACCACCGGACTGACGTGCGTACTTGGTCTCCTGGTTGGCCTCCTTGCGGATGGTCTCACGGTAAGCAACCTGAGGTGCACCCACGTTTGCTTCAACCTTGAACTCACGCAGCAGACGGTCAACGATGATCTCCAGGTGCAGCTCGCCCATACCGGCGATGATGGTCTGACCGGTCTCTTCGTCAGTGTAGGTCTTGAAGGTCGGATCCTCTTCGGCCAGCTTTGCCAGCGCGATGCCCATCTTCTCGTTGCCGGCCTTGGTCTTAGGCTCGATGGCAACGCGGATAACAGGCTCGGGGAACTTCATGGACTCCAGAATGATGGGATGATTCTCATCACACAGAGTGTCACCGGTAGTGGTGTTCTTCAGACCGACAACAGCAGCGATATCACCTGCGTAGCAGCAGTCGATATCCTTGCGGTGGTTAGAATGCATCTGCAGGATGCGGCCCATACGCTCCTTGCTGTCCTTCACGGAGTTGTAGACAGTGGTACCTGCCTCAACCTTACCGGAGTAAACACGGAAGTATGCCAGCTTACCAACGAACGGGTCGGTAGCGATCTTGAAGGCCAGAGCTGCGAAGGGAGCGTCGTCGGAAGACGGACGGGTCTCCTCTTCCTCAGTCTCGGGATTCACGCCCTTGATGTCAGGGACGTCGGTAGGAGCGGGCATATAGTCAACGATAGCGTCCAGCAGCTTCTGGACACCACGGTTCTTGTAGGAAGAACCGCAGACAACGGGAACCAGCGTGTTAGCGATGGTCTCCTTGCGGATCGCAGCCTTCAGCTCGGCACGGGTGATCTCCTCGCCCTCGAGGTACTTCTCCATCAACTCTTCGTCGTTCTCAGCAACAGCCTCGATCAGAATGTTGTGGTACTCCTCGGCCTGCTCACGCATATCCTCGGGGATGGGCTCAGTGCGCATGTCGTTGCCCATATCGTCGTAGTAGACCTCAGCGTTCATATCGACCAGGTCAACGATACCGCGGAAGGTATCCTCCTGACCGATAGGCAGCTGGATCGCCACGCCGTTTGCGTGCAGACGATCGTGCAGCATCTTGATGCAGCGGAAGAAGTCGGCACCCATGGTGTCCATCTTGTTAACGTACACCATACGGGGAACCTTATACTCGTCAGCCTGACGCCAAACGGTCTCAGACTGCGGCTCAACACCGCCCTTTGCAGCCAGAACGGTCACAGAACCGTCCAGCACGCGCAGGGAACGCTGGACCTCAACAGTGAAGTCCACGTGGCCCGGGGTGTCGATGATGTTGATGCGGTGACGGTTCTTCTTGAATGCAACCGGATCCTTCTGGGTCTCAGAGTGGCTCCAGTAGCAGGTGGTAGCAGCGGAAGTGATGGTGATACCACGCTCCTGCTCCTGAACCATCCAGTCCATGGTAGCGCCGCCATCATGAACTTCGCCGATCTTGTGATTGATACCGGTGTAGTACAGAATACGCTCGGTAGTAGTAGTCTTACCAGCATCAATGTGGGCCATAATGCCGATATTTCTCGTCATCTGAAGAGAAACTTCTCTGGGTGTAGCCATGAAATTAACCTCCTACAGAACAGATCAATAACGGAAATGAGCGAAAGCCTTGTTAGCCTCTGCCATCTTGTGAGTATCCTCACGCTTCTTCACGGCGTTACCAGTGTTGTTGGCAGCATCCATGATTTCAGCAGCCAGACGCTGAGCCATGGTCTTCTCACCACGGCTGCGGCTGTAGGCAGTCAGCCAGCGCAGACCCAGGGTCTCGCGGCGAGCCGGGCTGACTTCCAGAGGAACCTGGTAGTTAGCACCGCCAACGCGGCGGGTCTTGCACTCGAGGCTGGGCATGATGTTCTCCATCGCCTTCTCGAAAGTCTCCAGAGGATCGTTGCCGGTCTTCTCCTGAATCATGGAGAAAGCCTCGTAAACGATCTTCTGAGCGACGCCCTTCTTGCCATCCAGCATAACGCTGTTGACCAGACGAGTGACCATCTTGGAATTGTAAATAGGATCAGCTAAGACATCGCGCTTAGCAATGTTACCTCTTCTAGGCATCTTTCTTCCCTCCTTCACAGAATGATATCATCGGTACTCGAAAGTAATAAAACTCCCGTTGTGTCACAAAGAGCTGACCTTACATAAACCGTTACCCTCCGCACAATGCGGACTTGTTATTTATATAATGGAAAGCCGTTTATGGCGGTTGTCCTCAATTACTTCTTTGCAGCACCGGCCTTAGGACGCTTTGCGCCGTACTTGGAGCGGGCCTGATTACGGCCTGCCACACCCTGAGTATCCAGGGTACCACGGATGATGTGGTAACGCACACCGGGCAGGTCCTTAACACGGCCGCCACGGATCAGCACGACGGAGTGCTCCTGCAGGTTATGGCCGATACCGGGAATGTAAGAGGTGACCTCGATACCATTCGTGAGGCGGACACGAGCAACCTTACGCAGAGCAGAGTTAGGCTTCTTGGGGGTCATGGTACGAACAGCAGTGCAGACACCACGCTTCTGGGGGCTGTTCAGATCAGAATACTGTTTCTTCTGAGAATTGTAGCTCTTCAGCAGTGCGGGAGCGGTGCTCTTGGTAGCCAGAACCTGACGGCCCTTGCGTACAAGCTGGTTAAAAGTAGGCATTTTGTTTCTCCTTTCTTAATAATGCACATCGGACTTTTTTCCGACTTTTTTGC
>ENA-OQNT01000149-OQNT01000149.1-human-gut-metagenome-genome-assembly--contig:-NODE-149-length-17626-cov-3.174696_pt1 | contig 17626 bp, 25 predicted proteins | sample MGYA00242634_ERZ504890 | MGnify/ENA primary metagenome ERZ504890 (study PRJEB26092, sample SAMD00036379) | human gut metagenome | host: Homo sapiens | study: EMG produced TPA metagenomics assembly of... | reverse complement strand
GCTTTCTGGAAGGATTAATGATCTCCGGCTTGGTGCGCTCCTCCACAGTCATGGAGTAAATAATGGAGCGGAAGCGGTTAAACGCGCCCTCGTCAATGTCCTCGTCCTTAATCTTGGAGCCGATACCGGGCAGCATCTTAATGGTGTCACGCAGGGAGCCCATGCGCTCGATCTGGTCGAACTGATCCAAAAGATCGTTCAGATCAAATTTATTCTTCGCCAGCTTGCGTTCCAGCTCTGCCGCCTTTTTCTCGTCCAGGCTCATCTCTGCCCGTTCAATGAGGGAGAGCACATCGCCCATACCCAAAATACGGGAGGCCATACGACTGGGGTGGAAAGTCTCCAGCTGGTCCAGCTTTTCGCCGGTGCCGATGAATTTAATCGGTTTGCCGGTCACGGCACGCACAGACAGCGCCGCACCGCCGCGGGTGTCACCGTCCAGCTTTGTCAGAATCACGCCGTCAATGCCTAATGCCTCGTTAAAGCTCTTGGCCACATTCACAGCGTCCTGACCGGTCATGGCGTCGATCACCAGCAAAATCTCGTGAGGGTGAACAGTGGAGCGAATGTTTTGCAGCTCCGCCATCAGCGCCTCGTCCACATGCAGACGACCGGCGGTATCCAGCAGCACATAGTCGTTGCCGTGATCCCGCGCGTACTTTACTGCCTCGCCGGCAATGGTCACCGGGTTCTCCGTGCCCATTTCAAACACAGGCACATCCACCTGGGCGCCTACCACCTGTAACTGCTTAATGGCTGCGGGTCGATACACATCGCAGGCCACCAGCAAGGGTCGGTGCCCTTCTTTCTTCAACTTCTTTGCCAGTTTGGCAGAATGGGTGGTTTTACCGCTGCCCTGCAAGCCGCACATCATCACAACCGTCGGCGGGTGATTGGCAATGGCCAACCGGGACTCCGTGCCGCCCATCAACTCCGTTAACTCCTCGTTGACGATCTTGATGACCATTTGGCCGGGGGTCAGGGACTCCATCACATCCGCACCGATGGCACGCTGGGTCACCTTGGCGGTGAACTCCTTGGCCACCTTATAGTTGACATCCGCCTCCAGGAGCGCCATACGCACCTCGCGCATAGCTTCCTTTACATCGGACTCTGTAAGCTTGCCCTTGGCACGCAGCTTTTTAAATGAATTTTCCAGCCGTTCGCTGAGCCCTTCAAATGCCAAGTTCTACACTTCCGTTCTTTTTATCATTCGCAAAGATAAGCGGTCAGGGCCTTGATCCGGGCCACATTGTCGTTGATCTCCCGGGACAGTGTGTGCGACAGATTATACGCATTAATGGCCTCGGCGCACTGCTCGATTTCTTCCAGTCCCTTCTTCAGGGTCTCGAACTTCTTAGCCAGACCCAAGCGACTCTCCATCTCAAACAGCTGGTTCTCCGCCCGCTTGATAGCGTCGCGCACGCCCTGGCGGGTAATGCCCTCATTCTCTGCGATCTCAGAAAGCGAAAGGTCCTCGTCATAGTAATACACCAAAAAATCGTGCTGCTTTTGGGTCAACATTTCGCCGTAAAAATCCAAGCAAAAAGAAACTTCCAAATTCTTGGCCAAGGACGCCTCCCCTTTCTTAGTCTCTTGTGCTGTAAAGTGAAAGCTCTTTACAGCAAGGGGTATTATACTAAAATCGGGCCGCCTTGTCAACCGCTCTCTGCATATTTTTTGCAACAAAATTTACAAAAAAAGCGCTTGACACAAGCTATGGTACACAGCAAAAGCGCCACCCCACCGGATAGTGGTGCGCGCCGACAAAGCAAAGAACGCGATTTGTTTACAAAATCGATACAAATCATTGACAACCTATCGTCTAATACATTATAATAGTCAAAGTCCAAAAAACACGGAGGTACTGTACATGAATCCATTGCATGAATTTGCAGCGCTGTTCTCCAACTTCGGCAACATTGATCCCCGTATGATCGTGATGTGGGTTGTTGGCGGCGTGCTGGTCTACCTTGCCATTAAGAAGGAAATGGAACCCACCCTGCTACTGCCCATGGGCTTCGGCACCATTTTGGTGAATCTGCCCCTCAGCGGCGCCATTACCCAAGCTGGGGCGGAGGAAGGCCCCATATCCGTACTGTTTGATGCAGGCATTGCCAACGAGCTGTTCCCGCTGCTGCTCTTCATCGGCATCGGTGCCATGATCGATTTTGGCCCGCTGCTGGAAAAGCCGTGGCTGATGCTCTTTGGCGCGGCGGCCCAGTTCGGCATCTTTTTCACCCTGTTTCTGGCGGGCTTCTTCTTTGACCTGAAGGATGCTGCCTCCATCGCTGTCATCGGTGCGGCAGACGGCCCCACCGCCATTTTCGTGGCCAACACGCTCAACTCCCAGTACCTCGGTGCCATTATGGTGGCAGCCTACAGCTACATGGCGCTGGTGCCCATCGTGCAGCCGCCCGTGATCCGGCTGCTGACCACGCAGAAGGAGCGCCGCATCCGGATGCCCTATGAAAAGGGCAGTGTTTCCCAGCTGACCAAGATCCTGTTCCCCATCGTGGTCACGATCATTGCAGGCATGGTGGCTCCGGCCAGTGTAGCGCTGGTGGGCTTTTTGATGTTCGGCAACCTGCTGCGGGAGTGCGGGGTGCTGAATGCGCTGAGCGAGACCGCCCAGAATGTGCTGGCAAATCTCATCACCATCGTGCTGGGCCTGACCGTTGCCGGGCAGATGACCGCCGACAAGTTCGTGCGGCCCGACACCCTGCTCATCCTTGCACTGGGCCTGGTGGCCTTCGTCTTTGATACCGCAGGCGGCGTGCTGTTTGCAAAGCTGCTGAACCTGTTCCTGCCCGAAGGCAAAAAACTGAACCCGATGATCGGTGCAGCCGGCATCTCCGCCTTCCCCATGAGCGGCCGTGTGGTCAACAAGATGGGATTGGAAGAAGATAACCAGAATTTCCTGCTGATGTACTCCATCAGCGTCAACGTTTCGGGGCAGATCGCATCCGTCATTGCAGGCGGCCTGATTCTGACCCTGATGGCTTAACGGAGGTACACTTATGCTTCATCTTTCTTCGTGGATGACCACCCTGCCCATGATGCTCATCGGCATGGTCGGCATTCTTCTCGTCATTGGTGTTATTGTCCTGGCTGTGATGCTGCTCAACCGGCTGACAAGTCGGAAATAATTCATCCCATCAAGTAGAAACGAATTTACGGCGAAATATCGCTATAAATATGATGCACAGGCCTTCTGAAACTGTGATTTTGTGACAACTTGGTGTCACTTCAATAAAGAACCCGCTTTCACTTCAATTTGATGTTGAAAACGGGTTCTTTTCGCTTTTACGCGTGTTTGACGGCGGTTTCAAAAAGATTGACTGCTGCGTCCTCTTGTGTGTCGGTGTTGTGGGTACCACGCTTTTTCACTTTCGAAAAGATGTCAGAATACAAAACCCCGAGAGCTTTTACGGTCTCCGGGGTTGGTTCTATGCGCCGGTGTTCCTCACACCGATGCACAAACGTTACTCGATTTCAATGAGATTGGGATTCGCAGGCAGAGCCTTCTGCTGCTGCGGTGCGGGCAGCACGATGTGCAGGATGCCATCCTCGAACTTTGCGTGGATGTCCTCCTTCTTCACGGCATCACCACATAGAAGCTGCGGGCACAGGTACCGGAGAAGGTCTCACGGCGCAGATAACGGCCATTGTTGTCCTTCTCGTCATTGGAGTGGTTGCGGACGGCCTGAATGGTCAGGTAGCCGTCGCTCAGCTCCATCTGAACGTCTTCCTTCTTGCAACCGGGCAGGTCAACAGCCACATCATAGTTGCCATCGGCGGTCTGCTTCACATCGGTTTTCATCATGTTTGCGCCGCGCTTGCCGAAGGTCTCACGCTCTTCACGATTCATTGCACGCTCCAGCGCACCGTCGTTCCAGAACGGATCAAAGAAATCATCGAACAGATTTTCATGGAAAACAGCAGGCATAAACATAAAACAACCCTCCAATCCCGGCGTTCGGGTCGGGCATAAAATCAAGATCGTGCATCAGAAGCGGAGTCTTCCCGGGAGCCTTGCGGTTCCCTCATGCCCCTTTCTCCTGAGCACGCCACTGTTATAACACTGTTTATTAGCAGTGTCAATAGTAGAGCGCTAAAATTCATAAAAGAATAATACTTTTATAATATTTCATGCAATTCTCGGCAAAATCGTTTGCACTGGATTCAATTTTTTCTTCTCCAATCGTAGTCTTTCGCTGTGACAGAACGGATGCAAGCCGTTTCTTCAGAACCAGGCGATCCATTGCCCGCGTAAACAATGCAGTTATCAAAAAGTCTCTCTGTCCTTGCAGCGTCTTGCGTTCTGCCGGTCCACCCGCTATAATAATGTGGAAACCGAGATGAAAAGAGCGTGATATTGTGGAAGAGACCGAGATCAGTCATTTTCTCCACATTCTGGTCCGAATGGGCGAAGCTTTACAAAACAGTGGCGCAGAAGTATTCCGCGTTGAGGACACTTTGAACCGGATCGCAATCGCCTATGGGGCAGAAGATGTGAATGTATTCGTGATCACATCCAGCATCGTGGTCACGCTTACCATGCCCTCGCTGCCGCCGCAGACCGAGACCCGCCGCCTGCGTCACGCTGCCAGCAATGACCTGCTGACATTGGAAAAGCTCAATGCGCTCAGCCGCCGTATCTGCACAGCACCTCCTTCCATAGAAGAGTTTCAGCGCCAACTGAATGCCATTCTGGCACAGCATCCGGACCCAAGACTGCATCTTGCCGGCAGTGTGTTGGCTGCTTCCAGTTTTGCCATCTTCTTTGGTGGAAATCTCTGGGACGGCCTGCTGGCCGGCGGCATTGCCGTTCTGATTTGCTGGATGGAGCGCTATCTCTCGCCTTTTTGTATGAATGGCGTAGAATTTCAGTTTATAGCATCATTTCTCAGCGGTGTCTCCACTCTGCTGCTCTGCCGCTTTGGGATGCAGTTTCATGCCGATAAAGTTCTGATTGGTATCATCATGCTGCTGATTCCCGGCATCATGCTGACAAATTCCATCCGGGACATCTTACTTGGGGACATTATTTCCGGCTCTCTTCGACTGGTGGAAGCCATTCTGATGGCCGCCACCCTTGCACTCGGCATGATGGCCGCCATCTGGTTGATGGGAGGAATTTCCGCATGATACAGGTTTTTTCGCAGTTGCTCAGTGCTGCCCTTGGTTCGGTCGGTTTCGGACTGATCTTCAATCTGAACCGGCGCTACTTACCCGCCGCCGGTGTAGGCGGACTTCTGGCATGGCTGGCTTATCTTCTTGCCGCCAACACCCTGCACAGCGTCTTTCTTGCCAATCTGTTGGCCGGTTTCTGTGCCGCTCTGTATGCCGAAATTCTTGCCCGATGCTGCAATGCACCCTCTACGCCTTTCTTCATCACCGCTGCCATTCCCCTCATTCCCGGAAGCACCCTCTACTACTGCATGAACGCAGTCGTCTCCAATGATTTGTCTGCTGCAGAGCATTTCGGAGAGCAGACCTTTCTGGCCGCTCTTGGAATTGCCGGCGGTATGGCAATCGCATGGTGTCTGGCCGATTTGAGCCGGAAGCTGCACGCACTTGCAATCCGTTCTTCGGGAAAGTAGCGATCTTCCACATTGAAGAATGCCCCTGATGATCGGGTCGTTTGAGCTGCTGCTCTGAAATACGGAAAAAGGCCGTCCGGCACCGCAGCAGGGCTGCCTTTACAATTACAAGGATGTGTCTCTATGAAACTCAAACAATTCATTCAGCAGGAAACGGTCCTCACCGCAGCCGCTGTGCTGGCCGTTGTCTCCGCCTTCTTTGTTCTGCCGGATGCGCAGTATCTCGGCTACATCGACCTGCGCACGCTGGCGATTTTGTTTTCCCTGATGACGGTCATGGCCGGGCTGCGGCGGCAGGGCTTTTTTGATGGACTGGGCCGGGCATTGCTGTCCCGTACCCACAGCACCTTTCAGCTGACGCTGGTACTGGTCGGGCTGTGCTTTTTCGGAAGCATGTTCATCACCAACGATGTTTCCCTGCTGACCTTCGTTCCCTTTACGTTCGTGGTCCTGAGCCGTCTGGGAGCGGATGTCCGCCGCTCCCTTCTGATCCCGGTGGTCTGTATGCAGACCATTGCGGCAAACCTTGGCAGTATGCTGACCCCCATCGGCAACCCGCAGAACCTCTATCTTTACGGAAAAAGCGGCATGAGCACCGGGGAATTTGTTCTTCTTATGCTGCCCTACACCCTGGTCTCTCTGCTCCTGCTGCTGGCTTGGGCAGCGCTGGTCTGCCGGAAAGCCTCTGCCGCCCTCTCCGTGGACGAGCTTGTTTCTTCTTCTGCATCTCAGGGAGATCAGAAGATCATCCTGCTGTATCTGGTTCTGTTTGCCGTTTGCCTGCTGTCCGTGATCCGGGTACTGCCCTATGGCATTGCCTTTGCCGCTGTACTCGTCTGCGTTCTTTTTGCAGACCCGCACACCTTACGGGCAGTGGACTATTCCCTGCTTTTGACCTTTGTGGCTTTTTTCATCTTCATTGGCAATCTGGGGCGCATTCCGGCCTTTTCCGGCTGGCTGCAGGAGTTTCTGACCGGCCGGGAAGTTCTTGTGGCGGTTCTTGCTTCGCAGGTCACCAGTAATGTTCCCGCCGCCCTGCTGCTGTCCGGGTTCACGGCAGAGACACAAGCCCTCATCATCGGCACCAATCTGGGAGGTCTTGGCACTTTGATCGCATCCATGGCCAGTCTTATTTCCTACCGGCAGATCGCACGGGAGCTGCCACAGGGGAAGAAGCAGTATTTTGGGCTGTTCACCCTGTCCAACCTGATCTTCCTTGCGATCCTGCTGGGTGTGTGGTTTTTGCTCCGCTGAGCGTGGCAGATGACTTATGGTTTTTCTATAAAGCTAAAAAAGGGGAGTTCCGTCACGGACGAATGTCCAGGCAGAACTCCCTTTGGTTTTATCGTATGGTCAGAATGCCGGTGCCCACCGGCACCTCCAGCAGCTTGCCGGAAAAATGCTCCGGGATGCCGGACAGTGCCTTTTCCAGATAGGCATCGTTTTCCTCCTTGTTCATGTCCCACACCAGACGGCACACCGCTTTCCCGCTCAGGGTGGAGCAGGTGATCATACCATCATAAAAATTGTTGCCGCCTGTCAGCCGATAGGCGCTGCGAATCGCTTTTTTTCGTTTCCATGCTCCGTCCTCCTTACACTCTTTCACCGCTTTTGCGCCGTAACGCACAGCCAGCCCTTTTTATTTTTGTGGCTTTGGATCTGACAAAATCCTGCTTTTTCCAAATACTCTTTCAATGCAGTATCCGTATAGATGGCCATGCCATCGATGATCTGCGTCCATTTGTCGTCTTTTGTCGTTTCGCCGTTTGCTTCGTTACAGATGAAAAAGATTCCGCCGGGCTTCAGCACTCGATAAACCTCTCTGAAATTCTGCGCAAGTTCCGGCCAGAAATAGACCGTTTCAAAGGCAGTCACCACATCAAACTGCTCCGCTTCAAACGGCAGCTCTGTCACGCTTGCCTGTTGCACGGCACACCGTCCTGCCGCAATGGCTCTGGCATTGACTTTTCGCGCTTTTTCCACGCTGACGGCTGAGTAGTCGATGCCCTGCACCTTGCCGTTGGGGCACAGTTTCAACAGCGTTTTAATGTTCGCTCCACCGCCGCAGCCGCAGTCCAGCACCATGGCATCCGGGGCAGGCTGTAAAAAACTCAGCCCCCATTCTGCCATTGCGCTGTGTCCAAAGTTCATCATAGCAACCATGATCTTCCCGCCAAGGCCTACGGGCTTTCGGGTATTTTCAAAAAAGGACATAATGCCACCCTCTTTCTGTTTACCGTTCACAATGCAATACTTTTTACCAGATGCGCCCACTGCACCGGATGACAGGCCAGCAATTCCTCGTGCTGCAAGTTAGACAATGCTAACTTTTCATTCTATAAAAAGCCGCTTCTCAGCGGTCCTTCTGCCAAAATAATACGCCCTGCCGTCTCCTCTGTCAAGGAGTTTAGGCATTTTCGGAGATTCCGAAAAAGATTTCGCTTTCGAGGGCTCCAACCGTCACCCCAGTGCCACATCCAGCACCATCATCACGCTGAAGCCCACCGCAAAAAATACCGTGCCAACGTTGGAGTGCTGCCCCTGCGACATTTCCGGGATCAGTTCCTCCACCACCACATACAGCATGGCACCGGCTGCAAAGCTGAGCAGATAGGGCAAAGCGGGCACCACGATGCCTGCCGCCAGAATCGTCAACACTGCCCCGATGGGCTCTACGATGCCGGACAGTACGCCGCCCCAGAATGCCCGGCCTTTTTTCTATTCCTTCTGCCCGCAGGGGCATGGAGATAATGGCTCCCTCCGGGAAGTTCTGGATGGCAATGCCAAGGGAAAGTGCCAGCGCCCCGGCGGCGGTGATCTGGGCAGTTCCGGCAAGGTAGCCGGCATAGACCACGCCCACTGCCATACCCTCCGGGATGTTGTGCAGCGTCACCGCCAGAACCATCATGGTGGTGCGCTGGAGCTGGCTTTTTGGCCCTTCGGCCTGCAAACTATTCTGGTGCAGATGCGGGATGAGATGGTCCAGCAGCAGCAAAAACAGGATGCCCAGCCAGAAACCCACCGCCGCCGGGAAAAATGCCAGCCTGCCCAGATCTGCGGCCTGCTCCATAGCCGGGATCAGCAAACTCCACACCGACGCCGCCACCATGACCCCGGCTGCAAAGCCGGTGAGGGCGCGCTGGATGCCGTCACGCAGAGAGTTTTTCAAAAAAGAACACACAGCCCGCCCCAAGACTTGTGCCCAGAAAGGGGATCAAAATCCCCCAGAATGCGTCTTGTATCATGTAGTACCTCCCGTGGTTAAGCACAACTAACCACGCAAGCAGTATACTGCGCTCCGGCAAAAAGGTCAAGGGCTTTGCGGTATAGAGGATGCAGATCGTTTCCTGCATCGAAAATTCACCTCTGCAAACTTTCCGGTTTCTACTTGACAACGCCCGGTGGGAGTGCTATTTTTACATCGAAAATTTGTTTTGCCTAACCATCTGAGGGGTTTTTCCCCTGTATTTTTTGCGCCAATTGTTAGGCAGAGCTAACTATCTTTTCAAAACTGAGATAGAGGTGTGTTACCATGAGATTGAAAAAAGTATTTGCAGGTGCACTTGCGGCCGCTATGCTGGTATGCGCTGTGGCAGTCCCGGCTTTCGCTGCGGAAGAGGTGGAACAGGAAAACTGCCTGACCTCCAGCTATGTCCAGATGAACATCCCCTACGCCGACTTCTACAAGGCTGCCGGCGTGGACAACGCATCTGAGATTGACGCTGTGACCAGCGCCACCAGGAACAAGACCCGTGCGGGCAACCTTGCCGCCGGTTCCTACCACGTCAACGCAGATGGCACCGACATCACCGGCGTTTCCTTCCCGGTCAAGGTGCTGACCCCGTGGGCGCTGAAGAATGCAAAGCAGGTCACCGATGCCGACAGCTACGACATTACCGTTACCCTGAAGGGCAAGGAATCCACCACCACCTACACCGGCGCAGATGCCTTGTTTGAGAACGAGAGCTACGCTTACTACAAGCTCAGTGAGACCCCTGCCTACTACATCACCGCATGGTATAACCTGCTGAGCGGCAAGTGGGAGTTTGGCAAGGTCCACGCCACCGAGACCACCGTAGAGGGCACCACTGTGGAGCTGAATACCAACGGTCACCATGCCACCTACGAGATGAAAATCTCCGGTTTTGATCTGGACTACAAGGCCAACAAGGTCTACGGCGTAGTTCTGACCACCGCCGATGGCAGTGAGTACGGCCTGCATCATGTGACCAACATCTGGCATGGTACCAAGCTGGGCTTCAACGCCGATGATCCTTACTTTGCATCCGTCATCGGCAAGACGATTACTCAGATCACCTTCTACGCCGCCGACGGCGTGTATGTCCTGCCGGTCAATGTGGCGCTGTGAGGTCGCGGAAAGCTGCCTGATTTAGCAAATCAAATACAGTACAAAACGGCAAGGTCGCTTGGCATCAGGCGGCCTTGCTTTTCCGTGTCAGGAGGAGTTGGAATGAACAAAAAACGATGCCATACACTGCTGCCGCTGGTGCAGCTTCTCCCGACGGTGGCGGTAGCGGCAGCTGTACTTTTTGCCCTGCCCCGCACCGTTCCGGTGCTGGCCGCCGTGCCGGAAAAGCTGACAACCGTGGTGGAGCAGTCTGTGGAAGCCGCTTCCTCCGAAGCGGAGGAAGAAACCCTGCCCAAGCTGCCCTATGCCAACGGCGTTTACGTCGGCTCTTCCCGGGGCTACGGCGGTGCCGTCCGAGTACAGGTCACCATGGAAAACGGCAGCATCACGGAGGTGGAGATCTTGGACGCATCCCACGAGACCAAGCAGTTTCTGCGGCGTGCCAAGCGGCTTTTGACCACCGTGGTGGAGACTCAGAGCTGGAAGGTGGATGCCGTTTCCGAGGCCACCTATACCAGCCGGGGCATTCTGGGCGCAGTGCAGAACGCCCTGACCGGCGAGGTGGTCAACAATCCCCTGCCGCCCCAGCCAAAGCCCGCTGCAACGCTTGTGGTGGAGGAATTTACGGCTCCCTCCATCTACTTGGACGGCATCTACACTGCCGAAGCCATGGGCTTTGAGGGGCAGATCACAGTGCAGGTCACGGTGGCAGAGGATAAAATTACCGATATCACGATTCTGAGCGCCGAGGACGAGGAGGAATATCTCTCCCGGGCAAAACAGGTCATCCCCGCCATTCTGGAGGGACAAAGCCCCAACGTGGATACTGTTTCCGGCGCCACCTACTCCTCCACCGGAATTCTGAACGCAGTCAAGCTGGCACTGGCAAAGGCCGCTGTTGCCCCGGCAGAGAAAACCGCTCCGGAGCAGACTGCATCGGAAGAGACGGCAGAGGGAACCGCACCGTCTGAAGCAGCAGAGCCCGGGGAAACGCCGGTCACCGCGCCCACCGTGGAGGTGGTGCAGCCGGAGGAAAAGAGCGCCGTTCCCGTGTGGCTCAAGGAAGTATGGCAGCAACTTTTCCCTGCAGATGCACCGGCATCCTCTGAACCGGAACCGGCATCTTCTGAGGAAGTGCTGCCGACATCCGAGCCGGCACTGCCGCCGGAAGAGACCGGGATTGAATCTGAAACGGAAGGAGCAGCAGAATGAAATACAAAAATTTTCTCCTCCGGGCGGTGAACCTGCTGCTCATTTTGGGGGTACTGTGGCAATACCAGCAGGTGGCGCTGATCCGGGCGGCAGCGGTAAGCCAGCGCAAGCAGGAAATTGCCGAAGTTGAAGCCTACAATGCTTCCGTTTTGCAGGCGCAGAGCGCAGCACAGGCAGAGCAGAGCGGCTACCGGGACGGCATCTATGAGGGCAGCGCCTATGGTTTTGGCGATGTCATTCAGGTGTCGGTGACTATCCAGAACGGAAAAATGACCGACATTGCGGTGCTGGATGCTTCCGGCGAGGATAAGCCCTACTATAAGCAGGCGCTGCCTTTGCTGGACGAGATGCTGGCAGTGCAGTCTGCTGAGGTGGATACCGTTTCCGGCGCTACCCTCACGGCAGAAGGACTTATCGGTGCGGTAGAGAACGCACTGGGAAAGGCGGCAGGATGATGGAAAAAACACAGGCAAAGCCTTTAACAGCGGCGCAGCAGCGTCAGCGGGACAAAAAGCACCGCACATGGCTGCGCGCCGGGGTGCAGTTGTTCTTCTTTGTGTCCATGCCGGGCGCATTCGTGGCCGGGTTTTCCGGGGTAAAACAGATCTTTCTGCACATCGGTGCGGGCGAGGTGCTCTCGGCGGACAGCTTCACGCTTTCCCTGCTGGGGCTGTGCGGCTTCACTTTGCTGTTCGACCGTTTTTTCTGTGGGTACGCCTGCGCCTTCGGCAGCTTGGGCGATGCCGTCTGGGCGCTTTCCGGGCTTATTCAAAAAAAGCTGTTCCACCGCAAAAAGCAGCTCCGTCTGCCGGAGCGGGCGGTGCTTTTGGGGCAGAAGGTCAAATATCTGCTGCTGGCATGGCTGGTAGCACTGTATGTGACCCGGCAGGAAAAGATGCTGACCGGCGCAAGCCCGTGGGAGGTGTTTTCCCGCCTGACGGCTCTGCATCTGCCGCCGGAGGGCTTTGGTGTGGGCATCGGGCTGCTTGTGCTCATTTTGCTGGGTATGGCGGTGCAGCCCCGGTTCTTCTGTCAGTTCCTCTGCCCCATGGGAGCGGTGTTCGCCTTGCTGCCGGTGCTGCCATTTGCGCGGCTGCACCGGCAGAGCGACGGCTGCATCCCGGGCTGCAATGCCTGTAAACAGCAGTGCCCGGTGTGCCTGAAGCTGGAGGAAACCAGCCTGCGCAGCGGGGAATGCATCGCCTGTGAAGCCTGCGTTGGCACCTGCCCCAAGCAGAACATCCACCGGTGGGATACCACCTTGTGCAAGCGTCTATGGCTGCCGGTGCTGGGTAAAGCGCTGCTCTTCTTCCTGCTGGGCTGCTGGCTGGGCTTTTGCCGATTCATCTGAACTAAAAAAGGAGGCTGCTGCGCAGTATTTGTGCAGCAGCCTCCTTTTGGCTGGGAGATCTATCATTTCGATACGCCGGAGCATCTGCGGACGCTCCGGCGTACCATTTTTACAGGGAAGACTTCTGCTCCAACAGGTCTGTCATGCTGCGCAGGCTGATGCCAAGGGTGGAAAGGTTATGCAGCATGGCGCTGGTGGCAGGGGGAAAGGACATTTTCCCACTTCTCCGCTCTTATTCGGTAACAGCCCAGACCCGCGCAGGCAGACCAGTTGCACCTTCAATGCGGGGATAAGAAACGATGACTACCGCACCGGCAGGCTGAACTTTATCCAGATTTGCAAGCACCTCCACCTGCAGCTTGTCGTTATCCAGAACATAGCGCTCGCAGGCAAGGTCACCCTTTTCCTCCGCCACCGCAGAGGAATCGGTATCCAGCGTTTCGTGGCCGTTGGCGGCGGCATTGCGCACCTTGTAGATATACTCCAATGCTTCCAGCGACCAGCCGGGAGCATTTTCTTTGCCCTCTGCGTCGATGCCGGACAGCGCATCCATATCCGGCCACTTCTTGTACCAGTCGCTGCGCAGAGCCACCAGCGCACCATCCGGGATAGGACCGTACTTTGCCTCATAGGCCTTGATGTCCTCCACCGTCACAGCGTAGCGAGGGTCTTTCTTGGCCTGCTGGGAAATATCGATGACCACCAGCGGGAAAATCAGGTCGTTCACATCGTACTTTTCGGACAGTGCTTTGCCCTTGATGAAGTGACCCGGGAAGTCGATATGGGTACCGAACTGTCCGGGGAATTTGAAGGTCTGGATCAGGCATTCCAGTTCCGGCTTGCCCCAGTCCCACACGGTCTTTGCCAGCTCCACAGAGCCTTCCGGGATGCCGGACCAGTAGGGGCTTTCGTTGTTCAGCGAGTGAGAAAGTTCCACCCAGCGATATTTTTTAGCATTCTTCAGTGCGTTCCACAGTTTATAATCAGCCATTGTCGGTTCTCCTTTTATTGTGACGATGTATGTTCGGGCACTTCTCCCAGACAACGGCATCTTCCTGTTTTTTCTCAGTCTGTCTGCCGGGAATTTGTCTGGGAGCAGCGCATTCGCCCGGGCAGTCTGTGCCGGGCATCTGCTGTATGTTTCATCTGTCTGCGCTCCCTTCCTTGTGTTGGGGATAGTATAAACCCATTTTCGCACCATGTCAATAGGTTTATGCTGTCAAAAACTTCCCCGGCAAACGACAGGTCAGCAAACCGTTCGCCCTTGCAATAACGTTTCGTCATCCCCTTTCCCTTTTATCGCAGCTCTTCCAGCAGGGCGGTGCACCCCTCCAGCACATCCTGCCATGACAAACAGACAAGATCTTCTTCATCTTACTCTCCCAGCACCTCGCCCAGTGCCAGAACAGCGTTGCGGACGCACTCCGGGCACGGGCACAGCGGTGCGCCGTTCTCTATCCCCTTCAGATCCTTGCAGATGGTAGCACCGCACTTTTCCTGAAAGTTTTGCAGCAGTTCCTTGGAAATGCGGGGTGTGCCCTTGCCGTCGGTGACGATGCCCGCCACCATCACAGCGCCGATCAGTGCGCCGCAGGTGCTCTCCATGCAGCCCATGCCGGCGGCATAGCCTGCGCCCAGCTTCATCAGGGTGTCGGCATCCACCGGCAGCTTGTCCTCAAATGCCTTCAGCACCGCCTGTGCACAGTTGCACTGTCCAGTAGCTTTCCATGCGGCAGCCTGTGCCGCCCGTTCTTCGATGTTCATTTTACAGTCCTCTTTCTTTGATGAATCGTAGTTTATTCGACATTATCATAAAATTCCTGTAACACTGTTGCCAATTCCTCCGGAGATTCTATGTTTGCTTCATGACCCGCTTTCAAAAGTTCATGGAAGTGGGAATCACTCAAATAACTGGCAAGTTCCTTTGAGGCTTTTTTGTTTGCGTTGTCCTTTTCCCCACAAACGATCAATACCGGACAGGACACCTTACATAATGAATCCCTGAAATCCAATTCCGTCATCGTACCGCACAAGCTGATCACATCAGCTTTTTTGAAGCCAAATTGCTTGAACGTTGTATTCGGCATAAAGCGAAACAGCATATTCTGGAACTTCAATAGCTTTTCAGGCATTTTATATTGTGCTGCAATTAGCACCAGTGCCTTTACTTTATTCGGATGGTCTATCGCATAATTAAGTGCCAGAACAGCACCCAAGGAAAGCCCGCACAAGACGATTTCATCATGTTCCTTATCACACTCTCCTGAGAATGCAGCATACAGTTCCCCATAAGTGGCCGCTTTGTCCTCCAGCATCTCTGCCAAGCTCAAGCTGGCGCTTCTATCCGAGACCTTCGTTTCTTTTATTACTCTGTCCCAACTGTCTGGTTTTTGTCCCAACCCATGTAAGTATAAAAACTTCATCTAATTTCCGCTCTCCTTCACACGTCCTGCTCCTTTTCCAGTGCTTCAAAGTGATACCGGGGCTTGCCTTTGCTCTTTTTGCCGTACTCGATGGCTTCTTTAGGGCAATGGCAGATGCAGGCCATGCAATGGGTGCAGTTTTTGCCCCAGACCGGCTTTCCGTTTTCCAGACGGATGTTGTTCAAGGGGCACAACTCCACGCATTTACCGCAGCCGATGCAGGCGTCCGTTGCCCGGAAGGCATCCGCTTTTACAAAGAAGCGATAGAACACCGGGTTCACCGGGCCGCTCATAAGGCGGTCGTAGAGGTTCTCTCTCGGCGGAGGAAATTCCCGCCCGGCCTTGAGCTGCGCCAGCACCTTCTGAAGCGCAGGCTCTGCCTGCTCCACGATGCTCCGTGCCTGCTCCTTTTGAGGTGCATTGAACATGGCAATGTAGTTTTCCGGCATGATGATCTGGGCTGTGCCCATATACTGCAGCTGCTTTTGCGCTGCAAGCTGCCGGTTATAGCCTGCCGCATTGCCAATTTCGCTGCCGCAGTCCATCACAAACCAGATGCGCTCTGCCCCGGTCAGCTCGGTCTTGCCCAGCCACTCCGACACCACCCGGGGGATACGCCATGCGTAGGTAGGCGTGACCAGCACCACGTCACGCCCGGTCTGCACCGGGGCAGTATCCCCTGCCTTGATACAAGCGTTCAGGTCGTAAAGCGGCGTCTCCAGCCCTTCGGCAATGCGCCGTGCCAGATACCGGCTGTTGCCGGTTCCCGTAAAATAAAGTACCATGGCTGCCCCCTCATTTTGTGTTATTCAGATGTCCGTCTGCCCGGCAAACTGGAACTTGTCGGGGCGAGGCCCCTCCATCTTGCTACGCAAGACTGTTCTGTCACTTAAAAGCCCCACTGGGGCTTTCATTGTTCCGCTTCGCTCCACAAACGCGAATTGTTTACTTCTTCGTCTTAGGCGCAATAAGCAACATGACTGTCACAAGAATATATAAACCATACAGTAACCAAGTAATGGTATTGTTCCAAGGAAAACTCATTTCTGGATGGTTCAATGCAAACACTATAAATGCAATAGCTATAATCAGCATTATTAAACCGAGAATCCTTGATATACGCTTTTTCATGCAAAGCACTTCCTTGTCAAACTGGAATTGTTAATCTTGAACTGGTCCTATAATGCCAAATGCTATTGCATCAATAAAAAGCACGAACGCTATCACACAAACAATTAAAATAGTTGCAATGACTTTAATAACAAGTTGTTGATTTTGTCTTAAATTACTCTTACTAACAATCCTTAAGACAAAAATCAAAGCAACGAGGATGATAAAAGAAATAATATTATAAAGAACCACTGTTTTCATCTATGTGTCCTTCTTTTTTATATTCAATTCCGAGTTGCCGCTCTCCGTATGCCATAGTCTCCGCACACAAAAAGCCCCCTGTGCAAGGTGTGTGCTTACACCTCGCCCGCAAACTTCATGCCCCAGCTCATGCGGGTGTCGTACATCAGGCGGGTCAAGGCAAGGCTGTCCTGCGGGGTGTAGCGGTCGCTGCCGGTACGTCCCTGCTTGACGCAGCGGCTTGCTTCCCGGATCTCGTACTCAAAGCCGTTGATGTCCACCGGGCAGCGGATGACCTCCGGCTCTTTGCCCTCCACTTCCAGCGTCATGGTCTCGGCGTGCTGGAAATCCGGCAGGAAAATACTGCCCTTGGTGCCAAGGATGCGGGCATTGCGCTCCAGCTCCTGCCCGATGGTCTGGACAGACTCCGCCTTGCAGCCGCCGGGGTAGGTCAGCGCAAGGCGGCTGTAATCGTCGGTGCCGTACTCGTTGATGTGGACCTCTTTGGTTTCCACCTTCTCCGGGTCCTGTCCGGTGAGGATGCGCAGAAAGCCCAGATTGTAGATGCCGATATCCAGCAGCGCACCGCCGCCCAGACCGGAATCAAACTTGCGGTCCTTCCGGGCACCGGAGGCAACAAAGCCGTACTGACAGGTGATCTGCTTCAGCTCCCCGATGGTGCCAGCAGTAAGGATCTGGCGCAGGCGGTCGTACAGCGGCAGCAGCCAGATCCAGAATGCCTCCATGAGAAAGAGGTGCTTTTCCTCTGCCAGACGGTACAGTTCCCGTGCCTGCTCCGGGCTGATGGTAAAGGGCTTTTCGCACAAAACATGCTTGCCCTGCTCCAAGCAGAGCTTGCAGTTTTCGTAGTGCAGGGTGTTGGGGGTGGCGATATAGATGGCCTCCACCTCCGGGTCGGCGGCAAGGGCTTCGTAGGAGTCATAGCAGCGGGGGATGCCGTACTGCTGCGCAAACGCCTGTGCGCTTTCCATGTGCCGTGAGCCCACGGCAACAATCTGCTCCCCTCTGCGCCCATCTGTTCCACCGTAGACGCAAACTTTTTGGCAATGGTGCCGGTCGCTAAAATTCCCCACTTCATAACGGTACCTCCCGGTTTATTACTTTGGATTCGTTGCGTTCAGTATACCATGGTTTTCCCCTGCGGAAAAGATAGTGAAGAACAAAAATGCCCCCGGAGGGCTTATTGCCACTCTCCGGGGACAGATTCTACCTATGAATGTGGCGGTTATATCTACTCTGGCGAGGGGCAGGAATTGGGACAATTCTGGGCGAAACTCAATGTTGGAAATGCGAA
>ENA-OQNT01000147-OQNT01000147.1-human-gut-metagenome-genome-assembly--contig:-NODE-147-length-17700-cov-2.937006_pt1 | contig 17700 bp, 14 predicted proteins | sample MGYA00242634_ERZ504890 | MGnify/ENA primary metagenome ERZ504890 (study PRJEB26092, sample SAMD00036379) | human gut metagenome | host: Homo sapiens | study: EMG produced TPA metagenomics assembly of... | reverse complement strand
ACCGCATCGATAAGGACACCAGCGGCCTTGTTCTGGCTGCGAAGCATGCCTACGCTGCGCCGCTGCTGGCCCGGAATGTGGAAAAGCTCTACTATGCCGTTGTGGAGGGAGAGCTGCCGCTGGGTCCGGGCGTGATCGACGCGCCCATTGGCCGCCAGGCGGAGAGCATCATTGGCCGCTGCGTGACCCCGGACGGCAAGCCCAGCCGCACCGAGTATACCATATTAAAGGCAGAAAACGGCCTGAGCCTTGCAGCCTGTGTGCCGGTAACGGGCCGCACCCATCAGATCCGGGTGCATTTTGCGTCCATCGGCCACCCGCTGGCTGGGGATGACCTTTACGGCGGGAGCCGGGAGCGCATTGGGCGGCAGGCGCTGCACTGTGCAAGGCAGAGCTTCCGGGTGCCGGTGTACACCCCGGTGGAGGGCGGAATCCGGGTGGAATGCCCGGCGAATGGAAATAACTGGAAGACTGCTGCGGCGGAAAGCCCGCTGCCGCAGGATATGAAACAGCTTTTTGGTGAAAAGTAAGTGAAAGAACCGCCCAAATTTTGTGACAATGCTTGTTTCAAAGACGGCAGGGTGTATAATAAAATAAGAATGTTGTGTGCATGAGCCTGCTGGAAAGGGCATGTGCGCCCAAGACCGCCGCCGTCTTATCCCGGCACCGTGTGTGCATTGGCGGCAAGGAAGGAGAAAAACCTTTTGATCGAAGACAAGACAAAGGAGCAGCAGCCCGCTTCACCGGTAAAACCGAAACGCGGCCAGAGGCTGCGCTCCCTTTGGGCACAGCTGCAATGCATGGGGCTTTTGCACCGGCACCGGCTGCGCCGTAAAACCCAGAATCATGTGAATGATTTTGGCAGAAAGCTTGCCCAGAATTCTGCCGTGCCAGTCATCGGGGAGACGCTGTATGCACTGGGCTATTCTACAGAGTATGGATTCGTCCGCATTGGGCGCGGCCTGCGCAGCGGCTGGCTGTGGCTGTGGCAGGCATTTACGACACTGCTGGCAAATGCTGCGGCAATGGCGTTCCCGGGGGCAGCGCAGATGTTCCGGGACCTGTTCGGCCCGATCTGGCTGTTCTTCCGGGGCTGCGGTTCGCTGCTGGTGCACGCCCAACAGGTGCGGAAAGAAAAGGCTTTGCCGCAGCCTGCAAAGCCAGCGTACATTATCTGGCCAGCGGCGTGCGCCGCAACCTGAAAACACTGCCGCGCATGGCCATGTATGTGCTGCCGGTGTGCGCACTGGCCGTTATGGTGACCGTGTTCAACCATACCGTCCGCCAGCCTTATGCGCTGGAGGTGCAGGTGAACGGCCAGACCGTCGGCTATGTGGCCAATGAGGATGTGTTCAACTCGGCCCGTGAGGCGGTGCAGGAGCGTATCAACTACGCAGACACCGACCATGCAAAGTGGACCGTGGAGCCTACCTACACCGTTACCGTGGCCCACAAGACCATGGATGAAAACGAGATGGCGGACGCGATCCTGAAGAGCGCCAGCGACGAGATCAGCGAGGGCACGGCCCTGTATCTGGATGGCGAGCTGACCGCAGTGTGCAGCGATGGTGTCAGCCTGCAGAGCTACCTGAGCAGCCTGCTGGAACCCTATGAGGACCCTGAGAACGCCAACGTGACCGTGGGCTTCAACAAGGAAGTCACGCTGGAAAACGGCATCTACTTCAACGACAGCTTTCAGGACGAAGCGGATGTGGAAAAGGAACTTTCCGGTGTGCAGCAGCAGGAAAAGATCTACACAGTGGGCGCAGGCGACACGCTATGGAGCATTGCCCAGAAAAACGACCTCACCTTCCGTGAGCTGTGCGAACTGAATACCAATTTCAAGGGCGCGCCCCTGAACGAGAAATCTAACATTCAGGCCGGTGATGAGCTGATCGTGACCAAGCAGGAAGCTACGCTGGAAGTGCGCATCACCAAGGTGGAGACCTGGCAGGAGGAGATCCCCTATACCACCGAGACCACCACCTCCAACGAGTACACGGTGGGTACCAAGAAAACGGTGCAGAACGGTGTGAACGGCCTGCGTCAGATCACGGCGCAGCGTGTTTATAACACCGATGGCATCCAGCTTTCCCAGAAGATCCTGAGCACGGAAGTGGTGCAGGAGCCTGTCACGGAAAAGATCGTGAAGGGCACCAAAAAGGTGACCAGCAGCACCAGCTACATCACCGGCAGCGGTCAGTTCATCTGGCCGGTGCCCGGCTATCGCTACTGCTCACGCTGGTACGGCGGCAACCACAAGGGTGTGGATATCTGTGCGGCTGCCGGTACGCCCATCTACGCATCGGCGGGCGGCACCGTGACCAAGGCCGGCTACAACAAGGCCGGTGCCGGTACGGGTTATGGCTACTCCATCATCATCAGCCACGGCAGCGGCTACACCACGGTGTATGCGCACTGTCTGTCGCTGGCGGTGCACTCTGGTCAGACCGTCAAGCAGGGCCAGCTGATCGGCTATGTGGGCGAGCACCGGACGCTCCAGCGGCAACCACTGCCACTTTGAGATCCGCCGCAACGGCAGCTACATCGCGCCGCAGAATGTGTTCAACCGCAGAAAGTATAGGTAAAGGTAAGTTTGCAGAGGGCTTTTTCTCCGGAGAAGGCCCATCTGCTGTATTATGTAACAGAAAAGGAGAGATGATCTTATGTCTACCCCTCACATCAGTGCTGAAAAAGGCGATTTTGCAAAGACCGTCCTGATGCCGGGCGATCCTCTGCGTGCAAAATTCATTGCAGATACCTTCCTCAAGGATGTGCGTCAGGTGACCGGCGTGCGCGGCATGCTTGGCTTTACCGGCACTTACGAGGGCCGTCCCATCAGCGTGATGGGCAGCGGCATGGGCATGCCGTCCATTGGCATTTATTCCTATGAGCTGTTCAAGTTCTACGATGTAGAGAACATCATCCGCATCGGCTCTGCCGGCAGCTATACCGACAAGGCCAAGCTGTTTGACGTGGTGCTGGCCGCCGGTGCTGTGAGTGAAAGCAACTATGCCCGTGTGCAGAGCGGCTTTGAAGGGGACATCACGCTGCCCAGCCAGAGCCTGAACGACAAGCTGCGCGCTTCTGCCGCAAAGCAGGGCATCCCCCTCATCGAGGGAAACATCCACTCTTCGGATGTGTTCTACCGTCAGCCCTCCGATGCAAAGCCCACCTACTGGGAAAAGCTGCGCGACGAGCGCGGCTGCCTGTGCGTGGAGATGGAGAGCTTTGCCCTGTTTGCCAATGCACAGGTGCTGGGCAAGAACGCTGCCTGCCTGCTGACCATTTCCGACAGCTTTGTTTCGCCGGAAATCACCACGGCAGAACAGCGCCAGAAGAGCTTTACCGATATGATGAAGGTAGCACTGGGTGCAGAATACTAAGCGTTAAAAACGCATTTCAGCGCGGTTTGCCTGCAAAAGGGCTTGCCGCGCTGTTTTCGACCCCTGAAAACCAAAAAAGGAGTGACGGATATGACAAACCTGACCCTGGAAGAAAAGAAGGAGCTCATCCGCATGGCACTGGCTGCACGGGAAAAAGCCTATGTGCCCTACAGCGATTTTATGGTGGGCGCTGCCCTGCGCGCCAAGGATGGCCGCATTTTTACCGGCTGCAACGTGGAGAACGCTGCCTTTACCCCCACCAGCTGTGCAGAGCGCACGGCTCTGTTCAAGGCGGTGGCCGAGGGTGTGACCGAGTTCACAGACATTGCTGTGGTGGGCAGCCGCCGCGGCGAGGTGAACGAGCAGATCACTTCTCCCTGCGGGGTGTGCCGCCAGGCTCTGTTTGAATTCGGCGGGCCGGAACTGAACGTTATCATGGCAAAGACACCGGAAGACTTTATCGAGCGCAGCATGGACGAACTGCTGCCCTTCGGCTTTGGCCCCTCCAATGTGGCGGGCAACCGTGCCGTGAAGTGACGGGATAAAAACGCAGAGGTGCACTGCAGGACAATAAAGTGACGGCAATACGTGCATTGTGAGGCAAAACACAGGGGGTGCACGGAAAATGGCCGGAACTACGGCAAATTTGTGCATAAATACTACTTTTGATAAAAACTTACAAAATTATTGTAAAGATTTTGTAATCGGAATTTGCTTGCATCTGACACGGCTTGCCGTTATACTTGAGCCAGTAAATGTGCAGTTCTGCGCATTTTATTTGTTTGACGCAATTTTATTAAAAATAAAAGGAGAGTTTGATTATGATGATTTCTCGTCGTAATTTCCTGGCTGTGGCTGGTGCCGCTGCCGCTGCCGCTGCTCTGACCGCTTGCGGCGGTTCTTCCGCTTCTTCTACCAGCACCGCTTCTTCCGCTGCTGCTTCTACTGCTTCCTCTGCTGCTGAGGGCGGTGAGAAGATCGTCAAGGTCGCTCTGACCTGCGATACCGGCACGATCGATGATGAGAGCTTCAACCAGGCATGCTGGACTGCTGTTTCCGGCTACATGGGCGATGACTGCCAGTACTACATCCCCGAGGCTGACGCTTCCGATGAGGACCGCGAGACCATGATCCGTCAGGCTGTCAACGACGGCGCTGATGTGATCGTCTGTGTCGGCTACCTGTACGGCGCTTCTCTGGCATGGGCTGCTGACCAGTATCCCGATGTCAAGTTCATCGCCATCGATGTGACTCAGGGCGATATCGGCACCGATGCTATCCCTGCTAACTGCTACTGCATCACCTTCAAGGAGGAGCAGGCAGGCTATCTGGCAGGCTACGCCATCGCAAAGGACGGCAAGACCAAGCTGGGCTTCCTGGGCGGCATGGCTGTTCCCGCTGTTATCCGTTACGGCTACGGCTTCGTGCAGGGCGCTGACGCCGCTGCTGCTGAGCTGGGTCAGAACATCGAGATCAACTACTTCTATGGCGGCCAGTTCTACGGCGATGCAAACATCACCTCCCGTATGGAGGGCTGGTACTCCAACGGCACTCAGGTCGTCTTTGCCTGCGGCGGCGGCATCTACACCTCCGCTGTTGAGGCTGCTCTGAAGAACAATGGCTACGTCATCGGTGTTGACGTTGACCAGAACTACATCGGTGCAAACGGCGTTGCAGATGGCACCTACGCTTATAACCCGTTCATCACCTCTGCTATGAAGGGCCTGTCCGAGGCTGTCAACACTGCTCTGGCTGATATCGATGCCGGCAGCTGGGACGACATCGCAGGTTCCAATGGCAACTTCGGTCTGGAGGACGGCGATTATATCGGCCTGCCCACCGATGCAGACAGCTGGAACTTCGAGTCCTTCACCACCGACGAGTACGAGGAAGTCAAGGGCAAGATCAAGAGCGGCGAGATCACTGTTGATAACAGCTCCGACGACGCTACCAAGCCCACCGTCAGCGAGTTCACCACCGTCAACTACATCCAGTAAGCTGTTGTCCGGCAGGCCTGCCTGCGGACGATCGATAGTTCTTTTCAAAGCGGGGCATCCTGTAACGGGGTGTCCCGCTTTTTTCTGTCTTCTATTGGCGTAATGCGGGAAAAATGCAGCGTACTCTTCGTGAAAAGAGTACAAAAGTAATACTATTGTCTGTGCTTTCTGCCAAAAAGCAAAAAAGACATGTGCAAATTGCCGCAAATCAGGTATAATGGAACTTAAAGAAGTATCGGTGTCGAAACGACACGAAAGGAGAGTGAGCAGATTGGCAGAGGATTTTGTGATCGAAATGCTCCACATTACCAAGGAGTTCCCTGGAATCAAGGCAAACGACGATATCACCCTGCAGCTGCGCAAAGGCGAGGTACATGCCCTGCTGGGCGAGAACGGCGCCGGCAAAAGTACACTGATGAGCGTGCTGTTTGGCCTGTACCAACCGGAAGCTGGTCAGATCCGCAAAAACGGCAAGGAGGTTGTCATCCGCAACCCCAATGATGCAAACGCACTGGGTATCGGCATGGTGCACCAGCACTTCAAGCTGGTGGAATGCTTCAGCGTGCTGGACAACATCATTCTGGGGGTGGAACCCAACAAGATGGGCTTTTTGCAGAAGGCCGAGGCACGCAAAAAGGTGATGGCCCTGAGCGAAAAGTACGGCCTGCGCGTGGACCCGGATGCACTGATCAGCGATATCTCTGTTGGTATGCAGCAGCGTGTTGAGATCCTGAAGATGCTGTACCGCGACAACGAGATCCTGATCTTCGACGAGCCTACCGCAGTGCTGACCCCGCAGGAGATCGACGAACTGATGGAGATCATGCGCGGGTTCAAGAAGGAAGGCAAGTCCATCCTGTTCATTACCCACAAGCTCAACGAGATCATGGCGGTGGCAGACCGCTGCACCGTTCTGCGCAAGGGCAAGTATATGGGCACCGTGGACATCAAGGACACCACCAAGGAAGAGCTTTCCCGCATGATGGTGGGCCGTGATGTGCAGCTGCAGGTGGACAAAAAGCCTGCCCACCCCGGCGAAGTGGTGCTGGATGTGGAAAACGTTACCATGCACAGCGCCCAACACAAGAAGGATGCAGTCCGGGATGTCTCTTTTCAGGTGCACGCCGGTGAGATCGTCTGTCTTGCCGGTATCGAGGGCAACGGTCAGACCGAGTTCGTCTACGGCCTGACCGGTCTGGAAAAGATCAGCAGCGGCAAGATCACGCTGGACGGCAAGGACATCACCAACGAGTCCATCCGTCAGCGCTCCAAGGACGGCATGAGCCATATCCCGGAGGACCGCCACAAGCACGGCCTTGTGCTGGACTACAGTCTGGAAAACAACATGGTGCTGCAGCGCTACTGGCAGCCCGAGTTCCAGAAGGGCGGCTTTATCCGCAGTGATAAGGTGCGCGAATATTCCGATAAGCTCATTGCCCAGTACGATGTGCGCAGCGGTCAGGGCAGCCTGACCACCGTGCGCAGCATGTCCGGCGGCAACCAGCAGAAGGCCATCATTGCCCGCGAGATCGATAAGGACCCGAAGCTCTTGGTGGCAGTCCAGCCAACCCGCGGTCTGGACGTTGGTGCAATTGAATACATCCACCGTCAGATCGTGGCCGAGCGCGATAAGGGTACGGCCGTGCTGCTGGTCAGTCTGGAGCTGGACGAGGTGATGAACCTGTCCGACCGCATCCTTGTGATGTACGAGGGCGAGGTCGTGGGCGAATTTGACCCCAAGACCACCACCGTGCAGGAGCTGGGCCTGTATATGGCAGGCGCACGCAAGCAGGGAAAGGAGAGCAAATAACACATGAACAAGAAAAACTTTCCCACAGCAGTCTGAACAGCTCCATCACCAGTGTGCTGGCTGCTCTGCTGTGCATCCTGATCGGCCTTGTGGTCGGTTTTCTGGTGCTGCTGGCCATCAACCCGGCCCACGCATGGGGCGACGGCTTTGTGCGCATCCTGAAGGGCGGCTTCCATGACGCACCCTACGGTGTCGGCAAGGAGCTGGCAAATGCGGCTCCCCTCATTATGACCGGTCTGTCCGTGGCCTTTGCCTTCAAGACCGGCCTGTTCAACATCGGTGCGGCGGGTCAGTACACGCTGGGCGCTTACGGCGCTCTGTACTGCGCCATCATGCTCAAGCTGCCGTGGTTCGTCTGTCTGATTGCAGCCACCATTCTGGGCGGCATCTGGGGTGCGATCCCCGGCTTCTTCAAGGCCTACTTCAACATCAACGAAGTCATTACCTCCATCATGTTCAACTGGATCGGCCTGTATCTGGTCAATGAACTCATTTACCAGAACGGCACCGGCCCCATGTACGATGTGCGCAATACCCGCACCATCAACATCAGCAAGAACGCCGATTACGCTCAGTCCATCATCCCGGATTTCGGCCTGAACAAGCTGTTCCAGACCAACAGCACCACCATCGCCATCTTCCTGGCGGCAGCAGTGGCAGTTCTGATCTGGGTGGTGCTGAACAAGACCACCTTTGGCTATGAGCTGAAGGCGGTCGGCCTGACAAAAGCGCTGCCCGCTACGCCGGTATCAACGAAAAGAAGAACATCATCCTCTCCATGGCCATTGCCGGTGCGCTGGCAGGCTTTGGCGCGGGCCTGTTCTACCTGTCCAACGTGGGCCAGTGGAACCCCCTGAACTCCACCAGCCTGCCCGCCATGGGCTTCAACGGCATCTCCGTTGCCCTGCTGGCAAGCTCTAACCCCATTGGCACCATCTTCTCGGCCCTGTTCATCTCCCACATCTCGGTGGGCGGCACCTTCCTTTCCACCAAGTATTACCCCACCGAGATCTCGGACCTGATCAGCGGTATCATCATCTACCTGTGTGCATTCTCCATGCTGTTCCGCGGCAAGATCCACGCACTGCTGTTCAAGAATGCCGATAAAACCAATGTGAACGCAGAGCCTGCTGCTCCTGCAAAATCTGCAACCGAAAAGGAGGGCAAGTGATATGCTGCTTCTGATCAAATATACACTGCTGTATGGCATCGTTCTGATGCTGGTGGCACTGGGCGGTATGTTCAGTGAGCACTCCGGCATCATCAACATTGCACTGGAAGGCATCATGGTCATTGGCGGTGTGGCGGGTGTTCTCACCCTGACCATGCTGCCTGCCGAAATGCCGGTCTTCCTCGTGGTGCTGATCTCTGTTCTGGTGGCGGCACTGGCCGGTATGGTGTACAGTCTGCTGCTGGCCTTTGCCTCCATCAACCTGAAGGCGGATCAGACTATCGGCGGCACGGCCCTGAACCTGCTGGCCACGGCCATCGCGGTGGTCCTTGCCAAGAATTTCAGCGAGAGCGGCAGTGCAAAGCTGAACTACACCAACAGGCCCTTCCTGTTCAGCATCGGCGGGCTGGAGCTGAGCATTTTTGTGCCGCTGGGCATCATTCTGCTGATCATCAGCTATGTGGTGCTGTATAAGACCCGCTTTGGCCTGCGCCTGCGTGCCTGCGGCGAGCATCCGCAGGCAGCGGACTCTGTGGGCATCAATGTCTACAAGATGCGCTATGCCGGTGTTGTCATTTCCGGTGCACTGGGCGCAATCGGCGGTATGGCCTACATTGTGCCCCCGGTGCAGACCTGGAACTTTGAGGTGGGCGTGGCCGGCGCAGGCTTCCTTGCCATGGCTGTTATGATCTTTGGCCAGTGGAAGCCCTTCAACATCTTTGGCGCAGCCATGTTCTTTGCTGTGTTCAAGAGTCTGGCAAACATTGCAGACTCCACCTTCCTGGCACAGCTGCACTGGTCCAGCAACATCTACAACATGATGCCGTTCGTGGCGTCCATGATCATTCTGGCGTTTACCTCCAAGAACAGCATGGCACCCAAGGCAGAGGGCATCCCCTACGACAAGGGATCCCGCTAAAACGACGATTTGTGTTCCCAAAACAAGGGCGCAGCTGCTTTTTCGGGCGGCTGCGCCCTTTTTGACTTAAAATTGGGCAAAGTTTACAGAATGATACTTGCTTTTGTTTGGAATTTTGCTATACTATATCTTACAATGTCGTACTATTGAAAAAACGAGGAGCGTGATACGATGCGCGTTTATGATCTGATTGCAAAAAAGCGTGACGGCGGTACGCACAGCCGTGAGGAGCTGGAGCAGATCGTCAATGGCTATGTCAGCGGAGAAGTGACTGATTACCAGATGGCTGCATGGATGATGGCTGTCTATCTGCGCGGCATGACCGATGAGGAGACCGCAGAGCTGACCGATGTGATGGCTCACAGCGGTGTGATGGTGGATCTTTCGCCCCATTCCGGGCATCAAGGTGGACAAGCACTCCACCGGCGGCGTGGGCGACAAGACCACGCTGGTCATTGCCCCCATCGTGGCGGCCTGCGGCGTGAAGATCGCCAAGATGAGCGGCCGGGGCCTTGGCCATACCGGCGGCACCATCGATAAGATGGAGAGCGTGCCCGGCACCAGAACCGCCCTCTCACAGGAGGAGTTCTTTGCGCAGGTGAACAGGATCGGCCTGTCGGTCATTGGCCAGAGCGAGGGCATTGCCGTGGCGGATAAGAAGATGTACGCCCTGCGGGATGTGACCGCAACCGTCAGCTGCATCCCACTCATCGCATCCAGCATCATGTCCAAGAAACTGGCTTCCGGCTCGGATGCCATCCTGCTGGATGTGACCACCGGCACCGGAGCTTTTATGAAAACAGTAGACCAGAGCATTGAGCTGGCCAAGCTGATGGTATCCATTGGCACCCATCACGGCCGCCGGGTGGCTGCCATGATCACCGATATGGACACCCCGCTGGGCCATAACATTGGCAACAGTCTGGAAGTCATGGAAAGCATGGATGTGCTCAAGGGCCATGGCCCCGCCGACCTGACCGAGGTCTGCCTGCAGCTGGCGGCGAACATGCTGGTGCTGGCCGATAAGGGCACTCCTGCCGAGTGCCGCGCCATGGCCGAGGCGGTGATTGCCGATGGGTCTGCCTTTGCTAAGTGCAAGGAGATGTTTGCGGCGCAGGGCGGCGATACCCGCGTGCTGGACGATTACAGCCTGTTTGAGCAGCCCGCGGCAAGCTTTGAGCTGCTGGCAGAGCAGGACGGTTACATTGTGGCGAACGATGCCGAGAAAATCGGCTCTGCCAGCGTGCTGCTGGGTGCGGGCCGACAGAAAAAGGGCGACCCGCTGGATTTTGCCGCCGGCATCACCCTGCATAAAAAGCGCGGCGACTACGTAAAGAAGGGCGAGAGCCTTGCCACCTTCTACGGCGCAGCCGATAAGTTTGAAGCTGCCGCCGCCGAGTACCGCAGCGGCCTTGGATACGGCCCTGAGAAGCCGGAGGAAGCCCCGCTGGTGTATGCCCTTGTAACGAAGGACGGCGTGGCGCGCTATTAAATGAAATAAAAGCTTCCGGGACGGTATCTCCCGGGGCTTTTTTGCGTCATTTGGCAGGTTTTTGTTGCATAATGTGGAAAACAGTGGAACTTTGGCAGGAGATATGGTATACTATGATGGATTTGTGCTGTCCCGGCAGAAGGGACGCGGAAAGAGAAAGGACTTGTTATGAAGATCATTCTGGTGGGCGGCGGCAAGGTTGGTACTGCGCTGGCGCGGCAGCTCAGTGAGGAAGACCATAATGTGACCATTGTGGATACCAACAAAGCGCGTGTAGAGCACCTGACTGAAAGCTACGATGTGCTGGGCATCGTGGGCAACGGTTCCTCGATCACCACGCTGGCAGAGGCCGGCATTGAAGACGCGGATGTGTTCATTGCCGTGACCGGTTCGGATGAGCTGAACCTGCTGTGCTGCATGTTTGCCAAAAAGGCGGGCCACTGTCATGCAATTGCCCGTGTGCGCAACCCGTCCTACAGTCATGAGCTGGACTTTATCAAAAAGCAGATCGGCATTTCGGCCATCATCAATCCGGAAATGGCTGCAGCAAAGGAGATCTCCCATCTGCTGCGCTTCCCGGGTGCAAGCAAGATCGACACCTTTGCAGACGGCCGTGTGCGGCTGATCAAGTTTGCACTCACTGCAGAGCAGGGGCTGGATGGCGTGGCCATCCGCGAGATTCCCACCCGTCTGAAGAGCGACATTCTGGTGTGTGCAGTGGAGCGCAGCGGCGGCGTGATCATCCCGAACGGCAACTTTGTACTGCAGAACGGCGATCAGGTCACCTTCCTTGCAACGCAGGAAAAGGCCCACGCGTTCTTCCAGCGCATCCATCTGGCCGTGCGCCCGGTGCGCAATGCCCTCATCGTGGGCGGCGGTGCCATTGCCTTCTACCTGAGCCAGGAGCTGCTGGAAAACCATGTCCGGGTGCGGATCGTGGAGCGGGACCCCGCCCGCTGCGATGTGCTGGCCCAGGCCCTGCCCGAAGCACAGATCCTGTGTGAGGACGGCTCCAACCGCGAGTTCCTGCTCTCCGAGGGCCTGACCTCCACCGAGGCCTTTGTGGCCCTGACCAACATCGACGAGGAGAATGTGCTGCTGACCCTGTTTGCCAAAAAGCACTCCAAGGGCAAGCTGGTCACCAAAGTCAACCGTCTGGAATTTGATGATATTCTGGCCGGTCTGGATCTGGGCAGCGTGGTCTACCCCAAGTACATGACCTGCGATTACATCGTGCAGTATGTGCGTGCACTGCAGAACGAAGCGGGCAGCAACATCAAGACGCTGTACCGCATTCTGGACGACCGCGTGGAAGCGCTGGAATTTACCGTCCACGAGAAGAGCGCTGCCACCGGTGTCCCCCTGAGCCAGCTGCACCTGAAAAAGAATCTGCTGCTGTGCTGCATCACCCGCGGCCATCAGATCCTGATCCCGCGCGGCGGCGACCAGATCCAGGTGGGCGACAACGTGATCGTGGTCACGCTGGAGCATGGTCTGCATGACCTGCGCGATATTCTGGACAAGGGCGCAGAGGGTTGACGGAGGCAGACTATGAATTATGCGATCGTTTTCCGTCTGCTGGGCTATGTCATGCTGATCGAGGGTGCGCTGCTGCTGCTGCCCGCAGCGGCCAGCTGGATCTACGGCGAATGGTTCGTGCTGGGCGTGTTTCTGATCACGGCGGCAGTCAGCGCCGCCATCGGCTACGCCCTGCGCGGCATCAAGCCCCAAAGCAAGGTGTTCTATATGCGGGAGGGCTTTGCTGCTACCTCGCTGAGCTGGATCGTCATTTCCATCGTGGGTGCCGTTCCGTTTGTGGTGACGGGCTGCATCCCGAACCCGGTGGATGCCCTGTTTGAGACGGTGTCCGGCTTTACCACCACCGGTGCCAGCATCCTGCCCGGGGTGGAGGATCTGCCCAAGGGCATCCTGTTCTGGCGCAGCTTCACCCACTGGATCGGCGGCATGGGCGTTCTGGTGTTCCTGCTCTCGCTGCTGCCCCTGACCGGCGGCTCCCACGTCAACCTGATGAAGGCAGAAAGCCCCGGTCCGCAGGTGGATAAGCTGGTGCCCAAGGTGCAGTCTACCGCAAAGATCCTGTACGGCATCTATTTTGCACTCACCGTGCTGGAGGTGGTATTCCTGCTGCTGGGCGGCATGCCGCTGTTTGAGTCCATGCTCACGGCCTTCGGCACGGCGGGCACCGGCGGCTTCGGCTTCAAGAACGACAGCTTTACGAGCTTTTCTCCCTACATCCAGTGGGTCGTGACCATCTTCATGATCCTGTTTGGTGTCAACTTCAATGCCTACTTCCTGCTGCTGCTGCGCAAATTCAACCGCGCCATCAGCGAGGAAGTGCGCGGCTACTTCGCCATTATTCTGGTGGCAATTGGCATTATCACGGCCAATATCTACAGCCTTTATAACAGCTTTGGCGAAGCGGTGCGTCAGGCAGCCTTTCAGGTGGGCTCCATCATCACGACCACTGGCTTTTCCAGCTGCGATTTTGACTTGTGGCCCACCCTCTCCAAAGAAATTCTGGTGGTGCTCATGTTCATTGGTGCCTGCGCAGGCAGCACCGGCGGCGGCATCAAGGTGAGCCGCCTCCTCATTCTGGGCAAGACCTTGGGCAAGGAGCTCAAGCAGGCACTGCACCCGCAGGTGGTGGCCCCCGTCCGCATGGACGGCAAGCTGCTCAACCACGAGACCATCCGCACCACCAATGTGTTTATGGGCGCGTATTTCTTCATCTTCGTGGTATCCTTCCTGCTCATCAGTCTGGATGGCTTTGATATGGTGACGAACTTCACAGCCATTGCAGCTACTTTGAACAACATCGGCCCGGGCCTTGCGCAGGTAGGCCCCATGATGAACTTTGGCAGCTTTACGAACCCCGCAAAGCTGGTGATGATCTTCGACATGCTGGCCGGCCGTCTGGAAATCTTCCCGATGCTGGTGCTGTTCGTGCCGGATACATGGCGCAGATTCTAAAAAGCAATTATAAAAAGCCATCTGTGATCTCCTGCTCGTATTGAGCATTTGGAAAGATACAGATGGCTTTTTTGCGCGTAACGGTAAGCTGCACAAACCCTTCCCTTTTCGGGGAAGGCGGATCTGCGAAGCAAAGACGAAGAAGCTTTTATACTTCCACTTTTTCCTGTGCCCGGTACTGCAGGGCTTCCAGCACACAGTCCTCATCCAGCAGCTGTTTGCCTGCCAGATCGGCCACCGTGCGGGCCACCCGAAGGATGCGGTCATGAGCGCGGGCGGAAAGGCCCAAAGCGTCGTAGGAGGCACGCAGCAGCCGCTCGGCGGCGGGGGTCATGCGGCAGACGCGCCGCACCTGCCCGGCGGTGAGCTGGGCGTTGCAGAGTACACCCTCAAAACCCGGGGCGGCATAGCGCTTTGCCTGAATGGCCCGGGCGGCAAGCACCTGTTTGCGCAGATCGGCGCTGCTCTCGGAAGGGACGACGGCGTGCAGCTCGTCAAAGGCGATGGGGTCCATCTCCACGCACAGGTCGATGCGGTCCAGCAGCGGACCGGACACCCGGCTGCGGTACTGCCGCACGGCACTGGGTGAGCAGGTGCACTGCCGGGTGGGATGACCGTAGTAGCCGCACTTGCAGGGGTTCATGGCTGCCACCAGCTGAAAGCGGCTGGGATAGGTGGCACTGCCTGCCGCGCGACTCACGGTGATCTGGCCGTCCTCCAGCGGCTGGCGCAGCACTTCCAGACTCTCGCGGGAGAACTCCGGCAATTCGTCTAAAAACAGCACACCGCAGTTGGCAAGGCTGCACTCGCCGGGCCGGAACTGTGCGCCGCCGCCAGCCAGAGCCGCGGCACTGGCCGAGTGGTGCGGACTGCGGAAAGGCCGTGCAGAGATCAGGCCCCGGCCCTGCGGCAGCTGCCCTGCAATGGAATAAATTTTAGTGGTCTCCACGGCTTCCTCACGGGTGAGCGGCGGCAGGATGCCGGGCAGACGCTTTGCCAGCATGGATTTGCCGGTGCCGGGTGCGCCAATGAGCAATACATTGTGTCCGCCTGCGGCAGCAATGACCATAGCCCGCCGCGCCAGCGACTGGCCCATCACGTCCGCAAAATCCGGCACCTGTGCCCATGCGTCTGCAGGGTCAAAGGGAACAACAGCCGCCGGGGCAAGCGGGGAGATGCCGCGCAGGGCATCTACAACTTCGCGTGCCGTGTGGGCGGGGTAGACGGCCATGCTGTCGGCACAGGCCTCGGCTGCTTCGGCGGCATTCTCGGCAGGTACATACAGGGCGTGGGTGCCATTTTCTGCTGCAGCCAGCGCCATGGGCAGCACGCCGGAAACCGGCCGCAGGGTGCCGTCCAGTGCCAGTTCGCCCAGAAATGCCGCGTCGGCAGGCACATCCTCCAGCTGGCCGCTGGCAGTGAGCACTGCCAGCAGAAGCGGCAGGTCGTACACCGGGCCGGTCTTGCGCACATCCGCCGGGGCAAGATTGATGGTAATGCGCCGGTCCGGGAACTTGAAGCCCAGATTTTTGATGGCGGCGCGCACACGGTCGGCGCTTTCACGCACAGCGGAATCCGGCAGGCCCACGATGGAAAAGGCGGGCAGACCGCCGGAAATGTCGGCCTCCACTGCCACGGCAAAGCCGCTCAGGCCGTTCAGACCAAAGCTTCTGGTAACAGAATACATGTTGTTCTCCCTTATCCCAGCGGATGATATGACGGAAAAGAATTGGCAAAAGTGGAAAATATTGGATGATTATGTCATACTTCGACACAAAAATATTTCTGAATTCATTATAGTAAAGGGCAGGAAAGATGTCAATGCGATAGAGAGGAGAGAGTTTTCCATGATGAGCAAAGAATACTGCCGCTATATCCGTACATATTCAGAACTGGAAGGGCTGCAGCATGCCCACACCCTTGTATATTGCGGCGCTGCCGCTGCGCAGGGCGTTGTAATGGAGCTGCGGCAGGAGCAGGATGGCCGGGTGCGCCGCAGCGCGGTGCTGCTGCAGGACAGTTTTGCCCGGGCAATGCAGCTGCTGCGCTACCTGTGTGAAAACAGCATCGGTTTGGAGCAGTGGCTGGACGTTCTGGACGATGCAGGCCAGAGTTATGAACTGCTGGAAAATGCAGGCGAGGCCGGGATGGTTCCCGACTTTACCGGGAAAAACTTGGAATTTTGTGCCATATGCCGGTTTTGAACTGCAAATCTTGTTGCAGATTACGCAATTGACACATGAACGCGGAGAGTTTATATTATAAGTAGGTTTAACTAAACCTGTTCTTTTTTGCGGAAAAATTTACAAAAGGTAAGGTGTGCAAGATGTATTTGGATGAATATAAGCGCTGGATGGCTGCAGAGCTGGAAGACGCTGATCTGAAGCCGGAGCTGGCCAAGATCGAGGGAAATGATGATGAGATCAAGGACCGCTTTGCTGTGGCTTTGAAGTTTGGCACCGCTGGTCTGCGCGGCGTTCTGGGCGCTGGCACCAACCGTATGAATATCTATGTTGTGCGTCAGGCCACGCAGGGTCTGGCAAACTGGGTCAAGACTCAGGGCGGCAGCCAGACTGTGGCCATCAGCTACGACAGCCGCCTGAAGAGCGATATCTTTGCCAAGACCGCCGCAGGCGTTCTGGCGGCAAACGGTATCAAGGTGCGCATTTACGATGCTCTGATGCCTGTGCCTGCACTGAGCTTTGCTACCCGTTACTACCAGTGCAATGCTGGTATCATGGTCACGGCTTCTCACAACCCGGCCAAGTACAACGGCTACAAGGCCTACGGCCCGGATGGCTGCCAGATGACCGATGATGCTGCTGCCATCGTGTACGATGAGATCCAGAAGACGGATGTGCTGACCGGTGCAAAGTACATCTCCTTTGCCGAGGGCGTGGAGCAGGGCCTGATCCGCTTTGTGGGCGACGACTGCAAGAAGGCACTGTATGATGCCATTGAGGCCCGTCAGGTGCGCCCGGGCCTGTGCAAGACTGCCGGCCTGAAGCTGGTGTACAGCCCGCTGAATGGTTCCGGTCTGGTGCCTGTCACTCATGTGCTGAACGATATAGGCATCACCGATATCACCATCGTGCCCCGAGCAGGAGTACCCCAACGGCTACTTTACCACCTGCTCCTACCCGAACCCCGAAATTTTCGAGGCTCTGAAGCTGGGTCTGGAGCTGGCAACCAAGACTGGTGCCGATCTGATGCTGGCCACCGACCCCGATGCCGACCGCGTGGGCATTGCCATGAAGTGCCCGGATGGCAGCTATGAGCTGGTATCCGGCAACGAGATGGGCGCTCTGCTGCTGGATTACATCTGCGCAGGCCGCATCGAGAAGGGCACCATGCCCAAAAACCCGGTGGCCGTCAAGTCCATCGTATCCACTCCTCTGGCCGATGCCATTGCCGCACACTACGGCGTGGAGATGCGCAGCGTGCTGACCGGCTTCAAGTGGATCGGCGACCAGATCGCAAATCTGGAAGCTGCCGGTGAGGTGGACCGCTTCATCTTTGGCTTCGAGGAGAGCTACGGCTATCTGGCCGGCCCCTATGTACGCGATAAGGATGCCGTCATCGGTTCCATGCTGATCTGCGAAATGGCCGCTTACTACCGCAGCATCGGTTCCTCCATCAAGCAGCGTCTGGAAGAGATCTATAAACAGTATGGCCGCTACCTGAACAAGGTGGACAGCTTCGAGTTCCCCGGCCTGACCGGCATGGAGAAGATGGCTTCCATCATGCAGAAGCTGCGTGACGAGCCCCTGACCGAGATCGGCGGCCACAAGGTCGTCAAGATCATGGACTACAAGAAGCCCGAGGAGACCGGCCTGCCCGCCGCCAACGTCCTGATCTACACGCTGGAAAATGGCGCGACCGTTGTGGTGCGTCCCTCCGGCACCGAGCCGAAGATCAAGACCTACTTCACCAC
>ENA-OQNT01000146-OQNT01000146.1-human-gut-metagenome-genome-assembly--contig:-NODE-146-length-17807-cov-2.903733_pt1 | contig 17807 bp, 18 predicted proteins | sample MGYA00242634_ERZ504890 | MGnify/ENA primary metagenome ERZ504890 (study PRJEB26092, sample SAMD00036379) | human gut metagenome | host: Homo sapiens | study: EMG produced TPA metagenomics assembly of... | reverse complement strand
GGAAAACGGACATTATGACAATACCGTTTATTATGTGAAAGTAACAGTAACAACGGAGAGTCCGGTGATCTGGAAGCAGTTGTGGCTGCACATACCGATGCACAGATGAACAGCGAGAAACAGGATATCGGCTTTGTGAATTCCTACGATCCTGTGGATACGCCGACACCTGTACCGGAAAATACACCGACACCACTTCCGGAAAAAACTCCGACTGCAGTGCCGACCAGAACTCCGGCAGCGACCATAACGAACACGCCGATAAAACCTGACAGCAATCCGCCTGCTTCCGGAACTTCTTCCTATACGGGAACTTCTTCCTATACAGGAAATACTGGTTCCAGTCATGTAAAAGCTATGCCAAAAACAGGAGATAACACAAACATTGCAAAATGGATCGCAGTGATCTGCGTTTCCGGATGCGTGGTATTACTGGCAGCAGTATTTGTCAGAAGAAAAAAGAAAACGGATAAATAACAGGATCCGGACAGCGGTGCGGCAGGAAAAATTTCTACCGCATCGCTTTTTTTGACGAAATGTGAGGGACAGAGGATGGCAAACGGACTTAAACTGGAAGGTCAGAGATTTGGTCATCTGACGGTACTGAAAAAACTGGATGAGCGGGAAAACAGGTATGTTGTATGGCTGTGCAGATGTGATTGTGGAAATGAGATAAAAGTAAATACCAGACATCTGATGCGTGGGACTGTAAAGGACTGTGGATGTATTCCGGAAAACAGTGCCAAGAGAGGACCGGTGGCAGAAGACCTTACAGGCCGGCGTTTCGGGAAACTTGTGGCAGTAAAAAAACTGGAAAGTAAAAACGGCAGGACCAGGTGGGAATGCCGCTGTGACTGCGGGAATATGCATATTTCCACTGCACACAGCCTGAAAGCCGGAAAATGTACCAGCTGCGGTTGCGGCCATTATGTCAGAGGTCGCGGGATCACCGACATCAGCGGACAGCGTTTCGGGCGGCTGACTGCTCTCTATCATACAGATAAAAGGAGCAAAAAGGGCTCTGTGTTCTGGCATTGTCGGTGTGACTGCGGAAATGAAGTGGATGTGACAGAGGATGGCCTTCTTCATGGTAATTACAGAAGCTGTGGCTGTCTGAGACAGGAGATATGGAAGGAGCTTCCCGGGCAGCTGCATATGGTAGATGGAACCTGTGTGGAGATGCTGGAAAAAAGAAAGCACCGCAGTGATAATACCAGCGGATTCCGTGGCGTCTATCAGCTGCGGAATGGAAAATACCGTGCTACCATCGGATTCAAGGGGAAACGATTTTATATCGGAACTTTTGTGGATTATCAGGATGCGGTCCAGGCCCGCCAGGAAGCGGAATCTACCATCCACGAAGGCTTTGTCCGCGCCTGGTACAGCTGGAACCGGCAGGCAGAAAAAGATCCCGGCTGGGCCAGAAATAATCCCCTGGTATACGAGATCCAACGGATCAACGGAGAGTTTCAGGTGACAACGAATATGAAAGAAAAAGAACTGCTGAAGTAAACTGAATATTCTCACATAAGCTGTCGCGTTAATGTGCTACAGCTTATTTTTTTGAAAAATACCGATAAAAATGTGGACAAAACCGGAAATAATGGTTAATATATACACATGCCTAAAAATCAAAAAATGAAAATTATACGAAATATATAATATAAACCCGGAACGGATAAAAAATATATAGACATATTTACAAATCGACATCGCGGATATCAATACCGGAAGAAGTGGTGAAATAACGGGAGGAAGAGAATATGCTGAAATTTTTTAAAGGAAAAGATAAAGGAAATTTAATCTATGCACCCTGCAAGGGTAGAGTGGTTCCCCTTGCGGAGGTTCCGGACCCTGTCTTTGCGGACAAGGTACTGGGTGACGGTTTTGCAGTGATCCCGGCAGACGGCAGGATATATGCTCCGGCAGACGGTGAGGTGGCAATGGTATTTGATACTCTTCATGCAGTTACGCTGACAAGCACTCAGGGCGCGGAAATACTGATACATATCGGACTGGATACAGTCACACTTAAGGGCGAACCCTTTAAAGCGCACGTTGCAGCAGGTGACAAGGTCAAAAAAGGTGACCTTCTGATAGAGGCTGATCTGGACAAAATTGAGAAAGCCGGTTTAAACACGATTATCCCGGTTCTGATCTGCAACACAGATGATTACGGAAAGATAAGCCTCCAGAAGGAGGGGGATGTTTCGGCGGATGAAGCCGTCCTCAAGCTTTCATGATCATCGTCATGCAGCTGACAGGCTTATAGCAGCCCGGAGATAGTAGCAATTTTCGGGGTGTTATAACCGGAGTGATCCGGTCAAATATATTTATTTTAAGGGAGGGGAAATATATGAAATTTCTTCAAAAACTGGGAAAAGCGTTAATGCTTCCAGTGGCAGTACTGCCAATCTGTGGTATCCTCATGGGTATCGGATACTGGTTATGTCCGGCAACCATGCAGGTGGAGACATTCATGGCGTAGCCAATCTGATCGGTCTGTTTTTGGTTAAGGCAGGCGGAGCTCTGATCGACAACATGGCAATCCTTTTTGCTATCGGTGTTGGTGTCGGTATGTCAGAAAAGAATGACGGAACCGGCGGAATTGCTGCACTTGCATCTTGGCTGATGCTCACAACACTTCTTTCTACAGGATTTGTTACAACCATCATGCCATCAATCGCTGACAGTGCAACAAAAACTCTTGCATTTGACAAAATTGCGAATCCTTTTATCGGAATCCTTGCCGGTATCATCGGATCTACATGCTATAACAAATTCAAGAGCACCAAGCTTCCTGACTGGCTGTCATTCTTCAGCGGCAAGCGCTGCGTAGCGATCATCGCAGGAGTGGTTTCCATTATCGTATCTGTTGTATTACTGTTTGTATGGCCATTACTTTTCAGTGCACTTGTAGCATTAGGAAAAGCGATCGCAGGTATGGATGTTGTTGGTGCAGGTATCTATGCATTCCTGAACCGTCTGCTGATCCCTACCGGATTACATCACGCACTGAACAATGTATTCTGGTTTGACACCATCGGACTTGGTGATCTTCAGCACTTCTGGGCAGGTGAAACCTCTGCAGATGTATCCTGGAGCCTTGGAATGTACATGTCCGGATTCTTCCCATGTATGATGTTTGGTATTCCTGGTGCAGCACTTGCAATGGTTAAATGTGCGAAACCTGCAAAGAAAAAGTTGCCATCGGTCTTGTTGCATCCGCAGCGATCTGTGCATTTATCTGTGGTGTAACTGAGCCGTTCGAGTTTGGATTTATGTTCCTTGCTCCTGGCCTCTATGTGATCTATGCATTACTTTACGGTATCTTTACCATGATCACAGTTGCTCTTGGCTTCCGTGCAGGCTTCAGCTTCTCCGCCGGTGCGATGGATTTACTTTTCTCATCCTCACTTCCGGCAGCACAGAAGACATTGCTCATCCTTCCTCTTGGAATTGCAGCATTTATCGTATTCTATGTTGTATTCCTTTTTGCCATCAAGAAATTTGATCTGAAGACTCCGGGAAGAGAAGACGATGACGATCTTGAGGCAGAGAAGAATATCGAGCTTGCAAATGATGACTATACTGCTATTGCCGCGAAGATCCTGGAAGGCTGTGGCGGAAAAGAGAACATCACAAGCATCGATAACTGCATCACAAGACTGAGACTTGAGGTTAAGGATATTACAGCTGTAAATGATAAGGTGATCAAATCTGCAGGTGTTGCAGGCGTGATCAAACCTGGAAAAACTTCTGTACAGGTTATTATCGGAACCAAGGTTCAGTTTGTTGCAGATGCATTTTCTGCGCTTTGTAAATAATGGCTTTTTTGAAGTCAGGTATTTGTTAAAATAATTATGGGGGCAGCAGCAGAACTGTGAAAACGGTTCTGCTGCTGTTTTTTTGTATACCTTATATTGACCGATACTTTCAAAAAGCGTACAATGTTACTTCGATAAAAAGCAACCGGTCAGTGCGTTTACAATTGCAATATTTCTACAGGGGGAAAGAAGTTAATGAAATCCTGCATATTTCACAAAAAATATCTTTTAGCCGGCATATATATTATTTTTGTTCTGTTTACCTGCAGTAATTCCCAATTTTATCATACACCGCTGGCAAAAATATGTTCCGTAACAGAAAAACAGACTCTGAGCAGAGAAGGAACCAGGGGCTCAAAAGAATATTACTATACTCAGAATATTACGGCACGGATATTAAACGGTCCGCATAAAGGGGAAAAAATAACGGTCTCTAATGAATATACATCTTCTCAGGTTCAGACCAAGAAATATCATAAAGGAGACACCGTTCTTTTAAGCGGTTCAAAGGAAAGCCCCGGAAAAACGATACGTTCTGTAAAAAGGGATGGGTATCTGGCATTACTGGCAGGAGGATTATTTTTTCTTCTGATCTGCATTACAGGAAAGCAGGGATTTTACACGATCATATCACTGATACTGAATACAGTCATATTTGCGTATGGATTTCAGGCTTTTACAGAAGGGAAAAATATTTTAAATATCTGTAATGTCATCGCAGTTCTTTTTTCATTGACTACATTGATCTGCTTAAATGGAATTCATAGAAAAACATTTTCCTCAGTTCTTTCAACACTGTGTGTTCTGTTTCTGATCATGGCATTGTTTGAATTTTTCATTTATATGTACGGAGATCTGGATTATTCCAATCTGGAATACCTTGGAAGTACAGGCAATTCAGCAGATATATTCTGGGCAGATATTATGCTGACAGGACTTGGTGCAATTATGGATGTGACGGTGACGATCAGCGCAGCAGTAGGAGAGATCGTGCGGAAAAATCCATCGGTTTCTCTGAGAAGACTGATACATTCCGGTCGTGAAATCGGATATGATATTATGGGAACCATGATAAATGTACTGCTGTTTGTTCTGGCAAGCGGCATGATTCCCATGTTCATACTTAAGATGAATAATGATATAAGCTTTGTAACGATCGTGAGATACCACATTCCATATGATATCTGTCGTTTTCTGATAGAAAGTATTGGAATTGTACTGGCAATACCGGTATCTGTTTTTATTGCTTCAGCGATTATGAAAATACCATCACGGAAAAGGGGTGTCAGAGAATGATCATTTTTCTTGCATTGATTTTAATTTTTCTGGTGATCTTGATTGGCGGAGAGCGTGGAGCCATGTCAATTATGACACTGGCGGGGAATATTGTAATTTGTTTTTTTCAATTATGCTGATGTCTGCCGGTTTTCCTGTACTGCTCCTGATATTGGTGGCAGGTGCAGGTGTCTGTTATATTTCTCTGTTTTATCAGAATGGAAATAATCCAAAGACGCGGGCGGCTTTTCTGGCTACACTGCTGGTAATGTTACTTTTGTTTATTCCGATTTATATTATTACATGGAGATCAGGAAGTTACGGGTTAAATGAGTTGCAGATTTCGGAAGACGATTTTATGTATTATTACAGTACGGACCTTCATATTAACATGCTTCATGTAGGAATATTTGTAACTGTTTTCAGTACTCTTGGGGCTGTTATCGATACAGCATTATCTGTAACATCTTCTGTATATGAAGTCTGGACTCATAAAAACAGTCTGACAGCGAAAGAGCTTACAGCTTCCGGCTATCAGGTTGGGAAAGAAATTATCGGTACAACGGTAAATACGTTGCTGTTTGCTTATCTTGGAGGAACTATTTTATTATTTTCATACATTCAGACACAGCAATATACCCTGGAGATCATTCTTAATTCCCAGTTCCTATTCCAGGATGTTGCAGTCATGCTATCTGGTGCGGTAGCCTGCCTTATTACCGTCCCGGTATCGATTAAATGTATTATTCGACAGATCTCATGAAGCATATCTCCACTGCACTGAATACGGAATCCATGGTCCCGATACAGATGTTCTTTCCTGTATTCAGCAGACGTGGGCTCTCTTTTATGAAAGCAGTTATTATATTTATGTATTTATGGGAGTGTTTTTACAGGCAGTTCCATTTCTGATCCTGGGAGTCCTTCTATCTTCGGCGCTTCAGACATATGTATCGGAAAAATGGATCGTAAAATTACGTGAAATGTGAAGAAAGTGTGAAATTAGCACTCGCCTCTTGACAGTGCTAATAATGCGTGTTATAGTACATACAGAACAAAGGAAGAGAGAAAAAAGAAATCTTCCGGAGAAAGTTCTTACAGAATTTGCAGATGTTTTCAGAAACAGTAAATTAAAAACGCCTGCGCAGCACGCAGCGAATATAGATCAGGAGGAATGAGTTATGTTAATGCCAAGTATTTTCGGAGAAGATTTATTTGATGATTTTATGGGATATCCGACAGGCCGTCAGGCAGCTGCCAATGCTTATCCTCAGGTGAAGGATATGATGAAGACAGATATCCGTGATGTAGATGGCAATTATGAACTGGAGATCGATCTTCCGGGATTTAAGAAAGAGGATGTGAAGATCCAGCTGAAGAATGGTTATCTGAACATTCAGGCAACCAGAGAAGAGAAGAAGGACGAGAAGGATGATAAAGGTAAATATGTTCGCAGAGAACGTTATACAGGAACCTGCAACAGAAGCTTTTATGTAGGCTCGAGCATTAAGCATGAAGATATCCATGCGAAATATGAGAACGGAATCCTTCATGTAACCTTCCCGAAGGAAGAGACCAAGAAAGAAGCAGAAGAGAAGAAATTTGTTTCTATTGATTGATCAGCATTTATTGTGAAGCCCCGGTACTGGATTGCAAGCTCCGGGTGATGGAATATAGCATAATAACAATATCCGGAACAACCCAAACGGATATTGCAAATATTAAAGCTCCAAATTGCACATTGCATTTGTTTATATAAATGAATATAACCCCCTTTTTTCCACCCCTCTGCCAATGTCCGGCAGAGGGGTTCTTTACGTTTCAGCCTGAAGTACAGAGGTGAATTCTGATTACTGTTTACTGGTAATATTCCGCGAAGCGTGTTGCTGAGAACGGAGTGAACAGTAACGAATTCTGATTAACTTTACACTCTTTCCTCACTCTGTTATACTTGGAACAGGTAAACAGCGGAAATTCGGCAATACTATAAAATTGGGGAAAGAGTTTTTACAGAGGTGAATATATGGGAGATAAGATCAAGGTTATCATGGACTGTGATCCCGGAATCGATGACGGGATCGCACTGGCATATGCGGCAGCACATCAGGATGAACTGGAGCTGCTTGCAGTGACGACATCTGCAGGAAGTACCAGGATAGAAAGAGTGACCCAAAATGCACTGGAGCTGGTGGATTTTTACGGACTGAAGGTTCCGGTGGCAGGAGGCCAGGACCGTCCTCTTGTGAAAGCGGCAATTTATGCGGAAGAATTCCACGGAGAGACAGGGCTTGGCCATTGCGTACTGCCGGAAGCAAAATCAGAGGCTGCTTCTGATAATGCAGTGCTTTTTATACGTGACATTCTGAATGCCATTCCTGAGGGCGAGCAGGTAGTAATGATCGAAACTGCACCAATGACTAATCTTGCACTTCTGTTGAAGGTTTTTCCTGAAATAAAGAATAAGATCAGAAAAATTGTATTTACAGGCGGCGCAGCAAAAGGCGGAAACATCACACCGGCAGCGGAATTCAACATCTACGCAGATCCGGAGGCGGCAAAGATCGTATTCGATTCCGGAATCCCACTGATCATGTGTGGACTGGATGCTACCCTGAAATGTAATCTCACCAGAAACCAGATCATGAAGCTGTGCCAGTCCGGTGATCCGGCAGCCAGAGCCTGTGGAGATATGGCTGGCTACGTACTTGAAAATTTTTCCAAATATCGCTGCGTGGCAAGTATCCATGCTGCTGTACCGTTTATGTATCTCATCCATCCGGAGTTCTTTAAAACAGAAAAAGTATTCCTGGATGTGGATTGTTCAGACGGTGCCGGACGGGGTGCCACATTATGCGATTTCCGCTGGTGGCTACACGAAGAAGACGAAATGAAAGATATGATTCTGACAGATGCAGATACAGAAAGCTTCCAGCAGGAGCTGTTTGAAGCGATTTATTCTGTGTCCGAATGCAAAAATATGAAATAGCCGGACAACGATCCGGAAACAGCTGCATTTATGAAGCAGCTGAGCAGTCAGATAAGAGGACAGAAAACCCATGAACTATATTGTATTTGACCTGGAATGGAACCAGAATCCGGATGGAAGAAGACATCCGGATAGTCGGCTCCCGTTTGAGATCATAGAGATCGGGGCAGTAAAATTAAATGAAAAAAGAGAGATCGTTGATACCTTTCAGTGCCTGATCAAGCCCAAAGTGTACCACTGGATCCACGACAGTATCCATGAAGTGATCCACGTGGATTATCATGAACTGGAAAAAGGCATCCCTTTTCCAAGGGCGATCCGCAGATTTCTGGAATGGTGCGGGGAGGAGTATCGCTTTTTTACCTGGGGAGACCAGGATGTGATGGAACTTCAGCGCAATATGAAATACTATAATCTTCTGAAGCTGATGCCAGGGCCGGTGCATTACTACGATGTGCAGAAACTTTTCAGCATAAAATTCGAGGATGGAATATCCAGGCGTTCCCTGGAATATGCTACAGACTACCTGCAGCTTCCCAAAAACCGGGATTTTCACCGGGCACTGGCAGATGCCAGCTATACTGCCAGGATACTCCTGGAGATCGATGAAGCCTGCATGATCCGCCATCCGTCCCTGGATGTATATCAGAATCCAAAATCCAGAGACAGCGAGATCTATATTTCCTATACAGACCATGACAAGTTTGTGTCCAGGGAATTTGTATCAAAGGAGCGTCTGATGAAGGATCGTACCATGGTAAGTACCATGTGTCCTATTTGCAGATGCCCTGCCAAGAGGAAGATCCGCTGGTTCAGTACCAACAATTCCAAGGTGTATTACAGCCTTGCCCTTTGCCATGAGCATGGACCTGTTGCCGGAAAGATCCGGATCCGAAAAACCGATGAGGGAAAATATTTCGGGGTGAAGACCCTGAGAGCAGAAGATACAGAAGCGGCGGATGAGATCCGTGAAAAGCACGAATCTCTCCGCCGCAGGAAAATGTTACGAAGCCAGGAGAAGATCTGATACGATGTTTCGTTCGTATTGCATTCCCCATCCGACCATTTGTTTCTTATAATAATATTTGCTTTTCAGACGCAGTGGGCCGACAGCATTCTGAAGAACGGCCTGGCGTTTGTTAAGCTGTGATTTTTTGATACCTTTTGGAAGAGTCACATAAACCTTTGTCTGATAATAAAACGGATAGGTGTTTCCGTTATTCTTAAGGATATATTTGTCACAAGGGAGTACCTTAAACGGGACTGGCTCCATGGACACCTTCATATCCACCTTTTCAAAATTTTCAAAACCATAATTAAAAAGAGAAGTGGTATCGCTGTAAGCATTTGCCGCGGAAGTAGAATTCAAGATCACGGCTACCAGCGTTATATTTCCTCGTTTGCAGTAGGTGACAAGTGTGTTGCCGGATGCATCCGTGTAGCCTGTTTTTCCGCCACGGACGCCTTCATAATAATATTCGCCGTTTTTCATCATCTTGTGATGATTGAGCAGCTGGCGGGCTTCCGCAAATTTATTGGTAGGCGGGATCTCGTAATAACGTTTGGTGCAGTATCGCCGGAAAAGAGGATTCAGCCAGGCGGATTTGGCGATCTTTGCCATGTCGGAGGCTGTGGTGTAATGATTTTCATCCGGAAGACCGTTGGGATTGTTAAAGTGTGTGTTCTTGCAGCCAAAAAGCTTGGCGCGCCAGTTCATGAGTTCTGCGAATTTCTTTACAGAGCCGGAAACTTCTTCCGCAACGGCGACAGACATTTCATTAGCGGACTGGAGCATGACAGCCATCAAGGCCTGATCCCTGGTGAATTTTTCACCGGGAGCAGCATAAATACTGGAATCTCCGGCAGTTACACTGGTGGAAGCTTTTTCAGATACGGTAATGTTTGTCTTAGCATTCAGATTTTCACAGGCAAGCAGTGTAGTCAGGATCTTCGTGATGCTGGCAGGGTAGAGCTGTGTGTCCGCATTTTTGGAATAAAGAACGGCTTCTGTATTTACGTCCATAAGGACTGCAGCCTGTGCTTCGATGCCGGGACCTTTGGGCCACCCGTCAATGGAATCGGTGTCGGCAGCCTGTGAATAATAGCTGGAGTGAGCAGGCGTGACTGCTGCGGCCTGACCATCAGGAACCGGTGTGGCAGTGACGATAGGATCACCATATTCATCGTATCCATAGGCAGCCGCCGCGCAGGGAGCTGCGCCTGTGAGCAGGATCCCTATGCCGAGAATGCCTGCAAAGATCCGGCGCAAGGATCGTTTTTTCATATTTTTCATAACAAGATACCTTTCAGTGATAAATCCGGGCGAGAAGGTTATTATTCATTTGAGAATCAGTAACCGAAAAAACTTGCCCGTTTTGTGATGAGGTGCAGTATTTCATTAATTATAGCATTGTATTAATGAAACGCTGTATTTTTGCCCTCAAGATTCTGTAGTAGTATACCACTTTCCTCCCGGAAAAACCACTTGCAGTCTGTGAAAATTCCATTAAGAAGAAGTGAACATACATATAATAAGAAAAATCCATGAAAACACTTGACATATGGATTTTCCCCAACCTATAATAGACAGCGTATATAGAAAAAGCTGTGATGGAGACAGTAGGCCATATGGAAAGCTTGCAGCGAACCGGGGATGGTGGGAGCCCGGGACGAGTAAATATGGCGGAATATCACTCTTGAGCTTCAGTTCCGAAGTTGTCCGGCAGCAGCCGGAAGAATATCTGATATACAGATGATCATTAAGTAAGAACTGACGGATTTCCTCCGTTACAGGGAACATATATCGGCAGATACAAAGAATTGTCCGCCATGAACAGACATGGAACAACAGCCCGCGCCATAACACAGAGCATAAGAACACAGCAGAAGACGCAGGGATCCGGACACAGGCCCGTATAATGTAACAGGTGGTACAGCGAATCAGACTTCGTCCTTTACAGGATGGGGTCTTTTTTATAAGTGCCCGAAGCATTGGCACGAACAGGTATCTGTGAAGAAACAATCCGCTGTGGCCTTACAGATGAGGCAGCAGCCAGTAATCAGACACAGGAGGTAAATATTGTGTATCGTAAAGTTGACACGAATCTGAATTTTGTTGACCGTGAAAAAGAAGTCGAGAAATTCTGGAAAGACAACAAGATTTTCGAAAAGAGTATGGACAGCCGTAAAGAGGGCGAGACATACACATTCTATGACGGACCGCCTACCGCAAATGGTAAGCCACATATCGGACACGTTCTGACACGAGTTATCAAGGATATGATTCCGAGATACCGTACAATGAAGGGGTACATGGTTCCGAGAAAAGCAGGATGGGATACTCACGGACTTCCGGTTGAGCTTGAGGTTGAGAAGAAGCTTGGCCTTGACGGCAAGGAGCAGATTGAGGAGTACGGAATGGAGCCGTTCATTCAGCAGTGTAAGGAGAGCGTATGGAAATACAAGGGAATGTGGGAGGATTTCTCCTCTACCGTTGGTTTCTGGGCTGACATGGAGCATCCGTATGTAACATATGACAACAATTTCATCGAGTCCGAGTGGTGGGCGCTGAAAGAGATCTGGGAAAAAGGTCTTCTTTATAAAGGCTTTAAGATCGTTCCTTATTGCCCACGCTGTGGAACTCCGCTTTCCGCACAGGAGGTTTCTCAGGGCTACAAGACTGTTAAAGAGCGCTCTGCGATCGTACGTTTCAAGGTTGTTGGTGAGGACGCATACTTCCTGGCATGGACAACAACACCATGGACACTTCCATCCAACGTTGCACTTTGTGTAAACCCGGATGAGATCTACTGCAAGGTAAAAGCTGCAGACGGCTATACCTACTACATGGCAGAGGCGCTTCTGGACAAAGTTCTCGGCAAGCTTGCAAAGGATGACGAGCCTGCATATGAGATTCTTGAGAAATACAAAGGAACAGACCTTGAGCGTAAAGAATACGAGCCGCTTTTTGCATGTGCAGGAGAGGCAGCAGCAAAACAGCACAAAAAAGCTCACTTCGTAACCTGCGACAGCTACGTTACCATGAGCGATGGTACCGGTATCGTTCATATCGCACCTGCATTTGGTGAGGATGACAGCCGTGTCGGACGTGAGTATGACCTTCCGTTCGTACAGTTCGTAGACGGACAGGGTAACATGACCAAAGAGACACCATACGCAGGTGTATTCGTAAAGAAAGCGGACCCGATGGTTCTCACAGACCTTGACAAAGAGGGCAAGCTTTTTGATGCACCGAAATTCGAGCATGATTATCCACACTGCTGGAGATGTGACACACCGCTTATCTACTATGCACGTGAGTCCTGGTTCATCAAGATGACTGCAGTAAAGGATGATCTGATCCGTAACAACAATACTATCAACTGGATTCCGGAGAGCATCGGTAAGGGACGTTTCGGTGACTGGCTTGAGAACGTTCAGGACTGGGGTATTTCCAGAAACCGTTACTGGGGAACACCACTGAATATCTGGCAGTGTGAGTGCGGACATATGGAATCCGTAGGAAGCCGCCAGGATCTCTATGAGAAGAGTGGTGACGAGCGTGCGAAGACCATCGAGCTTCATCGTCCATACATTGATGATATCACCATGAAGTGTCCGGATTGCGGCAAGACCATGCACCGTGTACCGGAGGTAATCGACTGCTGGTTCGATTCTGGAGCAATGCCTTTTGCACAGCATCATTATCCATTTGAGAATAAAGACCTGTTCGAGCAGCAGTTCCCGGCAGACTTCATCTCCGAGGCTGTTGACCAGACAAGAGGATGGTTCTACTCCCTTCTTGCTGAGTCCACACTGCTTTTCAATAAGGCTCCGTATAAGAATGTAATCGTTCTGGGACATGTACAGGATGAGAACGGACAGAAGATGAGTAAGTCCAAGGGAAATGCAGTAGATCCGTTTGATGCACTGAACAAATACGGCGCAGATGCGATCCGCTGGTATTTCTACATCAACAGTGCTCCATGGCTTCCGAACCGTTTCCATGGAAAGGCAGTTGTAGAGGGACAGAGAAAGTTCATGAGCACTCTGTGGAACACCTACGCATTCTTCGTATTGTATGCGAACATTGACAATTTTGATGCGACTAAATATACTTTAAATTACGATAAGCTTCCGGTTATGGATAAATGGTTGCTCAGCAAGCTGAATACCATGGTGAAGACTGTCGATGAGGATCTTGGTTCCTACAAGATTCCGGAGGCTGCAAGAGCACTCCAGGAATTTGTTGACGATATGAGTAACTGGTATGTAAGAAGAAGCCGTGAGCGTTTCTGGGCAAAGGGCATGGAGCAGGATAAGATCAATGCTTACATGACACTTTACACAGCACTGGTAACAGTTGCCAAGGCTGCAGCTCCGATGATCCCGTTCATGACTGAGGATATCTACCAGAACCTTGTAAGAAGCATTGATGCAGACGCTCCGGAGAGTATCCATCTTTTGCGATTACCCGGAGGTAAACGAGGCATGGATCGACAAGGATCTTGAGGCAAACATGGAAGAGCTTCTTGAGATCGTTGTTCTCGGACGTGCATGCAGAAATACCGCAAACATCAAGAACCGTCAGCCAATCGGAACCATGTATGTAAAAGCTGAGAAAGCTATGGATAAATTCTACACAGATATCATCGCAGATGAGCTTAACGTAAAAGAAGTGAAATTCGCAGATGATGTAGAGTCCTTCATTTCCTACAGCTTCAAGCCGCAGCTTCGTACAGTAGGACCGAAATACGGCAAGCTTCTGAACGGCATCCGTACCGCACTCTCCGAGATTGATGGAACCGCAGCAATGAAAGAGCTGAGAGATAATGGTGTTCTCGTTCTTGACATTGGCGGAAACAGAGTCGAGCTTGCAGAGGAAGACTTATTGATCGAACAGCCCAGAGCGAGGGCTATGTGACAGAGACAGACGGTGAGACATCCGTTTGCCTTGATACAAACCTTACACCTGAACTGGATCCAGGAGGGCTTTGTCCGCGAGATCATCAGCAAGGTTCAGACCATGCGTAAAGAGGCTGGTTTCGAAGTCATGGACAAGATCATTGTCTATGCAAAAGATAACGATAAGATCATGGATATCATGAAAGCAAACCAGGATGAGATCAAACGTGAAGTACTGGCAGAAAACATTATTCTGGGAGAAGCAGAGGGTTACACCAAGGAGTGGAACATCAATAAAGAGGCTGTAACACTGGGAGTATCCAAAGTACAGGAGGAAAACTAATGATTGACAAGCAGTTTGAGAAAGAGGAATTCAAAAAAAGTGTAAAAGAAAACGTAAAATTCCTTTATCGAAAAACACTGGAAGAGGCTACACAGGAGCAGATCTTTCAGGCTGTAAGCTACACTGTGAAGGACGTGATCATTGACAACTGGCTCAAGAGCCAGAAGGCGTATGAAAAACAGGACCCGAAGATTGTATATTATATGTCCATGGAGTTCCTTATGGGCCGTGCCCTTGGAAACAACCTGATCAACCTTGGTGCATACGGTGAGGTTAAGGAGGCTCTTGAGGAGCTTGGACTTGACATTAACTGCATCGAAGACCAGGAGCCGGATCCGGCACTTGGAAACGGTGGACTCGGAAGACTGGCAGCATGCTTCCTGGATTCCCTTGCAACTCTGAACTACTGTGCATACGGATGCGGAATCCGTTACCGTTATGGTATGTTCAAGCAGGAGATCCGTGACGGTTATCAGGTAGAGGCACCGGATAACTGGCTGAAGAACGGCTATCCTTTCGAGCTCCGTCGTCCGGAGTATGCAAAAGAGGTTCATTTCGGCGGATATGTACGTGTTGAGTGGGATCCGGTGAAGAACGAGAATAAATTCATCCATGAAGGATATCAGGCAGTTAAGGCTGTTCCTTACGATATGCCGATCACAGGTTATAACAACGATGTTGTAAACACACTTCGTATCTGGGATGCAGAGCCGATCGTAGACTTCAACCTTGACTCTTTTGACAAGGGTGATTATCACAACGCAGTAGAGCAGGAGAACCTTGCACGTACTATCGTAGAGGTGCTTTATCCGAATGATAACCATATGGCAGGTAAAGAGCTTCGTCTGAAACAGCAGTACTTCTTCGTATCTGCAAGTATTCAGGCTGCAATCGAGAAATATAAGAAAACACATAATGATATTAAGAAGCTCCACGAGAAAGTCGTATTCCAGATGAACGATACTCATCCGACTATGGCAGTTGCAGAGCTTATGCGTCTTCTTATGGATCAGGAAGGTCTTGGCTGGGATGATGCCTGGGCTGTAACTACCAAATGTGTTGCTTACACCAACCATACCATTATGGCTGAGGCTCTTGAGAAATGGCCGATCGAGCTGTTCTCCAGACTGCTTCCGCGTGTATATCAGATCATCGAGGAGATCAACCGTCGTTTCATTCTTGAGATCCAGCAGAAATATCCTGGAAACTTCGAGAAGATCAAGAAGATGGCGATCATCTATGACGGACAGGTTAAGATGGCTCACCTTGCGATCGTTGCAGGCTACTCTGTAAACGGTGTTGCACGCCTTCATACCGAGATCCTCAAGAATCAGGAGCTGAAGGATTTCTATGAGATGATGCCTGAGAAGTTCAACAACAAAACAAACGGTATCACACAGAGACGTTTCCTTGCTCATGGAAACCCGCTTCTGGCTGACTGGGTAACAGACAAGATCGGACCGGACTGGATCACAGATCTTTCCCAGCTTTCCAAGCTTAAGGTTTACGCAGACGATGAGAAGGCTCTTCAGGAGTTCATGACCATCAAGTTCAAGAACAAAGAGCGTCTTGCAAAATATATCCTGGAGCACAATGGTGTTGAGGTTGACCCGCACTCTATCTTCGATATCCAGGTTAAGAGACTTCATGAGTACAAACGTCAGCTTCTTAACATCCTGCATGTGATCTATCTGTACAACCAGATCAAGGCACATCCGGAGATGGATTTCTATCCAAGAACATTTATCTTTGGTGCAAAAGCTTCCGCAGCTTACGCACGTGCAAAGAAGATCATCAAGCTGATTAACTGTGTGGCAGATGTTGTAAACAATGATGCTTCCATCAACGGCAAGCTGAAGGTTGTATTCATCGAGAACTACCGTGTATCCAACGCTGAGATCATTTTTGCGGCAGCAGATGTTTCCGAGCAGATCTCCACAGCAAGTAAAGAGGCTTCCGGTACAGGTAACATGAAATTCATGCTGAACGGTGCTCCGACACTTGGAACCATGGATGGTGCTAACGTTGAGATCGTACAGGAGGTTGGCGAGGAGAATGCATTTATCTTCGGTATGAGTTCCGACCAGATCATCAACTATGAGAACAACGGCGGTTACGATCCGGACTTCATCTACAACACAGATCCGGAGATCCGTCAGGTACTGATGCAGCTGATCAACGGAACCTTCTCCAGCGATACAGAGATGTTCCGTGACATCTACAATTCACTTCTCGACAAACGCAACATGCCGAGACCTGACCAGTACTTCATTCTTGGCGACTTCCGTTCCTATGCAGAGGCACAGAAGCGTGTTGAGGAAGCATACAAAGATGAGAAACGCTGGGCTAAGATGGCACTTCTCAATACAGCATGCAGCGGTAAGTTCACATCCGACAGAACTATCCAGGAGTATGTAGATGATATCTGGCATCTGGATAAGGTTGTTGTGAAAGAGAACTAAGATATAGAAAGTAATCTGCAAAGTATTACCATAAAATAAATTTCCACACAAAAACAGGGCTCGTCGGAAGTGGCGACGGCCCTGTTTTTTGTGTGGAAATTATGCCGGATTGATGACGATCCGGTTCCGCCTGGCCAGTGCAATGGCGATATGGCAGCCTTCCGCGATGGCGCAGGCTTTATCGGCAAAGCTGATGATCCAGGCTTCCCTGTTGCGTGGAAGAGGTCCCAGAGGGAACATATGTGAGAGTATCGCATCCAGCTCTTTGTCTGTGACATCAAAGTGTGCGGCACTGTTGTCTGCGGCAGCCTTCGGGTGATAAAACGCCTGATGCTCACCGGTCGGTGTCTCCGCCCTGAAGTCATAGGGACAGAAATCGTGGAGAAGTCCTGCCCTTGCGGCGGCTTTCTCGTCACATCCCAGCTTCCTGGCAATGAACCAGGAGAGGTAAGAAACATTGATACTGTGCATGAGCCGTGTGGTCCACTGGTGGTGGGTGTACAGGCTCAGCTTCAGGAACTCTCTGTTACAGAGGATGTTCTTCACAAGCGCATGATATTCCTGTGAGACCTCATCCGACACCGTGATATCCATCGGCAATCACCTTCTTTCTTTTGTTTATAATTTCATTATGACGATTATGGAGAAAAATGCAATAAAGTTTATATTTTTTTATAAATTAGTTGAGACAAATTTTTTCAGAATGGAATCTTCTGTTTTTCATCTGTTTTCCATGACCGGAGATATGGTATAGTAATGAACAGAATTGGTGTCAGTGAAAATATTATGAAAAGACGGAGGAGAGAGAACGAATATGAAACCAGAAAAACTGATTGAAGTACTTTCTGTTGCAGAACGATTAAAAGATGCAGTGCGTCATTGCTATACATCCGGAGGCAGGCGGGAGAGTGTTGCGGAGCATTCCTGGAGAATTTCTCTGATGGCATATTTTGTCAGCGACGAGTTTCCGGAGGCAGATCTTCTGAAGATCATGAAAATGTGTCTGATCC
>ENA-OQNT01000143-OQNT01000143.1-human-gut-metagenome-genome-assembly--contig:-NODE-143-length-17907-cov-2.991676_pt1 | contig 17907 bp, 17 predicted proteins | sample MGYA00242634_ERZ504890 | MGnify/ENA primary metagenome ERZ504890 (study PRJEB26092, sample SAMD00036379) | human gut metagenome | host: Homo sapiens | study: EMG produced TPA metagenomics assembly of... | reverse complement strand
CCGTACGAGAGAAGGAACAGATAATCACCGTGAAGAAGGGCAAGAAACGTATCCAGCAGAAGAGCATGATGCAGGAGATTCTTGCACAGGATATTAAGCAGACCGTAAGGGAGATGAAGGCATCGCAGAGCGGCCAGTCGTACATTGAATTTGATGTAACCGACGACCAGCCTGTAGTTATCCACTATCAGTTACAAGGTGTGGATAACGCAAACAACACGCTCACCATCAATGGTTTGGTATTCGACAAAGCCAACCCGAAAGCCACCGCTCTCAACCCTTATCCTACCGATGATGATCTTCACGTCAATGCAGAAGGAGGCAAGGTTGTTCTTCGCTGGCAAGCCGGCGAAGGTGCCAAGCAACACCTTATTTATATAGGACAGCGCACCGACCAGTTGAAGAAGGTTGCCACCACAGAAGAAGCCGCTTTCGAAGTCACCAGTCTCAGCAGCGCCAACGATTATTACTGGCGTGTAGACGAGGTAGATGCCAACGGCAAGGTTTCAGAGGGCGAAGTATGGAACTTCCGTCCACGCCGTCTCGCCTTCCCAGGTGCCGAGGGATATGGAAGATTTGCTATCGGCGGTCGTGGCGGTTCGGTTTATCATGTTACCTCTTTAGAAGATAACCCTGAGAATCCGCAGCCAGGCTCTATCCGATACGGAATCACAAAGGTTAAGGACCTCGTACCATCGTCTTCGATGTTGCCGGCATCATCGACCTGAAAGACCGTCTGGTTTGTTCCGATCCATTCATCACGGTAGCCGGACAGACTGCACCCGGCAAGGGAATCCTTCTCCGTGAGCATCCTTTCGGTTTCGGCTCAGAAGGCATCTTCCGCTTCATCCGTCTCCGACTGGGAAAATATCTCGATAAAAACGGCAAGACCATTACCCTCGACGGACTGGGTGCTGCAGGCTGCGACAATACCATCATCGACCACTGTTCGGTAGGCTGGACCATCGACGAGGCTTTCTCCAGCCGCAACGGCAAGAACATCTCTTTCCAGCACAACCTCATCTCCGAAGCACTCAACCAGGCTGGTCATCAGAATTATGTCAACGCCAAGCATGGTTATGCTGCAACCATCGGTGGTAATGTAGGCTCGTTCCACCACAACCTGCTTGCCAACAACGAAGGAAGAAACTGGAGTATGGGTGGCGGACTGGACGGAGCCGGATATTATGCCGGAAAGCTCGATCTCTTTAATAATGTAGTATACAACTGGGGCAACCGTGCCTGCGACGGAGGAGCCCACGAAGTAAACTTTGTTGGCAACTATTACAAGATGGGACCTGCCACCAGCATGAAATATATCCTCAATGCCCAGTTGGAAGGTACCGGCCAGGGAAGTCAGGCTTACTACATGCACGATAATATCCGCCAGAACTATGTGGGCGATATGAAACAGAATGCAGGAGCTGTGGCAGGAAGAGGATCCTTGCGGAAAAGGGATGCCGGTTCTTTGTTTCAGGATTTTATGCAGAAATCAAAGAACAGGAAATGACGGAGGAACAGCTCCATTATATAACCGGTGTAATCCGGGAGGCAAAGGAGAGACTTGAGGGATGAAACCAGTAGAATTACGGATCAGTGGCTGGGGCCCCTACAAGGAGCTTCAGACGATTGATTTTACAAGGATGGAGGAACGCGGGCTGTTCCTGATTACAGGTGCGACCGGAGCCGGCAAGACGACGATGGTCAAGCTGCTGATGCGCTTTTACGATGTGGACGCCGGTTCTATCACCCTGAACGGCCACAATGTGCGGGACTTTGACCGCAGCGCCCTGCGCGAGGGCTTCGGCATGGTGCTGCAGGACACATGGCTGTTCAAGGGCACCATCATGGAGAACATCCGCTATGGCCGACTGGATGCCACCGATGAAGAAGTGATCGCCGCCGCCAAGGCTGCCAACGCCGACCACTTCATCCGCACCCTGCCCGGCGGCTACCAGATGGAGCTGAACGAAGACGCTTCCAACGTGAGTCAGGGCCAGAAGCAGCTGCTCACCATCGCCCGCACCATTCTGGCAGATAACCGCATCCTGATTTTGGACGAGGCCACCAGCAGCGTGGATACCCGTACCGAGCAGCGCATCCAGACCGCCATGGACCGCCTGATGGAGGGCCGCACCAGCTTTGTGATCGCACACCGTCTTTCCACCATCCGGGATGCCGACCTCATCCTTGTGATGCGAGATGGCGACATTGTGGAGCAGGGCACCCACGACCAGCTGATCGAAGCAGGCGGCTTCTACGCCGATCTGTACAACAGCCAGTTCGAGGACGTGGTGGAGTAAGCTGCCCGTCATCGCAGTATAAGCACAAAAAGAGCACCTGCCGCCTTCCTTTCCGAAGGCAGCAAGTGCTCTTTGTTTACTCTCTCAGTCATCGCTACGCGATGCCAGCTCCCCCGAGAGGGGGAGCTTTTCAGCAGTTACCGGTCAGCTGCAATAGAGCTCTCCCTTCGGGAGAGCTGGCGCGAATGCGCCTGAGAGGGTTTTCTTTTTCTTTATTCTTCCACCGGTTCCAGCTTCAGGCCGAACAGCTTTTCCGAGAGGGACGGCAGCAGCTGCTGCAAAGCGCGGACATAGGCCATCACCAACGGGTCCCCGCGCTTTTGTCCCAGCACGATGCCGAACCGGTGTCCCCTGCCCCAGTCCAGCACCCGCGCAAAGCTGAGATCCGGTCTGCGGTAATAGACTGCAGGAACCATCTTGAGCGCAGGATCCCCATAGGATGCGCTGCGGATGCCGCCCACCGGCGTAAAGTTCACTCCGCGCTCCAGCCCCTCCTGCAGCAGGCTGGTCTCGTAGACGGTCTGGTACATCTCTTTGACGGGCAGCCAGCGGTATTGCAGCGCCTGCTCCAGACTCAGCCTGCCCACCGGCATATCGGCGGGCGGGTGGATGGGAATGCACAGCTCCGGCACATAAAGCAGCGGGATGAAAGTGAACCCCTGCGCGTAAAATTCCGCACTTTCCAACTGGAAAGAAAGGTCCGCGTCCCCTTTTTTCAGACTGCGCCAGACCTCGCTGCGACTGGCGCACTGCATCATAATAGACGTGTATTGCAGACACAGCTCGTTCGTCAGAGAAAACAGGTCGTACCCGAACATCCGCATCGCCTCATGGCTCCATGCAATGACCAGATGTCTTTCCGGCGGTTTTTCCTGCTGTTGCACTGCGCGGGCATGGCGCACTGCCTCCTGATACAAGGCCACCAGCTGCTTTGCCTTGGGGTAAAAGTCCCGGCCTGCCGGGGTCAGGATCACCCGGCGCGGTACATGCTGGAACAGTTCAAACTGCAGCTGCCCCTCCAGCGTGCGGATCTGCTGCGAAAGCGCTGACTGCGAAAGATACAGTGCCTCTGCTGCTGCTGAAAAGCTGTCCATCTCTACGATCTTCACAAATCCTTCCAGTGCACTCTGGTTCATCTGCGCATCCTCGCTTTCTTACATTAGGATTTCCTAAATTATAATATAACATAATTGAATTGTAAAGTGCGTCACTCTACGCTACAATTGTTAAAGATTCAGCAAAGTGGTTTTTACCCTGCTGCACGATAAGAAGAGAAAAGAGAAAGAGAGCGTACCTATGAACAAGATTTCCCGCAAGGGCTTTCTGAAGATCGCCGCTGCCGCCGCCATGAGCGGTGTCACTGCCGGCGCACTGGCTGCCTGCAATTCCGCCTCCGGCTCCACTGCCTCCGGTGCTGCCGGTCAGTACATCCCCGGCACCTACGAGGGCACCGCCGAGGGCATCTCCTCCACCGTCAAGGTCACCATGACCTTCTCTGACAGCGCTGTCACCGACGTGGTGGTGGACACCTCCGGCGAGACCGCTTCTTTCGGCGCTGCCGCTGCCGATGAGCTGCGTGAGCAGCTGATGGCTGCCGCTTCTGCCGAGATCGACGGCGTTTCCGGCTCTACCATCACCTCCGATGCCGTGATGAAGGCTGCCAAGAGCTGCTACGCACAGGCAAAGGGTGAGGCCGTGGTGTCCAGCGTGCAGCTGCCCACAGGCGACGCAAACGACTGGCTGGGCAAAGAGCCTGATATCGACGAGACTGCCATCACCGAGACCGTGGACACCGACATTCTCATTGTGGGTGCAGGCAACGGCGGTATGTTCGCTGCCGCCTATGCTGCTGCCAACGGCCTGAACTTCCGTGTTATCGAGCAGAACGCCAACGTGCAGGACACCCGTCACTGGTACGGCGCTGTTGATTCTGCTGCCGCTAAGGAGGCTGGCGAACCCGCCACCGATAAGGCAAAACTGCTGAGCGAGATCTCCCGCTACGCCTCCGGCAAGTGCGATCAGCGCGTTGTCAAGACCTGGATCAACGAGTCTGCCGCCATGCACGACTTCATGCGCAGCATTCTGGAAGATAAGTACGGCTGGGTATGCGATTTCACCTCCGGCAGCGAGGCTGCATGGCCCGCAGAAAACGCCGAGCACAACACCGACTATATGTACCCCGAGATCGAGTACACCTATGACCGCAGCTCCGGCGCAGCCCGTAACGAGCTGCTGCTGGACTACATCCGTGAGCTGGGCTACGATGTGGACTTCAAGACCTCTCTGGCAAAGCTGGAGAAGGACTCCACTGGCCGCATCACCGGCATCATCGCCCAGAGCACCGAGGATGACCACTTCATCCGCTACAACGCCAACAAGGGCGTGCTGCTGGCCTGCGGCGGTTTCCCCGGCACCCCTACATGATGGAGCAGCTGGACCCGCTGGGCACCAGCGTGACCACCGCCTGCTCCTACTCCCCCGCCGACAAGGGCTACGGCATCCGCGCTGCTGTGTGGGCCGGTGCCAATCTGGACAAGGAAGCCGCTCCCATGCTGTTTGACCGCGGCGTTGTTGCCCCCGGCGTGGATGGCGGCTATGTGGACAGCGACACTGCCTTTGGCGGCAAGGCCTTCCCCGGCAAGATCCGCCAGTACAACCCCGGTACCCAGCCCTTCCTGAAGGTGAACCGCAACGGCGAGCGCTTTGCCAACGAGAGCTGCCCCTACAACGATATCGTCTACGCTGCCGCCCACCAGCCGGGCCGCGTCTACGCACAGATCTGCGATGCCAACATTCTGGAGGACGCAAAACGTTTCCACACCATCGGCTGCTCTGCCCAGACCCGCAACGGCGGCGAGAAGTACATTCAGGGTAAGATGGACGAGGCTATTGAGGCCGGGGCATTGTTCAAGTGCGATACGCTGGACGAGCTGGCCGACAAGATGGGCTTTACCGGTGCTGCCAAGGACACCTTCCTTGCTACCGTGGAGCGCTACAATGAGCTGTACGACAAGCAGAACGATGAGGATTTCGGCAAGCCCGCTTACCGCCTGAGTGCCATCCGCACTGCGCCCTTCTATGGCTGCTGGCTGGGTGCCTCTCTGCTGACCACCGAGCAGGGCATTGCCATCAACGAAAAGGGTCAGGCGCTGGACAACAACAATCAGCCCATGGAGGGCCTGTATATCACCGGTGATATGTCCGGCAGCTTCTTTGCCAACAACTACCCCTGCCTGATGGACCGGTGTAGCCATGGGCCGCACCCTGACCTTCGCCATGAAGGCCGTCAAGCAGATGGCTGGTCTGGATAACGCCTGATCCAGCGCGGTTTTCCGGCACAACTTAAGCGTTTTTCCATTTCTTCTTTCTTCATAAAGAGAGGCGGTCCCTGTTTGGGGCCGCCTCTCTTTGCCATTTTTTCGCCACGTGCCCCCTACACAAATCCCCACGATTGTGCTATGATAAAGCTGAACAGCCGGTTTGTGCCAGACAACCGGCAAAATCGAGGTGTTTGTACAAATGTCTGATCTCCTTGAAACTCTGCAGCAGGAAGGGGTAGACCCCGCTCTGCTGGAAGCAGTCCAACAGTACCGCGCTGCCCATGCCCTGCCGGACGCACTGCGCCCGCGCATCCCTTCCCCTGCCTTTACCTACTATGGCAAACAGGTGTGGGAGCAGGCGCTGGCGGCGCTGCTCTGCGGCGAAAACCTGCTGCTGGCAGGCGGAAAAGCCACCGGCAAAAACGTGCTGGCCGAGAACCTTGCCGCCGCCTTTGGCCGTCCCGCATGGGACATCTCCTTCCATGTGAACATGGACGCAGCATCCCTCATTGGCATGGACACTTTTGCGGACGGTCAGGTGGTGTTCCGGCCCGGCCCGGTATACCGCTGCGCCCAGTGCGGCGGCTTTGGTGTGCTGGATGAGATCAACATGGCCAAAAACGAAGCGCTGGCCGTGCTGCACGCGGTGCTGGACTTCCGCCGCGCCATCGATGTGCCCGGCTACGACCGCATCCCGCTGGCGGAGGAGACCCGCTTTATTGCCACCATGAACTACGGTTATGCCGGCACTCGTGAGCTGAACGAGGCCCTCACCTCCCGTTTCGTGGTCATCCAGATGCCCACCATTACGCAGGACGATCTGGAAAAGCTGCTGCGGACGCAGTTCCCCGATCTTGCTTCCAAGTATGTGCGCCAGTTTGCACTGCTGTTCCTTGACCTGCAGAAAAAGTGCGACAGTGCGGAAATTTCCACCAAGGCGCTGGATCTGCGCGGTATGCTGGATGCCCTGCGGCTGATCCGGCGCGGCATCCCGGCAGGCGCGGCACTGGATATGGGCATCACCAACAAGGCCTTTGACTCCTACGAGCAGGGCCTGATCCGTGATGTGATCGCAGCGCGCATTCCGGCCAAGCTGGATGCCGCCAAGCTCTTTGGCTGATGGAAGCCCAGAGTTACACCGCGCAGGAGCGGCGTGCGGCCAATCAGGTCTGGGCTGCTGCAGGAGCCTATGGCTTTGAGCCGCTGTTTCTGGCCCGCTATACCGACGGCACCACCGATTTTTACATGAACACTGTCGTGGGCCTCATCCACAAATATTACGGTGATGCGCTGATCCGCAGCATCTTTGATGCATGGGACAGTGATCTGCGGCAGACGATGCTGGACGACATGACATGGCTGTATCTGGAAAATGCAGCCTATCGGCTGGAGCTGCCCCGCCGCCCGGTGCTGGAAGCACTGCGCCATGCCCATGCAGATTATTTCTTTGCCATCCAGTACAAGCTCTCCCGTCAGGAGTGGATGGCAAAAAATCAGCTGGTGTACACCATGCAGGCTGCACGCTGGCGGCGTGTGCTGGGCCGTGCCGACCCGGTGATGACCCCTTATGAGTCCGGCCTTGCCGCCGCGCTGGCCCCGGAGCATGTGCCGGAGCCGGAACAGCTGAAAGCCGAAATTTTATCGATCTACGCAAAATTCAACCTGTTCGACGGCACTGTGCACCAGAGAGCAGCTTTGCATCTGCATCTGGACGGCCTGCTGGCAAAGCTTGCCACCAAAGCCATGCCCACCCAGATGATCAAAACCGACCGCGTGACCGTGGAACACTCAAGCTCCGTGGATGCTGTGGGCGGCGGACTGGCGGTGGACAAGCGCAGGGCCCACATCACCCTGAAGCAGAATGCCGCGCAGGACAGAGCCTACATCGAAAGCTGCTTCGGCCGCTCTCTCTACCCACCGGAACGGCTGCGCAAGGCTGAGCAGGAGCTTTGCGTGGGCGACCATCTGGGGTGCCATTTGTGGTTCAGTGCCGGTGTGCCCAGCCCGGAACAGGCCCCCACCCCGGAAGCAAAGCATCTGGCTGAGCAGGCTGAACTTCAGGCCGACCGCAACCGCGCTTATTACGCCAAAAATCGGGAACTGCACCGCAGTGTGGTGCTGCGGCTTACCGAGCAGATCCGCAACTGCATCCTTGTGCACCAGCAGCCCAACGCCCGTGTTGCCCGCAGCGGCAACCTGAACGCTGGGCGCATCTGGCGCGCACCACTTTTGAACGATGACCGGGTGTTTTTGTGTGCCGAGGAAGAGAACCAGCCCTCTTTTACGGTAGACCTTTTATTGGACGCATCCGCTTCCCGCCTGCACTGTCAGGAAGTGATCGCGGCTCAAGGATCCATTTTGGCCCAGAGCCTTGCGGCCTGCGGTATCCCGGTGCGGGTGTCCAGCTTCAGCAGCCTGCGGGGCTACACCGTACTGCGTGTGCTCAAAGGCTTTGCAGACAAAAACCTGCAAAACATCAACCGATATTTTGCTTCCGGCTGGAACCGTGACGGCCTTGCTCTGCGGGCCGCAGGCGACCTTTTGCAGTATGCGCCCGGTCCTGCGCCGCGGCATCTGCTCATCGTGCTGACGGACGCTTCGCCCAACGACAGCCGCCGCATCCCGCCCAGTGCAGAAAACCCGCTGGGCTGCGGTTACGAGGACGCTGCCGGTGTGGCTGACACTGCCGCGCAGGTGCGTGCGCTGCAGCGCATGGGCATCCGGGTGTCGGCTGTGTTCATGGGTGAGGACAGCTCTGCCGGTGCCGCTGCACAGATCTACGGCAAAAACATGGCCCGTATCCGCGGCATGGACCAACTGGCCCGCGCGGCCGGGCGGCTGATCCAGAACGAGATCCGTGAACTGGGCGATTGAACCATATTTTACCAGAACAGCCCACAGATGGGAGGCTTTGGCCTTGCCGTCTGTGGGCTGTTTTTGATACAGAGCACAACTGATTCGCTCTTGCAACAACCATGTTTCGGGTCACTGTTGCAGGATGCGCGGAAATATTTTGTTTTTCTGCAAACTTATAGTTGTTTTTTGTTGTGAAGTATGCTATACTATGTTCAGTCAATAAAACATTCCTGCGTAAGCCGCCTGCTGTGCACCGGGTCGTTTGGCGCAGTGCCCATCCGTTATACAACGAACTGCTGTGTTATAGTTTCAGGAGGGAACCGATCATGGATGCCAACCGTTATTTTGATGCCATGCACAACGCTATGTCAGCTCAGCACCCCGGTGCGCAGCTGCTTTTAACGGTAAAGCTGCAGGACACCTGCGGCAACGATGCCTGCCTGGAGCTGAAGCAGCTGCCCGGTGAGAGCACCTCCATTCTGTGCTACTCCACCATGGGTCGCCGCTGCCTGAACTTCCAGCTGTTCCGCAAGGGCTGGCAGCTGTGCCACAACGCCGATGGCCAGCTGGTGGGCCGCTTTCCTTCCAGCGCCGACGGCCTGATTGACGAGACCGATTTCCGCGCTTACTGCCGGGAAGACCGGCTGGATCTGGCACGCACCCAGCGCATCACTGCCGAGCTTCGCCAGTGCGCCGGTATCAATTATCAGGGCAGCATCCCGCAGAACGCCCGCACCGGTGCCGTTATTACCGTGGAGAGTTTTGTAGGGGCCGGTGCCCGCTGGACCTACTGGAGTCAGGATGTTCTGCCCAGCCTGCCGCTGGGTGCCATCCTCTACTGGCTGGCGGATCATCTGGCCGGTGCCGAGCGCCGCACCCTGCAGGCCGACCCGCAGGCAGCCCGCCTTGCCGCCCAGTGGCTGGCCGGTGATACAGCCGTATTCTTCCATCCGTCGGTGCCGATGACCGCCATGAATACGGTCTCTTCCGGCTCTGCACCCGCACGCCGCCGCACCACTGTGCCCGCTGCCCGCAACAAGAGCTGGCAAAGCATCATGGCCGTGATGGCAGGCATGTGAACGAAAAAGCAAGGAAAGACCAATCGTCTCTCCTTGCTTTTTCAGTATTATTCGAGGTACGGGTCCAGCAGGGCATCCACCGTTTTGTTCCGCTTGGGGTTCGGCTTTTTGATCACATGGCCGCGGCAGACCACCAGTTCCAGATGCTGCAGCGCACGCAGGTCTTCCAGCGGGTTGTGCTTCGTCACAATAAAGTCTGCGCTCTTGCCTGGCTCAATGGAACCGGTCACGTCTCCTACTCCGGCCAGCTGAGCATTGCGCAGGGTGGCCGTGTACAGGGCGAACTGGTTACTTACACCGCAGTATTTGTGGAAGTAGCACAGCTCCCGCCAGAAATCGTACTGGGTGATGTACGGGCAGCCTACATCGTTGCCCAAGGCCACCGGGATGCCGTTGGCAAGGGCGGTCTTTGCGCTTTCCACCACACCGTCAAACACGATCTTGCCGTTATACTGGTCCTTTTCCGAAGCGCCGGAAACCGCCGTATCAAACAGTGCGTAGGGCAGCGCCGGGGAGATGGTGGTGCACACAAAGGCTCCCCGCTCCTTATACAGGCGGATGGTCTCATCATCCATCTTTGCGCCGTGCTCAATGGAATCCACGCCGTTTTCCAGCGCCACCTTTACGCCCTCTGGCGACTCGGTGTGTGCCGCCACGGTATAGCCCAGCTTGTGGGCCTCGTCGCAGACGGCTTTGACCATTTCCGGCTTCATCTTCAGCTCGCCGGGGTTCCCTTTTCGGTGGCATCCAGCACGCCGCCGGTGATCATCAGCTTGACAAGATCCACCTTCTGTCCGCTGGCCTTTTTGAGCTGAGCAAGTGCTTCGGCATTGTTATGGGCCGCAACTGCCACCGAGCCTGCCATATGTCCGCCCGGCACCGAAATGCCTTCGTTGGCAGCAAGGATGCGCGGTGCCAGCAGCTTGCCAGCTGCAGCATCATCACGGCAGCGGGTGTCAAAATCTGCAATGCCGCCCACGGTGCGGATGGTAGTCACGCCACCCAGCAGTTCCAGCTTCGCGTAGCTGCATACCAGCCTGTAGGCCACCGCACGGGTCAGGCCATTGCTCAGAATTTTGCGCACCAGCGCAGCATTATCCCGCGGCTTTGCGCTGGGCTTGCCGTTGCCTGCCAGATGCACATGCAGGTTGATCAGGCCCGGGCACAGATAGCCTCCGTGCAGATCGATCACCTCATAACCGTCCAGATCCACGCCCTCATCGACAATGGCAATGATCTTATCATCCTCGGTCAGCAGGATTTTGTGCGCTTCCGGCTGCATCTGCTCGGTGCCATCCAGCAGGATCCCGTTCGTATAGGCACGTTTCATTGGGAACATCCTCTCTTTTTCAGGTTTTTTCGGACAGGAGTTGTTTTGTTCCAGTATAGCATGTTCCGGCAGATGGTGCAATGCAAAAACGGGCAGGAAAGGTTCAGCCCTCTCCTGCCCGCTCGGTGTTTTTATTTACTGTGCGGCTGCGCTGGAAGCTGCTTCGGAAGCAGCAGCCTCAGAAGATGCGGCTTCCGAAGAAGCAGCTTCGCTGGATGCGGCATCTGCGCCGCCGGTCACGCCGCCCTCAACGACCAGCTCATCCTCATAGTCAAGGCCGTAGGTATCCACCAGAGTCTCCTCATAGTCCTTGTGGAAGAATTTCTCCTCGCCCAAAGCCTTGATCTCCTCGTTCAGCCAATCCAGAACGGTGGTGTTGCCCTGGCTCACAGCGGGAGCAATGGTGTCCTGACTGCCCAGAGAGGGAATGCCGACCGTGTAGCCGGTGTTCTGCTTTGCAAATGCAATGACCTCGGTGTTATCGTTGGCCCATGCCACGCCGTTGCCATTCTCCAGTGCATTCTTGGCCGTTGCATAGGAATCGTACTTCTGCAGCGGAATGTCGGGGTACTCCTTGGTCAGGTAGGTCTCGGCGGTGGTGCCGGAAATGACGATCATCTGGTCGTCAGCGTTCCAGTTGTCCAGAGTGGTGATAACATTGCTGTCCGGAGAAATGACACCCAGAGCCACGTTCATGTAAGGCAGAGCAAAGTCCACTTCCTCTGCGCGCTCCGGGGTCACGGTGAAGTTTGCCAGGATCACATCTGCCTTGCCGGTCTGCAGGTACTCGATGCGGTTGGCAGCCTCGGTGGAAACGAAGTTGATCTCTACGCCCAGATCCTCGCCCAGACGGCGTGCAAAGTAGACATCATAGCCCTGATATTCGCCGTTCTCGTCCACATAGCCGAACGGGTTCTTATCGGAGAACACGCCGATGTTGATGGTGCCGGACTCCTTGATCTGATCCAGAGTGCGGTAGACCACGCTGCTGCCGGATGCTGCAGTTGCAGTAGAAGCAGAAGAAGAGCCGCCGCATGCGGTCAGAACAGTGGCAGCGGAAACTGCACCCAGACCCAGCAGGAAGGAACGACGAGAGATCTTAGACTGTTTCATAATGATTACTCCTTTACAAAATCTTTCCCATTTGGCTGCGGAACACCCGCAGCCTTTATCTTGATCTGTGACTCATTTCACAGCATCAAACGTGAAGGTGCGCAGGAAGCGTTGCGCGCGCTCGGTCTTGGGCCGGTCAAAGAACTCGGCCGGTGCAGCTTCTTCCACGATCTTGCCGCCATCCAGAAAGATGACGCGGTTGGCAATGGCGCGGGCAAACTGCATTTCGTGGGTGACGATGATCATGGTCTTGCCCTGCTTGGCAAGGTCCAGCATAACGTCCAGCACCTCGCGCACCATTTCCGGATCAAGGGCAGCGGTCACTTCGTCAAACAGAAGGATCTCCGGGTGCATACACAGTGCGCGCACGATGGCAACGCGCTGCTTCTGTCCGCCGGAAAGCTCCCGCGGGTAGCTGTTTTTCTTGGCAAGCAGGCCCACACGGTCCAGCAGAGCTTCGGCCTCCTGCTGCACTTCCGCTTTGGGGCGCTTCTGCACCTTGGTGGGTGCCAGAAGCACATTGTCCAGCACCGTCATGTGCGGGAACAGCTCGTAGCTCTGGAACACCATGCCGATGCGCTGGCGCAGCTGAGTCAGATTTTTACCGCCGTAGGCAACGGTCTCATTGCCCAGCCGCACCCGGCCGCTCTGGGTGGGCTCCAGACCATTCAGACAGCGCAGCAGGGTGCTTTTGCCGCAGCCCGAAGGGCCGACCACCACGATGACCTCGCCGGGCTTGACAGCAAAGCTGATATCATCCAGCACGGGGGTCTCGCCATAGGCCTTGATCAGATGTTCAACAGTCAAAATAGGTTCTGCCATGTACGGTCACTTCCATTTCTTTTCGAGATAGGATGCCAGCAGACTGATGGGCCAGCATACGAAGAAATATAACACGAAAACCGTGAGATAAATGCCAAACGCTGCGTTGGGACTGGCGGTGCGGTTGGCCTCGATGATCTGCTGTGCTACCTTGATCACTTCCACCACACCGATCATCAGCACAAGGCTGGTGGTCTTGATCATGCGGGTAATCAGGTTGATGGACAGCGGGATCAGGCGGCGCACCGTCTGCGGAATGATGATGTACCAGTAGGTCTGCGCACGGCTCATGCCAAGGGCCTCGGCGCTCTCATACTGGTGCTTCGGAATGGCGATCAGCGCACCGCGCACAAGGTCGCTCATTTCTGCGGTGCCCCACAGCACAAACACGATGATGGATGCCGTCTCGCCGGAAAGGTTCCACCCAAAGGCACGGGTGGTGCCGAAGTAAACGAGGAACAGCAGCACCATCTGCGGCATGATGCGGACGAACTCCAGATAAAGCCGCAGGATCGCCTTGATAACGGGGTTGCGGGAGGTCATGAGCACGCCCAGCAGGATGCCCAGCGGCAGGCTGATGATCACCGAGACGGCGCTGATCTTGAGTGCAACGCCAAGGCCGCCCAGCAGGCGGGCCATGTTTTTGCCCTTGAACAGGACATCAAGACCCAAATCCAGCATAGCGCAGCCTCCTTTCGATCAGGCTGCCCACAATGGACACCGGCAGCAGAATGATAAGGTAGAACACCACCAGCAGGAACAGACATTCGATGGTTTTGGAGTACATGCCGATCAGATCCTTTGCCGTGAACATCAGGTCCATCAGGCTGATGGCGCTGAACACGCTGGTCTCCTTGAGCAGGAAGATCACATTTGCCATGAAAGCCGGCATACTGGTGGACATGGCCTGCGGCAGAATGATGTAGCGCATGGTCTGCCAGCGGTTCATGCCAAGGCTGTAGGCACTCTCGGTCTGGATGGGCTCAATGGCTTCCAGACCGCTGCGGAACGCTTCGGCCATGTAGCTGCCGCCCAGAAACGCCAGACCGGCAATGCCGCAGATCTCGGCATTGGTGCGGATGCCCACCTTGGGCAGGCCATAATAAATGAAGAACAGCTGCACCAGCAGCGGTGTGTTGCGGGACAGCTGGATGTAAACACCCACGATCTGCCGCAAAACGGGCACCTTGTCATACTGGATCACTGCGCAGGCAAGGCCAATGATGATGGCAAAAATGATGCCTGCAACGCCCAGCCGCACGGTAAGTACAGCGGCCTTCTGGTAGAGCGGCAAATATTGCTGGATCGCATTCCAGTCCATTGCCGGATTCCTCCCTTGTATCCTGATTTGCGGGTCAAAACAAAACGCCCGGAAGCTCCCTCTTCAAGTAAGCTCCCAGGCGGTCAGCGACAGATCCTTCTGCGTGTTCCCACACAGAATATGCAGATATGCTCACACGGCATACCATACTGCAGGGCGGCCGGTCCGGGAAGCGTTTGCGGTACAACAACACATTGCGCAACAACACATCATAGCCGTTTCCTCCCTGAATGATCTCAATTTTCGGATTTGCTCGACCCGATGCACGTAGTTTACACCCTATTACCCATTATGTCAATATGATTATGGGACTTCTTTCGATTCTTTGCTCATTCAGCCTAAAATCATCTCATTCTATGTGTAAATTTTATTCATTTTTCAACTTGACCGTATGCGTCGTGCGGACAGCAAAAAGCCCTCCCGTCGGGGGGAGGGCTGGGCCGGATAAAGATTTTTTAGGAAAGTTTAAGAAACAGCCGGTTTTGCTTTCTGCTGCCATATGCTCCCCTCCTGCCTTTCCTTTTATAAATAAGTATCATGATCTCCCGGGAAAAGTGCAATCAAAAGGCACCGGCTTGTGCAAAAAAGTCGGTGCCTTGGGGCAGGAATATTTTACAGGTTCAGCAGCACATTGGCCCGGAAAACGTTGCCGCCCGTTTCCACCGTCAGATTGCCGTGATACCTGTGCACGGCAGTTTCGACGGAAACAAGGCCGATGCCCTGTCCGTCATGCTTGGTAGAGTGCAGAACGCCGCCCTGCTTTTTCAGCACGCCATCGTAGCGGTTCTCCACCATCAGGCCCATCATGGCCGGGCTGAGCATCCGGGCCAGCACCTTGATCTGCCGTTCTTCCGGCGGCAGCTTCTGGCTGGCATGGAGCGCATTTTCCAGCAGGTTGCCAAGAATGGTGCACAGGTCGGCCTCCGGCAGGGGCAGGAGCTTAGGCAGTTCCAGCTTCCATTCGATCTGGATGCCCTGTTTCCGGGCCTCGTAGTCGTAGTGGCCGGCAAGCGCATCCACCGCAGCGTTGACGCACAGGGTGGGTCTGGCATCGCTGAGTTCGCTCTCGTACTGGCTCAGGTAGCTTTTCAGTTCATCCAGCCGCCCGGCCTCGGTCAGGCCAGAGATCACATGCAGGTGCTGGCGGAAATCGTGCCGCAGGTGGCGGGTCTGTTCCAGATAGCTGCGCAGCTCCATATAGCGGCGGGACTCCACGGCCAGCAGCTGGTTTTCGCGGTCCAGCTGGGAGCTGCGGGCATACTCCTTTGCCACGCGGTACATCTCGTACAGCAGCAGAAAGATGCCCAGCAGCGAGATGCTCACTGCCAGCACCGCGATGATGCGGATGCGGTTCATCAGGATGACGCCGATCTCCTTCGGCATACAGAACACCAGAAACGCCGCGTACAGTGCCGGCAGCGGCCATGCCGACTCCCAGAAGGCTTCGCCGTGGTACTCCTGCAGCAGCCACCGGCTCCAGCGCACTGCCGTAAAGCGGAAGATGGCGCTGAGTATCACCGAGAGGGTCAGGCAGATGACCGAGGTGCTGGGCAGAAACACCGGCTGTGCATTGTCCAGCTCAGCTTCCGCGTTCAGCACAATGGCAAGCAGGGTGCACACAGACATCATCACTGCCGACACCGAGAACAGAAACATGGTCTGGCTGATCGATACTTCCCGGTCGGTGCGCCAGCGCAGCAGCCAGAAGCTGATGATGAGCAGCGGGATGAGCAGGAAGTTCGTTTCCATGTCCAGCATGCAGCACACCGCTGCGCCAGCCAGACCCATCAGTGTGATCGCCGACGCACCGATGGCATAGGTTTTACGCGGTGCACGCAAGTGCTCCTGCAGCGAGGCAAGGCAGAGGTATTCTGCCGGATACATCATTGCAAATTCCAGAAAAAAACGTCCAAACAATGCAAAATTCACAAGCGCTCTCCTTTCCGGGTCAGAATTCCCGCTGCATACCACGGAACTGGTACTGCGTAAATTGGGCAAGCAGGCTGTTTTTGTCCTTCTGCCGCACCGGCAGATGAGTCCCATCCAGCATTTCAATGCAGTCGCCCTCAAACCGCAGCACCTTGGACATGTTGATGATCACGCCGCGGTTGCACACCAGAAATTCCGGCTGGGTCTGAAGCTGTTCCTGCACCTGTGCAAAATTTGCCGTGGCCCGGCACTCGCCGTCATCCGTGACCACACGCACATAATGGTTCTGTGCCGTAGCATAGTAGATCTTGGTCAGCGGCAGCCGCACGATCTGCCGGGCAATGCGCACCTCCAGCTCCGGCTGCTGGCGGCACAGCACCCGCCGCAGCTCCCCTGCCAGCTGCTCAAACTTTTCTTCCTTATAAGGCTTGAGCAGATAATCGAATGGATGTACCGGAAAGGCATCCCACACGTACTCCGGCGAGGATGTCACAAACACGATCAGCAGGTCCGGGTCGGCCGCACGCAGCCGCTGCGCCGTCTCAATGCCATTGGTGCCCTCCATGCAGATGTCCAGAAACACCACCTGATACCCTTCGCGCCCGCCGGCCCGCAAAAATTCATCTCCGCTGGCAAAACAGCTGCAGGATATGTTCTCATTTTCAAATGCCTTTTTCAGCAGCTGTTTCAACCGTTCGGCATCCGGCTTGCTGTCTTCCACGATCGCCGTCTGCAGGTTCATTGCTGCACCCCCTGTTCCTTCTGCTTCCCTGTTTTTTATATTATAGCACAAGTTCCGCCTTCCGTGGTCTGCCATTCGCGCACAAAACAGCCCGTTTCGCGCAGGTTGCGGCAGTGGACAGAAATTTTTGTGTGTTTTCCTGCTGCAATCCAAAACAAAAAAGGCACCACACAATGTGTGATGCCTTTCTGATCTGGTGGAGAATACCGGGCCGATTCTGATCACGGTGACCCTCTTGCAGTCCATGCACGGCGCTCCCCTGGGTGAGCTAAGCCCTCACTCGTTTGGCAACAACAAAAAACACCACACGTTTCTGTGTAGTGCTTTTTCCTTCTGGTGGAGAATACCGGGATCGAACCGGTGACCTCTTGCATGCCATGCAAGCGCTCTCCCAGCTGAGCTAATCCCCCAGATGTCTGTGCCATGCCTGACGACATGACTTATTATATCAGCACATCCGGGAGTTGTCAACTGTTTTTTGAAAAATTCTGCAGCAGTTTGTCTGCCATCGGGAAATTGTTTTTGAATGGGCTATTCTCATTCCATTCCTGCGCCGTTTTTCCACAGCCTGTTAAGTTTTTATGCAAACAAAAACCCCGCACAAAACAATTGCTTGTCTTGTGCGGGGCCTCTCTAGCTCTTTTTACCTAACACAACAAACGCTATGTCAAATCAAACTATCTATCCTATTCAGGAAAGATTAGTTATTAGAGAGTGGGCAGAGTGCCACTCTTAGTTTCCAGACCGATGGAGCTGCTGCCCAGGGTGTAGATAGCGGACAGGCCGCCCAGGATCTGCATGCCAGCGTTCAGAGCGCCAACAGCAAAGCCCCAGTTGCCGCCGAAGGTGCCGTAGCCCTTGTTGTAAGCCTTATCCAGATTCTTAACAGAGTAGCCAATCACATCGCCGGGAACGTAGTTGCCATCGAACAGCTGGGTCAGAACATCGTTGGTGTACTTAGTCAGGAAAGAGTTGCCAACGATCTTGATCACGTTAGCGGAAACGTTCTGCCAGTTAGCAGTGGTCATAGCAGGAGCCAGGACATCAACCAGGCTACCACCAACAACGTAGGTCATCTCGTTTTCTGCAACA
>ENA-OQNT01000135-OQNT01000135.1-human-gut-metagenome-genome-assembly--contig:-NODE-135-length-18741-cov-2.822607_pt1 | contig 18741 bp, 16 predicted proteins | sample MGYA00242634_ERZ504890 | MGnify/ENA primary metagenome ERZ504890 (study PRJEB26092, sample SAMD00036379) | human gut metagenome | host: Homo sapiens | study: EMG produced TPA metagenomics assembly of... | reverse complement strand
GCTTCGTGATGATTAGACTGCTGCGCTGGCTGCTATGCTGCCTTTGCGCGGTTCTTCTTTCGGCAGCTGACCGATAGTAGAAAAAACACCTTTTTTCATATCCTCAGCCCGGATCAGGGCTTTCTTAGCGTCCATTTCCGCTTTTTTCTTCGCCTTGATTTTGTCCTCATACCGTTTCTGTGCGCCGCTGGCTTTCCGCTTCAAATAGTTCTGATGAAGCCTGTCCTTGCGTTCTTCTTTTTTCCGCAGTTCTTCCTGTTCCTCCGGGGTTAAAGGAACCGGCTGTAAGGATGGTGGGATATAGCGTCCTAAAAAATTGAAGTAGATTTCAATTTCCTGCGTGGTGTCCTGGCTGCCTTTTCGGGCGCGTTCGTGGACAAGGATTTTCTCTACAAACTCGTTGAGCATGGTGTTTGTCAGAGTGTCAAAATTCTCATACTTATCAATTAGGGCTATAAATTTCTCTGCGGATTTCTGGCTCTGCTCATAGCCGGTAACAGCCTTTTCCAGCTCTGCAATGAACACCTTCAGGTGCTGGTCAATGGGGCGGGGGCCGAGGTTGCAGCCGCCGGGCATGGCCACCTGAGCCTTGCCAAAACGGGACAGCAGTGCGCCCAGAAAGTAGTAGCTGGCGCGCATCTGGCGGGACAGGTCGTCCGGGACGTTGGTGCCGGTCAGATGGGTGGTGTCGATCTCGTAGGTGTTGCGGTTGATCATTTTGATCTGTGCGCCCAGAACGCTGAGGATTTTCAGGCTCACCGCCACATCACTGATATCCGGCAGATTCTCGATCACACAGACATCCGCTGCCAGAATGGTTGCAGGCAGGACGCCCACCGCCGCATTTTTGGCACCCGAAATAGTAACTTCGCCGTGCAGGGGCTTGCCGCCCGTAATAACAAATTTCTCCAATTTTATGATCTCCTTGTCGGAGGCCCGCAGCCGCAGGCCTGTTAAGGTTCCTGAAAGCATTTTCCATAAAAGCTGCCTGATGTGCATGGGCCATAAGGCCGTACACGTACAGCTATCTTATTATACACAACTTTCACAAAAAAGCAAAGCCCCGTTTGGTGTTGTTTTATTATTTTCTGTTTTGCCCATTTTCGCGCAGGATATTCCAAAATTTTGATTTCTTTTTCAGGTATTTTACAAAAACCAGATACATTGCTGTTGCGCTTTCTTTACCAGATGTGGTCTTCGCACCGAGTCTCAGTGATCCAGCCCAGCTGGTAGGCAGCCACCAGCTGCTTGAGGTCGTGCACACGCTCCCGCAGCACCTCGCCCTCGTCGGTGTCCTCCACGAGAATGCGATGATTTTCGGTCTCCAGAATGTTTTTCTGGGAAATGATATCCAGATTATCCTTCACCGCTTTCTCAGCACTTTCAAAGGGCTGATGGGTGCGCAGGGACATGGTGCGGCTGGAATACACCAGCGTGTAGCCCGCAATGCCGGTCTTTTCGTGGTAGGCACGGCAGAAACCGCCGTCGATCACCACCAGCCGTCCGCCGCCCTTGATGGGGCTTTCGCCGTTCTTTTCCCGCACCGGCACGTGGCCGTTGACGATGTGACTGGCACCGGGCAGGCCAAACTCGGCCAGAATGCGGCGGCAGACGGCCTCATCGTTATACCATGTATAATAGGGGTCCTTCACCTCGGTGTGGGTGGAAGCGTCCTCTACATAGAGCCGCTCAAATGTGGTCATGGCACTGCGGCCAAACAGCGGCGAAAGCTTGCCGCACCACAGATACCACAAAAAATCCTGTCCGCTCTGGCGGGCAGCGCTGCCTTCCGGTGCATAGTAGCCCCGGCGGGCGCGGGCATCACAGTAGTCCATCAGTGCGCGGCCGGAGTAGTAGCGGCCCTCAAAGCGCTCCATGGCAAAGGTGCCGCGGCTGGTCATGGGCACAGCGCCATGGTAGAGCAGGTTGCCGTTCTCAATGTGGTACACGCTGCCCTTTGCATAGAGAAATTCCACATGCTGCTGCAGTTTTTCGCTCTGGCGGAAGGACTGCACCAGCTTGCGCAGCACCAGCTGTTCATCCGGGTGCAGTGCGGCCGGGTCGGCGGGGTCCACCGTGGGGAACGAGGTATCCCGCAGCGGATACTCCTTTTCGCCGATCTTTACCGTGTGCTTTTCCCAGTCGATGCGGCGCAGATAATCTCGCTCCTGCATCTGGAAGTCCGGGTTGCGGTCGATGACATGGCACTCCAGCTTGAACATCAGAATGCTGATGGCCTTGTGCATCACGGCACAGCGGTGCAGCATTCCCCTGGTGTAGGGGCCGCGGGCTGCATCGGTATGAGGCATCCAGATGGAAAGATCATCATTGCCGTAGAACTGCTCGGCCATGCGCTGCAGATGGCGCAGGTTGATGCCGTAGCAGTCCTCCAGCATTCCGTGGTTATGATAAGCCAGCGTGGTCTTGAGCACCGTGCAGATGCAGATGGGGCTGCCCGCAGCGGCACCCATCCATACTACATCGTGGTTGCCCCACTGGATATCCACATTGTGGTGGCGCATGAGCAGATCGAGGATGATATCCGGGCGTGGGCCGCGGTCGAACAGGTCGCCCACGATGTGCAGCTTGTCCACTGCCAGATGCTTGATCAGCTCGCACAGCCGCACGATAAAGCGGTCGGCGCGGCCATTTTCAATGATGCTGCCCACGATCTGGCCGTAGTACAGATCCTTGTCGTGATCCTCAAAATGGGCGTGGAGCAGCTCGTCCAGAATGTAGCCGCAGCTGGCAGGCAGGCATCTGCGCACATGGTCGCGGGTATGCTTGGAGGACACCAGACGGCAGATATCAATGAGCCTCAGCAGCGTTTCGGTGTACCACTGATCCAGCGCTTCCTCGCTGGTACAGCGTGCCTTGAGCTGGGGGCAGTCTTTTCGTTTGGGTAATAGATCAGCGTTGCAAGCTCGGCGCGGGTATTCTTCGGCACAGTATCGCCCAGCACCTGATCCTACTTTTTCGCGAATGACACCGGAAGCGGAATTCAGAATATGCACAAAAGCTTCATTCTCGCCGTGCAGGTCGCTCATGAAGTGCTCCGGTACCCGTTGGGCAGCTTGAGCAGTGCCTGCGTGCTGATGATCTCGCTGGCTGCCGCCGCCTGCGAAGGATAATCCCGCGAGAGCAGGGTCAGGTACTTGAGATTATCGCGGATCTCATCGGTTTCGGTGCGCATGGTCTCCTCCATCACAACGTTCTCTCTGCCGCAGTCCGCCACAAGGACCTTGCAAAGATGTTGCTTTCCATATGTATTATTTTTTCCTTATCTTATAGTATAGCACGTCCGGGGCGAAAAGTGGTATACTGGGGCTGACAAACTTTCAGCAAAGGACTTTGGATATTATGCCGAAAAGCGATTTCGTCTCCGTTCCCTCTTCCTGCACCCTCTGCCCGCGCCGGTGCGGGGCCGACCGTGCTGCCGGACGCACCGGTTTCTGCGGCGCGGGCGGCACCTTAAAAGCAGCCCGCGCTGCCCTGCACTACTGGGAGGAGCCATGCATCAGCGGCACAAAGGGCAGCGGCACGGTGTTCTTTTCCGGCTGCACCCTCAAATGCTGCTTCTGCCAGAACTATCCCATCAGCGCCGAGGGCCTTGGCAAGGAGATCAGCGTGGAACATCTGGCAGAGATTTTCCTGAATCTGCAGGAGCAGGGTGCCAACAACATCAATCTGGTCACGCCCGGCCAGTGGCGGCCCTGGATCATTGCCGCGCTGGATATTGCCCGGGCTAATGGCCTGCATCTGCCCATCGTATGCAACACCGGCGGCTACGAAACGGTGGAAAGCGTGGAAGCATGGCGCGGATACATCGACATCTGGCTGGCCGACCTGAAATACGTCTCCTCCGCCCTCTCGGCAGAGCTTTCCTCTGCACCGGACTATTTTGCGCAGGCAAAGCCCGCCATTGAAGCCATGATGGCACAGGCCGGGCACCCGGTGTTCAATGCAGAGGGCATCCTGCAAAAGGGGGTCATTCTGCGGCACCTTGCCCTGCCCGGCCATGTTGACGACAGCTTTGCGGTACTTGACCAGATGGCCGCGTGGAACGATGCAGACCCCGAGTGCTTCATCCCCAGCGTCATGAGCCAGTACACACCGTTTTACAAAGCCGCAGAGCACGGCATCGGACGGCGCATTACCACCTATGAATACCGCCGGGTGGTCAACTATGCCATGGACAAGGGACTGGCGCAGGGCTACATGCAGCAGAAGAGCAGCGCAAAGGAAGAGTATACGCCTTCTTTCGATTTGACAGGGGTATGAATTCGTCAAATCTCCCAAAAAAGGCTGATTATTTTCTCTTGCATCCCCGCGGAAATGCTTGCAATCCCATCCGGGCCGGATTATAATGGATACAACGATGTGTTAACAGAACTCTGATGAGCTGTAAATATCAGGAGGAGCGTTATGGAACATTTCAACCCGATCCTTGGCAACGATACCACCGGCCAGAAATTCATCACCTGCGGTGAGATCATGCTGCGCCTGACCCCGCCGAACTACGAGAAGATCCGTATGGCATCCGGCTTTGAGGCCAGCTACGGCGGCAGCGAGGCCAACATTGCACTGGCACTGGCGAACCTTGGTGTGGACAGCACCTTCTTCAGCGTGGTGCCCAACAACAGTCTGGGCAAGAGCGCCGTGCGCTGGCTGCGTTCCAACGACGTGCACTGCACCCCTATGATTCTGACCGAGCCGAACGAGACTCCTTCCAACCGTCTGGGTACTTATTATCTGGAGACCGGCTACGGCATCCGCCCGTCCAAGGTCATCTATGACCGCAAGCACAGTGCCATTACCGAGTACGATTTCTCGCAGGTGGATCTGGATGCTTTGCTGGACGGCTACGACTGGCTGCACCTGAGCGGCATCACCCCGGCACTGGCACCCAACTGCCGCACCCTCATTCTGGATATGCTCAAGGTCGCCAAAAACAAGGGCCTGACCGTCAGCTTCGACGGCAATTTCCGCTCCACCCTGTGGAGCTGGGAAGAAGCCCGCGATTTCTGCACCGAGTGCCTGCCCTATGTGGATGTGCTGCTTGGCATTGAGCCGTACCACCTGTGGAAGGATGAGAGCGACCACTCCAAAGGCGACTGGAAGGACGGCGTGCCTCTGCAGCCCAGCTATGAGCAGCAGGACGAGATTTTCCAGCACTTCATCGAGCGGTATCCCAACCTCAAGTGCATTGCCCGCCATGTGCGTTATGCGCACAGCGGCAGCGAGAACAGCCTGAAGGCCTTCATGTGGTACGATGGCCACACCTTCGAGAGCAAGCTGTTCACCTTTAATATCCTTGACCGCGTGGGCGGCGGCGATGCCTTTGCCAGCGGCCTGATCTACGCCATGCTGCACAACTACAGAGCCATGGATATGATCAACTTTGCGGTGGCAAGCAGTGCCATCAAGCACACCATCCACGGCGATGCCAACATCACCGATGATGTGAGCACTATCCGCAACCTGATGAACATGAACTACGATATCAAGCGGTAAGTTTTATCGCCGTACAGAGAACGCCCGCCGGGTCTCCCCGGCGGGCGTTGCTTTTTCTATCAGATATACCGCCCGGTGATGCTCTCCGGGTTCTGTCTTACCTGTTCCGGCGTACCTGCCGCCACGATGCGTCCGCCGGCATCGCCGCCGCCCGGCCCCATATCCACAAGGTAATCCGCATTGCGGATCACATCCAGATCATGCTCAATGACCACCACGGTGGCACCGTTCCCGATCAGCTTCTGGAACACGCCCAGCAAGGTCTGTACATCCAGCGGATGCAGGCCGATGGTGGGTTCATCGAACACGAACACACTGTCTGCCTGCCCCTTGCCCATCTCGCTGGCAAGCTTCAGCCGCTGGGCTTCGCCGCCGGAAAGGCTGGGTGTCTCCTCGCCAAGGGTCAGGTAGCCAAGGCCCAATTCTTTAAGTACCTGCAGGCGCTGGCGCACAAGTTTGCAGTCCGCACAGGCTTCCAATGCAGTGGACACATCCATGTCCATCAGGTCGGCCATGGAGGCTGGTTCGCCGTTCGCCGTGGGCAGCTTCACTGCCGCCGCTTCCCGGCTGTAACGCGAACCGCCGCAGTCCGGGCAGGGCACTTCTACGTCCGGCAAAAACTGCACATCCAAACTGATGACGCCGGTGCCGTCACAGGTGGGGCACCGCAGCTTACCGGTGTTGTAGGAGAAATCGCCCGCCTTATAGCCGTGGTCTTTGGCATCCTGCGTTTTGGCAAACAGCTTGCGCAGCTCATCGTGCACATTGGCATAGGTGGCCACGGTGGAGCGCACATTGATACCGATGGGCGTTGCATCGATCAGCTTCACCTGCGCGATTTCCTCGGCCTCCACGCTTTTCACATGCGCTGGCAGGGCTGTGCCGTTCACCTTTGCCTGCAAGGCCGGGACCAGGCTTTCCAAAATCAGGGTGGTCTTGCCGCTGCCGGACACACCCGTAACCACGGTCAGCCGCCCCTTGGGCAGTTCCAGTTCCAGCGGCTTCACAGTATGGATGGCCGAGGTTGCCAGATGGATGCGGCCCTGTGCAAACAGTTCATTTTCCGGCACATGAGGCCGGGCGTTCACCCCGCCCTGCCTGCAAGAAACGGGCCGATCTGAGAAGCCGCGTTCTGTTCAATTTCCGGAATGCTGCCCTGCGCGATCACATGTCCACCCTTTGCACCGGCTTCCGGCCCCATCTCGATCAGCCAGTCAGCTTCCTTTAAAATTTGGGTATCGTGATCCACCAGCACCACCGAGTTGCCGTCGGCCACAAGGTCGTGCATCACATCGGTCAGGCCTTCAATGTTAGAAGGATGCAGGCCGATGGACGGCTCGTCCAGCACATAGAGCACACCGGTGGTACGGTTGCGCACCGCGCGGGCCAGCTGCATCCGCTGGCGCTCACCGGTGGAAAGAGTGGACGCGGAGCGGTCCAGCGTCAGGTAGCCAAGGCCCAGCGAGAGCAGCCGTGCCGCTGCCGTCTGGAAGGATTCGCAGATATTGCGGGCCATGGGCCGCATCTCTTCCGGCAGACTGTCCGGCACACCCGCCACCCAATCGGTAAGCTGCACAAGAGTCATCTGACAAGCCTTGTCCAGCGTGATGCCCCGCAGCTTTGGGGTACGAGCCGCATTACACAGCCGGGTGCCGCCGCAGTCCGGGCAGATGCCTTGCCGCAGGAACTTTTCCACCCGCTTCATGCCCTTTTCATCCTTGACCTTGGAGAGGGCGTTCTCCACGGTATAGGTGGCATTGAAATAGGTAAAATCCAGCTCCCCGGCCTGATTGGAATTTTTGTTATGATAAAAAATGTGCTTTTTCTCCGCCGGGCCATGGAAAACGATATCCTTTTCCCGGTCGGTCAGGTCGCGGAAGGGCACATCGGTGCGCACGCCCATCTCCCGGCAGATATCCACCATCAGCGACCACATCAGGCTCTTCCACGGGGCCACGGCACCTTCGTCGATCGTAAGAGAATCGTCCGGCACAAGGGTGCTCTCGTCCACGGTCATCACCATGCCGGTACCGCTGCAGGTGCGGCAGGCACCCTGACTGTTGAAGGCAAATTCTTCAGCGGAAAGCGCGCGCACGCTGGCACCGCACTGCGGGCAGAGCAGCGGCTTTTCTGCCGCCACGGCAAGGCTGGGTTCCAGCCAGTGGCCGCACTGCGGGCAGGGATAGCTGGAAAGACGGGAGAACATCAGGCGCAGACTGTTCAGCAGTTCCGTGCCGGTACCAAAGGTGCTGCGGATGCCCGGCACAGCGGGCCGCTGATGCAGTGCCAGTGCAGCCGGAACATACAGCACTTCGTCCACCGATGCCTTTGCCGCCTGCGTCATGCGGCGGCGCGTATAGGTGGAAAGTGCGTCCAGATACCGGCGGGAGCCTTCGGCGTAAAGCACGCCCAGCGCAAGGCTGGACTTGCCCGAACCGGACACGCCCGCCACACCCACGATTTTGCCCAGCGGCACATCCACATTCACGTTTTTCAGGTTGTGCACCCGCGCGCCGCGGATCCTGATATGGTCGACCATCTTCTTTTCCCCCTGCTGTCACTGCTTCTTTTTTAAATAGTATCCAATGCCAATGGCATCTGCCAGCGCCCAGCCGATGGGCACGCTGAGCCAGATGCCAATAACGCCCAGCGGCGTGGCCGAAAGCAGATAGGCCAGCATCAGCGGCAGAGCAAACAGCAAAATGCTGCCGGTGATGGGGCCTTTGGTCAAACTACGCTGCATTGTTTCCGATTCTCCTTTTTATAACGCTGTTTCAGCCGGTGCACTGGCTCTGCCGCCGTCCCGCCTTGAAAGAGACTGCTCTCTTCCTGCAAACTTCTGACGGTACTCTCTGGGCGTGCAGTGCTTGATCTCCCGGAAGGTCTTTGTAAAGTAGCTGGTATCCGAAAAGCCGCAGTCGGCACCGATCTCGCCGATCTTCATGCTGGTGGAAAGCAGCAGCTCGGCGGCCTTTTCAATGCGGTACTGCTTGACATACTGGATGGGTGTGATCCCCAGCAGCTGCCGGAAGCTGCGCAGGCAGGCGCTCTCACTCAGGGCCACGCAGTCGGAAATGCGCTCCACGTTCAGTTCCTCAGCATAATGCTCTTCCACAAAACGCAGCATCTGTTTCATGCGCTGGGCCGCGATCTGCTCCTGCTGAGAGACCTTTGTTTTTCCACCCTCGCACTGCATTCCCAGCAGATGCACCGCCGCCGAAAGATGGTACCGCGCCTGATTCTCATAGTCAAAGACCTCTTGGGCCACTGCGTCCCAGACTTCCCGCAAATGGCAGAGCACGGCCTTCTGCCCGTCGTCTGCCTCGTCCAGCAGAAAGACGCCGGTGCTCCCGGCTGAAGCAGCGGGTGTACGAGCTTTTGCCAGAAGATGGTATCCATGCCGCCGATCAGGCGCGGATGGAATACCCCGGAATGCAGCAGGGCATCCCCGGTCTCAGCCTGCTCCACCGCATGGAACACTCCGGAATTGACAAACACGCCCTGCCCGGTCTGCAAAACCAGCCGGGCTTTGCTCACGTCCACCGCCAGCGGGCCTTTTACGGCAAGGATGTATTCAAACTCTTCATGCCAATGCCATGCTACCGAGTAGCTTTTGAGGTCCTCTTCATAGCAGGCAATAGGAAACAGTGCGCTGCCGTGCTGCACCAGTTCCCTGCCCTCGTCATCCGCCACAACATCCGGCAGGCAGTTGAGCCCGCCCGCTGCTGCACAGCCGGTCTGAAATGCCACGATCAGCCATCTCCTTTCCGTCAAGGTGCACATCCGCATCCGCGCCGGTTTTGTTGTATCAATCGGGCGTTTTTATCCTAATATTCCGCTCCGATGTGTGATATTATTACATCAGCAAAGTACAAGATGCATTGCAAGTATAACACGCTTCCCGGAGGAACTCAAGATTTATGGTACAGCTTCTGCTTCCGATCATTTACATCTCGTTCATCAGTCTGGGCCTGCCGGATTCCCTGCTGGGGTCGGCGTGGCCCTCCATGTATCCGGCGCTCGGTGTGCCGGTGTCCTATGCGGGGCTGATCTCCATGATCATCTCCTTTGGCACCATTGTTTCCAGCCTGAACAGCGACCGGCTCACCCGTGCGCTGGGTACCGGAAAAGTGACCGCCCTCAGTGTGGCCATGACAGCTGCCGCGCTGTTCGGCTTTTCGGTCTCCACACAGTTCTGGATGCTCTGCCTGTGGGCCGTGCCCTATGGGCTGGGTGCAGGCAGCGTGGACGCGGCCCTGAACAACTATGTTGCCTTACATTATAAAAGCCGCCACATGAGCTGGCTGCACTGCATGTGGGGCATCGGCACCATGATCAGCCCCATGGTCATGGGCCGGGTGCTGGCAGGCGGCGGGCCGTGGACATCCGGCTACCGGTACATTGCCCTGTTCCAGATCCTGCTGAGCGCAGTGCTCTTTTTCAGTTTGCCGCTATGGCAGAGCCGTACTGCAGGCACCGACACCGAAGCTGCTTCGACGCAGGCGTTGAGCCTTGGACAGGTATTCCGTCTGCCGGGTGCCAGAGAGGTGATGCTGTGCTTCTTCTGCTACTGTGCATTGGAGACCACGGCCGGTCTATGGGCCAGCAGCTACCTCACGCTGACGAAAGGCGTTGCCGCCGGCACTGCCGCCAGCTTTGCCAGCCTGTTCTACATCGGCATCACTGCCGGGCGCGCCGCCTGCGGCTTTTTGACCCTGAAATTCAACGATACGCAGATGATCCGCATGGGTCAGTGCATTCTGGCCGCAGGGGTGCTGGCTCTGCTGTTGCCCGGGCCGCAGATCCTTGCCCTGAACGGTCTTGTTCTGGTAGGGCTGGGCTGTGCGCCCATCTATCCCAGTATCATCCACTCCACGCCGGAACACTTCGGCGCGGACAGATCGCAGGCGGTCATCGGCATCCAGATGGCAAGCGCCTATTTGGGCAATCTGGCCATGCCGCCGCTGTTCGGCCTGCTGGCAAACAACATCACTCCGGCACTGTTCCCTTTTTACCTGCTGGCACTGCTGGTGCTCATGGTATTCATGCACGAACAGCTGGTGCGCAAAACAAGCCGCTGCTAATTCTGCCATTCTCCTATTTCATATACAGCAAAAGGCTCCCTGTCCGGTCTCGGGCGGGGAGCCTGCTGTTTTAAAGGAGTTATTTACAGGATGCACCGGCTGATGGCGTTGGCGACCGCAAACAGTTCCTGCTGGCCGATAAAGCCGAACTTTGCCTCGTGTGCGTCCGCAAAGCAGACGGTCAGCTGCGATGCCTGCACCGGGTCGCCAAAGCCTGCCGTCTGGATCCCGAAGTGCAGCACCTTGCGGTACGGCAGCACAAAGATCTGCTGCCGGGTTCCGGTAACGCCCTGCATATCCACCATGATGATGCGGTGGGTGGTAAAGATCACCTGATCGCGCACCGTCTTGTAGGCACCCACGATGCTCTCACCGTCCAGCAGCAGCGCGCGGGCATTTTTGCAGATGTCCTTTTCCTGAAGGCGGATGAGGTTTTCCATTGGCTTATCACGGAATTCCATGGTTTTTGTCCCCTTTCCTGCGTGGTTTTCTACCCTTATTGTAGCATTCCTGCCGGCGGTTTACAAGATGTGCTCTCGCCTTTTGGGCCGGGCTGTGCTATACTGTATGCCAAAGAGATTCTTATAAAAACGAGGTAACTCCCATGGAGATCATCATTCATCAGGCCATTCTGCATGTGCTGGACACCACCATGGATGCGCCTGTACTCAGCGGCAGCGGCATGGAAATGACCGCCGAAAAGACCGCCTATTTCCAGTACCACATCGAAAAGCTGCTTGCCAGCGACGATATCCGCCAGTGCCGCCCGCTGCCGGATTCCGCCTTTAAAAACGAGCTGGAGCACAACCACGATTTTGTGGACCTCTCCTGCCGCATCGCGGGCGTTCTGTTCGACTACATGCACGCGCACACCACCATTCCGGGGGCAGACCTTGCCGTGGTGGATTTTACCCGCGATGGTGAGCCGTGGCTGGGCATCCTGAAGTTGAACTACAAAAACGGCTACACCCACTACACCGAGAATGTGGAGGGTGCCCCGGTGAACTCCATCATCCAGCAGCGGGCCTGCCTGCCCAGCCAGAGCGGCAAGGTAGAGGAAGGTGCCCTTGTCAATCTGACCGACTACTCCATGAAGCTGCTGGAAAAAAAGTTCGACATCGACGGCCACAAGGATTTTTACCTTTCCACGGTAGTGTTCCAGTACACCACCGCCCAGCCGGAAAAGAAAAAGCTGCAGGCCATTCAGGAAGCCGCCGTGCAGGCCGTGCAGGAAAACTACGCAGATCAGCCCCACGTAGAGGCTCAGGTCGCGATGCTGATCGCCAATCAGGCCGCAGACAACGACAATCAGGTATCCATCCAGCAGGTGCGTCAGCAGTTGGAAGAGGAATATCCCCTTGCCGCCGTGCCCTTTGATGATTATGTGGAAAAGAGTGATGTGCTGGAAGCGCCTGAGCAGCCCGTGACCGTGACCCCTGCGCGCATCCGCCGCATGGAGAGCCGCAGCATCCACACCGCCAACGGCATTGAGGTGAAGATCCCCACCGAACTGCTCAACTCGGACAACGAGGTGGAATTTCTGCACAGCGACGACGGCAGCATTTCGCTGCTCATTAAAAATGTGATCCTGTAAGAAACGATTTAAAATTGTCTCCGCGCACGGATTGCGCTCCGACAATATCAGCGGAATCATTATTTTCATATTTGCAAAAGCCGAAAAATCTGCGGATTTTCCGGCTTTCTTTTTTCACAGGAAGGAGCCGTAACGGGAAACAACAAAAAAAGCCATCGTTTTTGCATTTCTGCATCAACGATGGCTTCGTATTGGAGCGGCCGACGAGGCTCGAACTCGCTACCTCCACCTTGGCAAGGTGGCGCTCTACCAGATGAGCTACGGCCGCATATTGGAAACCCTGCTGGATTTCCTTAGCTGGTGCCTCCGATCGGAATCGAACCAATGACACGGGGATTTTCAGTCCCCTGCTCTACCGACTGAGCTACAGAGGCATAAGCGGTGCAATTATCCCTGCACCCTCCCGAGCGATTCTCGCGAATTTCGGGGCCCCCGCGAAAGCTTGCGAAGCAAGATTTTGTGGGGAAGAGGAGAAAGTCTGGCGTTCATCACGGCAGTCTTGCTTGCAAGACCGCCCGATGAACTGCAGGACTTTCGACGAAGCGACCCGGATCGGGCTCGAACCGACGACCCCCAGCGTGACAGGCTGGTGCTCTAACCAACTGAGCTACCGGGCCAAATGGTGGAAGTTAACGGGCTCGAACCGCTGACCCTCTGCTTGTAAGGCAGATGCTCTCCCAGCTGAGCTAAACTTCCACAAAATGGAGCGGCCGACGAGGCTCGAACTCGCTACCTCCACCTTGGCAAGGTGGCGCTCTACCAGATGAGCTACGGCCGCACATTCCATGTGTTTGTGCCGGACTGTTTACCGGCGACGCTGATTATTATACCGTACTGCCCGGCAATTGTCAACCACAAATTTGCATTTTCTGACAAAAAAGTTGGAAACCCACCTGTCTGTATTCAAAAAGCTTCACTTTTGCAGGCTTCACCTGTGTCATCATTCAAGTTTGCCACGACATACACGAAGAAAATTGATTTGCTTTCCCTTTTGTAAACTATTATAATGGAAAGTGTCATTTTGTCGCCTGTAAGAGCTGCGTCTGTTATGCCGCTGAGGGCATACAGGCGCGTTTTCGTGCGCAGAAATAGGAAAAGCCAGCATAAAGGAGCAAACACAATGTATAAGATCACTGAAAAAGTCGCGCTGAATCCCACCGTGACGAAGATGGTCATTGAAGCCCCGCTGATCGCCAAAAAGGCAAAGCCGGGCCAGTTTATCATTGTGCGCCCGTTTGAGGACAGCGAGCGCATCCCCCTGACCGTGGCCGGTTACGACCGCGAAAAGGGCACTGTGGATATCATTTTCCAGATCGTGGGCGGTACCACGATGGAGCTGAACAGCCTGCAGGTGGGCCAGAGTGTCCACGACTTTGTAGGCCCGCTGGGCCGCGCCACCGAGGTGGAAGGCCTGAAGAAGGTATGTGTCGTGGGCGGCGGCGTAGGCTGCGCCATCGCTCTGCCCATTGCCCGTGAGTTGCACGAGCAGGGCTGTGTGGTGCACAGCGTGGTGGGCTTCCGCAATAAGGACCTGCTGATCCTTGAGGACGAGTTCAAAGCCTGCAGCGACGAGCTGCGCATTATGACCGACGACGGCAGCTATGGCACCAAGGGTGTTGTTACCGCTGCACTGGACGAGCTGGTGGCCGCCGGCAACCAGTACGATCTGGTCATCACCATCGGCCCGCTGATCATGATGAAGTTCGTGGTCAAGACCTGCCAGAAGCATGGCCTGAAGAGCATCGTTTCCATGAACCCCATCATGATCGACGGCACCGGCATGTGCGGCGGCTGCCGCCTGACCGTTGGCGGCGAGACCAAGTTCGCCTGCGTGGACGGCCCCGACTTTGACGGCGATCTGGTGGATTTTGATGAGGCAATGGCCCGCGGCACCATGTACCGCCCGTTTGAGGCACACGCCCGTGAAGCGGCATGCAATCTGCTCAATCAGGAGGTAAAATAAGATGGCTTTCAATATGGACCCGAAGAAGTGCCCCATGCCCACGCAGGACCCCAATGTGCGCAACAAGAACTTTAAGGAAGTTGCACTTGGCTACACCGAAGAAATGGCCGTGAACGAAGCAAAGCGCTGCGTGCACTGCAAGAACAAACCCTGCCAGACCGGCTGCCCTGTGGGCATCGATATCCCCGAGTTCATCGGCCATGTGGCCGAGGGCGACTTTGAAGCCGCTTATCAGGTGATCAACCGCTCCTCTTCCCTGCCCGCTGTCTGCGGCCGTGTATGCCCGCAGGAGAGCCAGTGCGAGGGCAAGTGCACCCGCGGCATCAAGAACGAGCCGGTGGGCATCGGCCGCCTGGAGCGCTTTGTTGCCGACTGGCACCGTGAGAATGTGCACACCGCCCCCATCGTGCCCGAATGGAACGGCCACAAGGTGGCCATCATCGGTGCAGGCCCTGCCGGCCTGACCGCCGCAGGCGATCTGGCAAAGCTTGGCTACAAGGTCACCGTTTACGAGGCCCTGCATGTGGCCGGCGGCGTGCTGATGTACGGCATCCCTGAGTTCCGTCTGCCCAAGGCCATCGTGCAGCAGGAGATCGACGGCCTGAAGAAGATGGGCGTTGATTTTGAGTGCAATATGGTCATTGGCAAGGTGCTCACCATCGACGAGCTGATGGACGAGTACGGCTACGAGGCCGTGTTCGTAGGCTCCGGTGCCGGTCTGCCCCGCTTCATGGGCATCCCCGGCGAGAGCCTGAAGGGCGTGTACTCCGCCAACGAGTTCCTGACCCGCTCCAACCTGATGAAGGCTTACCTGCCCACCAGCAAGACCCCCATCCGCACCGGCAAGAAGGTCGCCGTTGTGGGCGGCGGCAACGTGGCTATGGACGCTGCCCGCAGCGCCCTGCGTCTGGGTGCCGAGACCGTGTACATCGTCTACCGCCGCGGCATGGCTGAGCTGCCCGCCCGTAAGGAAGAGGTGGAGCACGCCGAGGAAGAGGGCATCATCTTCAAGACCCTGTGCAACCCTGTGGAGATCCACGCCAACGACGAGGGCTTTGCAAGTCCATCACCTGCATTGAGATGGAGCTGGGCGAGCCGGATGCTTCCGGCGCCGCCGCCCCATCGAAAGAGGCAGCGAGTTCGAGCTGGATGTGGACACGGTCATTATGAGTCTGGGCACCAGCCCAACCCGCTGATCCGCTCCACCACCCCGGGTCTGGAAACCAACAAGCACGGCTGCATCGTCACCGACGGCGACGACGGCAAGACCAGCCGCGATGGTGTGTACGCCGGCGGCGATGCCGTGACCGGCGCAGCCACCGTCATCAAGGCCATGGGCGCAGGCAAGGCTGCTGCAAAGGCCATTGACGAGTACATTCAGAGCAAGTAATCCCCTGTGAAGGTGGGCACCGCCCACTGAATACCGGATATGAAAAATCCCCTGTGCCAGTGCACAGGGGATTTTTTGCATCTTATTCTGCGGTCTCCGTTGTGAGCGCCGGGTAACTCGTCCGCACGCACCGCACAGCGCACCGGGCGCTGCCGCCGGTGGTGCAGGTAAAGAGGGTCAGATCCCATTCATCGGACTCCTCCGTCTTTTCGGTCATTTCTTCAATTTGCGTGGGCTGCAGGTTTTCCACATAGGAAACCTCGTAGGTCCAGCGCATACCGTCCATATCCGTAAAATAGACCTGCGCGCCCTCGGTCAGCCACTTGATGGGGCTGAAATGCTTTGCATAGTTGTGGGCGCAGACCACCATGTTATCCGCATAGGTGGAACCGGAGTAACGGCCCGGTGCGATTTTCAGGCCCGCATAGCTCCACTGGCTCATCACCGGCAGTTCCAGCCCGATGGACGGAATGGACAGATAGCCGATGTAATCCCAGCCGTTCAGTTCGGTCACGGTCATTACCTGCGTGGGGTCCAGCTCCGGCTGCAGCGCCACGGTATCCGATTTTGCCTTTTCCTCAATGGCAGCGTTCAGGGTCTGCTCCAGCTCGCCCAGCACCTCCTGCGAGGCCTTGTCTGCACGGGATGCATCCCACTTGTTATAGGCCAGCAGGGCTGCTGCCGCAAGGATCAGCAGCGCGCCCAGCACCATACACAATCTTCCGATTTTCTGTCGCATAGCAATGTTTCCTTTTTGTTCCGCGGTAGGTTTCATCCCTTTCAGTATATGCGCAATTGGTATGTTTGTCCAGTAAAAACTTACCGCACTGCCCGGTCCGGCACAAGGCGGCACACAAACCGCACCATCAGCGGGGTCAGCGGCAGCCACACCAGCGTGCACATCACATTGAACAAGGTGTGCGCATTCGCGATCTGCCGGGCGATCACGGCAAGCTCCGGCCCTTTGGGCGAAAGTGCAGCCGTCAGCCGCACATACAACGGCAGACCGGCGCAGAATACCGCCGCGCCGGTCAGATTGAACACTGCATGGGCCGCAGCCACCCGCTTTGCGTCCCGGTTTGCGCTCAAGGATGCCAGCACTGCTGTGATGGTGGTGCCGATGTTATCGCCCAGCAGCACCGGCAGCGCACCCGCAAGACCCAACAGACTGCTGCCGTCCAGCCCGGGGCGGGCTGCAAAGTTCTGCAGCAGGGCAATGGTAGCCGAGCTGCTCTGCACTGTCAGGGTCATGCCAAGCCCCGCCAGCAGCCCCAGCCATGGGTGCTGCCGCACCCGACCCAGCCAGTGCACGAACACCGGGCTTTGCGCCAGCGGTTCCATAGCAGTGCCCATATCGGCAATGCCCTCGAACAGCAGGCCAAAGGCGAACACCGCCCGGCCAATAGCCCGGCCCTTCCGCCCCGCACAGGCAAAGCAGAGCAGCAGCCCGGCCAGCAGCACAAGGCCGCGCACATCTTCCAGCCGGAAGGCCAGCAGCTGTGCGGTAATGGTGGTTCCGATGTTGCAGCCAAAGATCACCGGGACCGCCTGCCGCAGGGTCAGCAGACCCGCACTTACAAAGCCCAGCACCATCACCGTGACTGCCGAGCTGCTTTGCAGTACCGCCGTGACCGCAGCCCCCGCCAGCACGCCCCGCACCGGGCTGCCGGTCACAGCGGCCAGCAGGCTTTTCAGGCGGCTGCCTGCCGCTGTTTCCAGACTGTGGCTGAGCGCATCCATGCCGTATAAAAACAGTGCCAAGCCGCCAAAAAGTGTAAAAATTCTTGTCAGGTTCTGTTCCACTGCCGCCGCCCCTCCCGCAGAAACGTTTCTTATTCTATTTATGCAGCTGCCGGGCGGTTCAGGCTTTCTGCCGCCCTCCCCTTTTTGTGAACTTTTTTAAAATTATCCTAAACTGCCCTTGCATTCTGGGTGCCGGAGGAATATTATTGTCAGGCGTTAATAGTTAACAGCTGTTAAGCATTTTGCAATGAGGAGGGATAGAATGTTGAACGAGACCGAAGCCGCCGCGAGCTTTCACGGTCTGTGCCATTTTTTTGGACGGCTGAGCAAGGCGTCCCGGGCCGGCATGAAGGCGGCTCTGCGGGGCTGTCCCAAGTGCCACTTTCCCATGCTGGAGGGTCTGGCTCACACGATCAGTACCCGCGGGCAGAACGGAGCGGTGTATGTTTCTGATTTTGCCCGGGAGGCACACCAGCCGCTGCCGGCCATCAGCCGCAGCCTGCGCCAGCTGGAACAGGACGGCCTTGTTCTGCGCGAAGCAGACCCGGCTGACCGGCGCAAAACGCTGGTGCGCATCACGCCGGAGGGCTACGCCGCCTGTGCCCGGTGTGAGGATGCACTCAGCGATTATTTTGCCTGCGTGATGGCCCGGCTGACACCGGAGCAGGTGCAGCAGATGAATACTTTGCGCGGCGCACTGATGGATGCCATTCTTGCGGAAAACGCTTCCCGTGAAGCAAAAAACAACGAAGGGAGAACCGAACTATGACGAAAATTTTCAAGCAGCTGGCCCGGCACTGGGCCGTCTGTCTTGTGGTGTTCGCGCTGCTGTTCGTGCAGGCGTACTGCGATCTTTCGCTGCCGGACTACACCAGCAGGATCGTGGACACCGGCATCCAGCAGGGCGGCATTGAAAGCCCCCTGCCGGAAACGATACGCCAGAGCACGCTGGACGCCCTCACGCTTTTGATGAGCGAAGAGGACGCCGATGCGCTCCAGAACGCCTACGGGTATTATCTTCAGGACAACGGCGTGCTGAAGCTGCGCACCGACCTGACCGATGACGAGCGCACCGCGCTGGAGGATGCCGTCACCACGCCGGACATCGTGCTGTATATGGCCGCCGCGCAGGCAGCGAGCGCCCCCGCCGGGCAGGACACCATGGGCATGACCGGCCTTGCTGACATGCAGGCGGCATCCTCTGAGAGCACCACCACGGATAGCGAGACCGTCACCCCCACTGCCGAAGATCTGGACACCGTATGCGCCCAGTTTGCCGCTATGAGCCAGATGCCCGGCTTCACCCGCGAAGCTGTCCAGCAGCAGCTGGCCGGTGCTTTTGCCAGTCTGGATGATACCCTGATGGAGAACCTCAAAAGCCAGTCCATGCTGCTGGTGCAGCTGGAATACGAGGCACAGGGCATTGCCCACGATGTGCAGATGCGCTACCTTT
>ENA-OQNT01000134-OQNT01000134.1-human-gut-metagenome-genome-assembly--contig:-NODE-134-length-18812-cov-4.187851_pt1 | contig 18812 bp, 20 predicted proteins | sample MGYA00242634_ERZ504890 | MGnify/ENA primary metagenome ERZ504890 (study PRJEB26092, sample SAMD00036379) | human gut metagenome | host: Homo sapiens | study: EMG produced TPA metagenomics assembly of... | reverse complement strand
GACAAATTAAAAAAATAAAAATATAATCACTTCGTAACGAGTAGCGGAAACAGCGTAAATCCAGTTTTCTGCTACTTTTTATATTTTTGTAAAGTGTGTTGCTTAAAAGCGTAAGTCCAACTTATGTAGGTAATGCACTTTTTTGTATTTTAAGGAGGAAAAGAATGGAAGAAAACAACAAAATGAAAAATGAGCCAGTCAATAAGTTGATGCTTCAAATGGGTGTGCCTATGATTTTATCTATGGCCCTGCAAGCTGTCTATAACATAGTTGACAGTGCCTTTGTAGGAAATATGAAAGAAGGAAGTGAAGCCGCATTAAATGCACTTACCTTAGTTTTCCCTATTCAGATGTTGATGGTGGCTTTAGCCATTGGTACAGGCGTTGGAGTGAATGCCTTGCTCGCAAGAACTTTGGGGCAGAGAAATCGTGAAAAAGCTTCTAAAGTAGCCGGAAATGGTTTGTTTCTAGCTACAGTTATTTATATTATTTGTGTGTTGTTTGGATTGTTTGGTATTAAAGCCTATATATCCTCTCAAACAAGGAATGCGCTTGTATTATCGATGAGTGAGGACTATCTAAGAATTTGTTGCCTATTATCCTTTGGCGTTGTGTTCTTTTCTATATTTGAAAAACTGCTCCAAGCTACAGGACGCTCCTTATATTCTACAATTGGACAAGTTACAGGAGCCGTAATCAATATGATTCTAGATCCTGTATTAATCTATGGTTTCAATTTAGGTGTACAAGGAGCGGCTTATGCGACAGTCATTGGACAAATTTTATCGGCTTTATTATTAGTTGTGTTTCATATGCGTTTAAATAAAGAATTTGATCAAGGTATAACTTATATGAAACCAAATAAGCGTATCATCAAAGAAATTTATTCGATTGGACTTCCAGCTATTATTGCGCAGGCATTGATGTCATTTATGGTGTACGCGATGAATTTAATTCTAAAATTTGATGCATCTGCACAAACAGCCTATGGTCTTTTCTATAAAGTTCAACAATTTGTCTTATTTATGGCATTCGGTTTAAGAGATGCGATTACACCTATCATTGCCTTTTCGTATGGTATGCAAAATAAGAAGCGTGTTAAAGATGGAATTAAATATGGCTTAATCTATACTATCGTATTAATGGTCTTGGGTACTCTAATTACAGAACTGTTCCCAAACTTTTTTGCGACACTATTTAATGCAGGACAATCCAGAATATATTTCATCAGTGCTGTTCGAATCATATCCATTAGCTTTTTGTTTGCGGGTGTAAATATCGCATTTCAAGGTGTGTATCAAGCTTTGAATGGAGGTATGGAATCCTTGATTGTATCCTTGCTTAGACAAGTCATTTTGATTTTACCTTTGGCTTGGGGATTTTCAAAACTTGTCATTCAATATGATAGGGATGTATCTTTGATTTGGTATGCATTTGTGATTACGGAAGTTTTATCTTGTGTTGTGGGATGGGTATTTTTAAGACGAATTGAGAAAAAGAAGATGGTGTTTGATTAAGGTCAAACACTTTTTCTTTTGTGTGGTGTATAATAAAGTACATATGGAGGAAACATATGGAACAAGATTCTCTATTTTCAATACAAGAAGATACAAGGCCTTTAGCCGATCGTATGCGTCCGGAAACATTGGATGAATATGTGGGACAAAAACAGCTTGTTGCCAAGGGAAATCTTTTGTGGCAAATGATTGAACATGATCAAGTGACATCGATGATTTTCTGGGGTCCACCTGGAGTAGGAAAAACGACATTAGCACGTATTATTGCACATCAGACAAAGAGTTATTTTGTGGATTTCTCAGCTGTTACTAGTGGCATTAAAGAAATCAAGGAAGTTATGAAACAGGCCGATACGCGTAGGGCCTTGGGACAAAAAACAATACTATTCGTAGATGAAATCCATCGTTTTAATAAGGCGCAACAAGATGCATTTTTACCCTATGTGGAAAAGGGAAGTATCATTCTAATTGGTGCTACAACAGAAAATCCTAGTTTTGAGATTAATTCTGCCCTTTTATCTAGGTGTAGAGTGTTTGTGTTAAACAGTCTAAATACGGATGACTTAAAAGATTTGATTATTCGTGCTATTTCCAGCTCAAAAGGATTAGGCAATTTAAAAATACATATTACGGATGAAGATATAGAGGCGATTGCCGCATTTTCTGGTGGAGATGCCCGCTTTTGTTTAAATACATTAGAGATGGTTGTTTATAATAGTCCAAGTGAATTGGATGGTATTCATGTTTCACAGGATATTTTGAAGCAGTGCCTTCAAAAAAGGTCGTTATTGTATGATAAAAAAGGGGAGGAACACTATAATATTATTTCGGCTCTACATAAAAGTGTACGAAACTCCGATGTACAGGCTGCTGTATATTGGTTAGCGCGTATGTTAGAGGCTGGAGAAGACCCTTTATATATCGCAAGAAGATTCGTTCGTATGGCTAGTGAAGATATTGGTATGGCAGATTCTAGAGCCTTAGAAATCTGTGTGGCAGCCTATCAGGCATGTCACTATTTAGGTGTTCCAGAATGCAATGTGCACTTAACGCATGCAGCTGTATATTTGGCTTTGGCTCCAAAATCAAACGCTTTAGAAGTGGCTTATAATAATGCGAAGATTGATGCTTTAAAAACATTAGATCAGCCAGTGCCTTTACATATTCGTAATGCACCGACAAAGCTAATGAAAGATTTAGGTTATAATAAAGGATATGAGTATTCACACGATTATGAATATCACATGACAGATATGCAGTGTCTTCCAGATGCTCTAGTTGGTAAAGAATATTATGTACCAAGTGATCAGGGATCTGAAGTGAAGGTGCGAAATCGTCTTGCGCAGATTAAACAAATCAAGGCAATGGTGCATAGAAATCGTATGATGAAGCAAAATCCTAAAGGAGGAAAACCGTGAAACCACATGAGCTAATGAATGAATTACAATATGGTGAGAGTATAGAAGTAGAATGTAAAAAAGCGTCAAATTCTTTACCAAAATCTGTATGGGAAACATATTCTTCTTTTGCAAACACAAATGGTGGAACTATTTATCTAGGGGTTGATGAATCCAAAAACAATCATTTTGAGATTGTTGGAGTAGATTGTCCTGAAAAATAATAAAAGATTTTTGGGATACAATTTCTAGCGATAAAGTAAGTTCAAATATTTTGTTGGAAAAAGATGTTCGTAAAGAATGTATTGATGGCAAAAGTGTTGTCATAATTCATGTGCCTCGTGCCGATTACAAGCATAGACCAGTTTATATAAACGGAAATCCTATGAAAGGAACATATAAAAGAAATTATGAAGGAGATTATCATTGTACAGAAAGTGAGATAAAATCATTCTTTCGAGATGCTAGCGATGAAGGGAACGATGGCACCTTGTTATCAAGCTATACAATGGAAGATATTGATGGAGATACTTTGCAGATGTATAGGAATGCATTTGAGGTACATAATCCAAATCATGTATGGAATTCATTGGATAATAAAAACTTTTTGAGAAGTCTTGGCGGATATGCTGTAAACAGAGGGACAAAAGAAGAAGGATTGACGTTAGCGGGATTATTGATGTTTGGGAAAGGTCTCTCTATACGGGAAAGATTAGAGAATTTTCGCTTTGATTTTTTAGATATGACAAATTTGATTGGAGACAGAAGATGGTCAGATCGTTTGACATATGATGGAACATGGGAAAATAACATTTACAATTTTATTAAGATAGTATTACCTAAGTTAGTGTCTGATTTAAAACGACCTTTTGTTTTGGAAGGTTTTCAACGGAAAGATGATACAGAAGTACATGCCTCTATACGAGAAGCAATGATGAATAGTATTATTCACTGTGATTATCATCAAGCTGGAATTTTAAAGATAATTAAAAAAGATAATGAATTTATTTTTTCTAATCCAGGTAGATTAAAAATATCTATTGAAGAAATTTATGAAGGTGGAAATTCAGTTGCGAGAAATCCTAAAATACAAACAATGCTGAGGATGATTGGATATGGTGAGAATATTGGTTCTGGATTCCCTATGATTTTAAAGACGTGGAAAGCCGAAAATTGGAGAAAACCAGAACTTTTAGAAAATGAAAACTTATCATGTGTTGAATTGCATTTACATATGATAAGTTTATTGCCTCAAGAGATAACAGAATATTTATCGCAAATATTTAAAGAGGATTATTTCTTGTTAAACGCAGAAGAACAAATGATTTTAAGCATTACTTATATGGATAAAGAAATTACAAATGAGAAAATACAATTATTGCTTAACACACATGTTGTTGAAGTCGGTAAATATTTATCTGATTTAGTAAAAAAAGAAATGTTGGTAGTAAACCAAAATGGTAGATGGACAACTTATAGCATAAATGAAAAGTATGGAGTATCTTTGATTTCATCTTTGGAATCAGATGAAGATTTGAATAAAACAGATAGAGAAATATTAGAATATTTAAAGAATAATAAGAAAATTACATCTAAAGATGTTATAAAGGTGACTAATATTTCATCCATATCAGGAGCTAATAAAGCTCTAAAAAGATTATTTGATAAAAATCTGTTAGAAAAAAACTAGAATTAAGAATAGTGTATTTTATGAAATAAAGGAGTGTTAAAGTGGAAACCACTCAAAAAAAAGTGGAAACCACTCAAAAAAAGTGGAAACCACTCAAAAAAAGTGGAAACCACTCAAAAAAAGTGGAAACCACTCTATGAGATACAAACAAAACTTGGAGGATTACATGAAAATAGAAATTCATAGTTTACAAGAAACACAGGAATTTGCCACTAAAATGGCAGATCTTTGTAGAAACAAACAATTAGTCATTACATTAGATGGAGATTTGGGTGCAGGTAAAACAACTTGGACAAAAAGTTTCGGGAAAGCTTTGGGTGTAAAGAATGTGATCAATTCACCAACTTTTACAATCTTAAAGGATTATAAACAAGAAGGTGGAGTCCCATTCCATCATATTGATGCGTATCGTTTAGAAGGAAAATGTCAGGACTTAGGTTTTGAAGATTGTTTTGATGAAGGAATTACTGTAGTAGAATGGTCTGAATTTATTGAAAATCAATTGCCACAAGATCATATCAAAATTTCTTTTGAAGAAGGCATCGATGAAAATCGTACAGTGACATTAGAATATACGGGTCCTGTATCAAAGAGTATTGTGGAGGCATATCATGATTAGTTTATGTATGAATAGTGCTTATAAAGCATTAGTGTTAGGTTTATATAAAGATGGAACATTGATTGATGGTGTATCTATTGAAGCATTCAAGAAACAAAGTGAAACGATTTTTGTGGAATTAAATCAATTGTTTGAAAAGACAGGTTTAGACTATAAAGACGTAGATGAAGTGATCATTACAGATGGTCCTGGATCTTATACAGGCATTCGTATTGCGATGACAATTGCGAAAGTATTTTGTACACAAATGCATAAAACATTAAAGTGTATTAGTACAATGCAGTTGTTTGCGGGCATGGATGAAAGTGCCAATGTTATTTTGGATGCGCGTAGTAAAAGAGCGTATGTAGCACACTTAGAAAAGGGTGTTGTGGTTGGAAAAACACAAATTTTAGAAGTCGATCAATTGGAAGATTTCTTAAACGAACATCCTGGAACTTTATATGGAGATGGATATTTAGTGAATCAAGAAGCTGCAAGTTGTGATTTCTTGAAGAATTTTATGGAGGTACCAAGTCGTACAGTTGAAAATGTACATGCCTTAGTTCCTCAATATTTAAAAGAAAGCGATGCCTATAAAGCATGATTTTTAAAGAAATGAAAGACACGGATCTTGTTCGTGTTTTAGAACTTGAACAAGCTTGTTTTAAACAGCCTTGGCTAGAAAAAGATTGTTTATATGAATTGAATGAGAATCCCTTTTCTCATGGCTGGATTTTACTAGATAAAGATACCATTGTTGGATACGCCTTTTTATGGGAAACCTTTGAAATGGCGCAGCTAGCTCGTATTGGAGTCGATCCTGACTTAAGAAAAAGAGGATATGGTAAAGAATTGATGATGCATTTGTTTGATCGAGCTAGAGAAGTGGCTTGTGAATATATGACATTAGAGGTTCGTGCTAGTAACGAGGCAGCCTTGAATTTGTATCAAAAAATGGGCTTTATTCAAGTCAATGTATCTAAAAGTTATTATCCAGATGGAGAAGATGCCATTGTGATGACATTGGCATTGTAGGAGGATTATATGATTATTATCGGAATTGAAAGTAGTTGTGATGAAACAGCCGTTGCGGTTGTCAAAGATAAAAAGGAAGTATTATCAAGTGTGGTCGCAAGTCAAATTGATGTGCATACAGAATTTGGTGGGGTCGTACCCGAAGTTGCGAGTCGTATTCATGTAGAAAATATTTCGTATTGTATTGAAAAAGCATTGAAGGATGCCAATATCACTATGGAAGATGTGGATGCGGTTGCCGTTACGCAAGGTCCTGGTTTAATTGGATGTTTACACGTTGGTGTGCAGGCTGCCAAGACTTTGGCTTTTGCCTACCATAAACCATTAGTTCCAGTGCATCATTTGGCAGGGCATATTTATGCCAATGAATTAGTTGTGGATATGAAATATCCTGTATTGGCTCTAGTTGTTTCTGGTGGAAATACAGAACTTGTTTATATGAAGGATGAAACAAGTTTTGAAATCTTAGGAGAAACACAGGATGATGCGATTGGAGAAGCCTTTGATAAGGTGGCTCGTGTATTGGGCCTTGGATATCCTGGTGGTCCTAAAATTGATAAATTGGCAAAAGAAGGAAAGCCAGTATACGAACTGGCAAAGCCGAAAACGCAGGGCCGTTATGACTTTAGTTTTTCTGGATTGAAGAGTAGTGTTCTACAATTTACGAAACGTATGGAAAGACAAGGCAAGACATTTGATATGGCAGATTTAGCTTGTTCATTCCAAGAATGTGCATTGGATGAAATTTTCTCTCGAGTAAGAGCCGTATTAGATGATCATAAAGATATTCGCCATTTCGTTGTAGGTGGTGGAGTAAGTGCCAACTCAAGACTTCGTGAAAAAGTAGAAGAATTAAGAAATGAATATCCAGAAGTTGAGTTTACCGTGCCTCCAATGTATTGTTGTACAGACAATGCAAGTATGATCGGTGTTGCAGGAACCATCGCCTATCTTTCTGGAAGAAGAGGGGATGCAAGTTTAACTGCCGATTCAAGTCTAGAAATCCAATAGGAGGTTTTATGCAAGAGCTACGTTTACTTCAAGAAAAAGATTTAGAAAGTATATATCCAATCTATGTACATTATGTAAAGACAAGCGTTGCGATTTTTGATGTTGTGCCAGATTCTTTTGATGCATTTAAAGAACATATGATAGAAATTTCTAAGACAAATCCATTTTATGTCGCACTTAATGATGATGTTCTAATTGGCTATGGCTATGTGCACCCGGCTTTTTCTAAAGAGGCGTATAAGTATTGTGTAGAACTTACCATTTATTTTAAAGAAGGAAAACACTATGGTTTGCCTTCAAAAATGTTAGATCAGCTTGAAGCGGATTGTAGAAAATTAAACATGCGTTGGATCGTTTCATGCATTACAGATTCGAATGAAGAAAGTATAGCCTTTCATAAAAAACATGGCTTTACTATGTATGGGGCATTGCCTTCTTGTGGTATGAAATTTGATGTGTGGCATGGTGTAGTTTGGCTTTGTAAGAGACTGGATGAGGTTAAAAAGAATTTTTCTTGTGCAAGTAATGCAACCATCTTAGGTAATGTTTCAATTGGCAAAGATTCAAGTGTTTGGTATAACGCCGTGATTCGTAGTGAAGAAGAAACGATTGAAATTGGACAAGAAACCAATATTCAAGATCAGTGTGTTTTGCATACGGATCGTGGTTTTCCATTAAAAATTGGTAATCGTGTTACGATTGGTCATGGGGCCATTGTGCATGGTTGTGCGATTGAGGATGAGGTGCTTATTGGTATGGGTGCTATTATCTTAAATGGAGCTTGTATAGGAAGCCATAGTATCATCGGTGCTGGTTGTGTTGTGCCTGAAAATATGGTGATTCCACAAAAGAGTGTTGTGGTTGGAGTACCGGCTAAGATCATTAAGAAGACTTCAGAATCTCAGGTTTCTGACATTCTTTCAAATGCAGATCATTATGTAAAATTATCGAAAAAATTGGGTTAGTCATTTGGCTAATCCTTTTGTATATTGTAAAATCGATGTAGTGAGGTTGATTATGGAAAACTTATTGAATTATGTACATTTAAGAAGAGATATCGACTTTTCTATTCGTCCCTTTAATGATGTGGATATGTTAGTATGTGCCGATCTATCTTATGTGGATTGGGATGGCATTGTGGAAAAGGACGAGGTTTCTTTAGAGGAAGCATGTCGTAAATATCTTTCTTTATATAGTGAAGAGGAATTAAAGAGTAAGTATACATTTTCAATAAATCTTCCACATTTAATTGATGCATTGCAAGATACGATTCGTTATGGAAATATAAAGTTAAAGAACTATAAAAAAGTCTATAGTGATGAAGATGTGATTCAATTTAGTGTGGTAACACTTGTGTTGCCAGATGGATCTTTCGTTATTTCTTTTAGTGGTACAGATGGTAGTATTACGGGTTGGAAAGAAAATTTAATGATGACTTATAAGCAGGATCTTCCTTGTCAAATTTTGGCGAAGGATTATGTTAAAGAAACCGTTGAGAATATTCCTGAAACGAATTATTTGTTTGGATTGAAAAAGAAGAAGGTCTATCCAAAGATGTATTTAACGGGGCATTCAAAGGGTGGAAATCTAGCCATGTATGCGTATTTAAAAAATCCAGAACTACAGGGATATATTGAAGGTGTGAAAAGTTTTGATGGGCCTGGCTTTGTAGAAAGTTTCTGGCAAGGTGATGAGGATGTATCTAAGATCACAAACTATATTCCTAAGGATAGCATTGTGGGTCGTGTTTTAAATCATAAAGAACAAACAAAAATTATGGATGCCCAAGGTTCTGGTCTAGTTCAGCATGATACGCTTATGTGGAGTGTGGATGTAAAAGACTTTAATTATTGTGATGCACTCACAAAAGAGAGTGATGATTTATTGGAATATGTAAATAAGTTATTAATGGATCGTCCACTGGAAGAAAAAGAGCGTTATTGTCATTTGATTGGTGAATTGTTTGATCGTATGGAAATTTATACGATTGCGGATTTAACTGAATTTTCATTTAAACAGGCATTGTCTGGAATTAAGGAGATTCGTCAATTGAATGCAGAAGAAATTAAGTTTATGTTTGAAGTTGTGAAATTTATTGCGGTGCAATCCGCTCCAATATTAGTGAAAGGAAGAAAGTAAAATGAGAAAAATAGGTTGGATTGGTGCTGGCATTATGGGTCAGCCAATGGTTATTCATTTATTGAATAAGGGTTATGAAGTGCATGTGTACGCAAGACATCCAGAAAGGGTAGAGCAAGCTAAAAATGCTGGTGCCATTTTAGAAGAATCGATTGCGTCTTTGACATCCAATGTAGATGTAGTTTGTACAATGGTCGGTTTTCCTAGTGATGTTAAAGAAGTATATGATGTGATTTTTAGTTGTATTGAAAAGGGTAAAACTTGTATTGATTTTACAACTTCAAGTCCAAAGCTTGCCAAAGAATTGTATACAAAAGGAAAAGAATTGGGCGTTCATGTATTGGATGCGCCGGTGACTGGTGGAGATACAGGAGCAAAGAATGGTACTTTAACTGTATTGGTTGGTGCAGACAAAGAGGATTTTGAAACGAATAAAGAAATCTTTGAAGCATTTGGAACACAGATTGAGTATTGTGGCAAGGCGAGTTGTGGTCAACATGTCAAGATGGCGAACCAAATCATGATTGCGAATACGTTACAAGGAATTTGTGAGGCCATGTCGTATTTGAATTGTAAAGATGTGGATGAATCTTTTGTATATCGCTTCTTGCGCAATGGGGCTGCTGGATCTAAACAGTTGGAATTCCAAGGTAAGAAGATGTTGGAAAATGATTATGCGCCTGGTTTTTATGTGAAGCATTTTGTGAAGGATTTAAAAATTGCAGTACAAGAGGCACATTTTCCTTTGTATGGTGTAAATCGTGTCATTAAAGAATATGTGGATCTAATGGATCGTGGTATGAGTGATTTAGGCACGCAATGTTTGATTGAGTATTTTAGAAAGCCACAAATTAAAGCGGTTATCTTTGATATGGATGGTTTGATGTTTAATACGGAAAAGATGTTTAAGGATGAGTTTAAAGAGAAGGCTAAAGAATTAGGCGTTGCTTGTCCAGACTATTTTCCGGAACCTTTAATTGGTTGTGATTCAAGAAAGGTTGCAGAGTTTGAAGCAATGTATCCAGGTGTGACAAGAGTTATGGAAGAAATTCAAGAAGAGCGTGTGGATTATTTCTTTACATATTTTAAAGCGCCTGGTAGTGCCAATATGGTTGGATTACAGAATTTAATTGAGTATATTGAAGAGAATAAGATTCCTTATGCGGTGGCTTCAAGTTCGCATCCGCAAGCTATTAAAAAGTTCTTGTCGCATGCAGGTTTTGTGTTAAGTCCAAATGTGATTGTATCTTCTAAAGAGGGATATAAATCAAAGCCGGCTCCAGATGTTTTCTTGGCAGCAGCTGAAAGATTAGATGTAAAGCCAGAAAACTGTTTAGTGTTAGAGGACAGTAAGCATGGAATTATGGCAGCAGCCAATGCGAAGATGCATTCCATTTTTATTCAAGATCAGATTGCGCCAGATGACGAAATGAAGGAGTATATTCAAGAGTCTTGTACGGATTTAAATGGGGTAATTGATTATTTAAAGCGTTGTAAATAATTGGTTGCTACTTTATAATATTGTGTAGGAAAACATTAGGAGGACGCAATGAAAAAAGAATTAGTCATTGTTCTTGATTTTGGAGGACAATATAATCAGTTAGTTGCACGTCGTGTTCGTGAGTGCAATGTATATTGTGAAATTTATTCATATAAAACAGATTTAGAAAAAATCAAAGCTATGAATCCAAAGGGAATTATCTTGACTGGAGGACCAAATAGTTGTTATGAGGCAAATTCACCTACATATTCAAAGGAATTATTTGAATTGGGTATCCCAGTTCTTGGTCTTTGCTATGGCGCACAATTGATGATGCATGTATTGGGTGGAAAAGTAGAAAAAGCAGATCACCGTGAATATGGTAAGACAGAGGTTCTTGTGGATAAGACTTCTTCTAAAATCTTTGAGGGTGTATCTGAAAAAACAATTTGTTGGATGTCACACTTTGACTATATTTCACAGGTAGCACCTGGATTTGAAATTACGTCTCATACAGATAATTGTCCTTGCGCATCAAGTGAAAATGCAGAAAAAGGATTATATGCTATTCAGTTCCATCCAGAAGTATTGCATACACAAGAAGGGTCAAAAATGTTATATAACTTTGTTCGTGGTGTTTGTGGATGCAGTGGTGATTGGAGAATGGATAACTTTGTTGAAGAACAAATTAAGGCTATTCGTGAAAAGGTTGGAGATGGAAAAGTTTTATGTGCCCTTAGTGGTGGAGTAGACTCTTCTGTTGCAGCCGTATTATTATCAAAAGCAATTGGTAACCAATTGACATGTGTATTTGTTGATCATGGTTTACTTCGTAAAAATGAAGGGGATGAAGTAGAAGCTGTATTTGGTCCTGAAGGTCCATATGAATTAAACTTCATTCGTGTAAATGCACAACAAAGATATTATGAAAAGCTAAAGGGTGTTGAAGAACCAGAAGCAAAACGTAAGATCATTGGTGAAGAATTCATTCGTGTATTTGAAGAAGAGGCTAAGAAAATTGGAAAAGTTGATTTCTTAGTTCAAGGAACGATTTATCCAGATGTTGTTGAGAGTGGTTTAGGTGGAGAATCTGCTGTAATTAAATCTCACCACAACGTTGGTGGACTTCCTGATCATGTAGATTTCAAAGAAATTATTGAACCATTACGTGACTTATTCAAGGATGAAGTTCGTAAAGCTGGTTTAGAATTAGGTATTCCTGAATACTTAGTATTCAGACAACCATTCCCAGGACCTGGTTTAGGAATTCGTATCATTGGTGAAGTAACTGAAGAAAAAGTAAAAATCGTACAAGATGCAGATGCCATCTATCGTGAAGAAATCGCAAATGCTGGATTGGATCGTTCAATCGGTCAATACTTTGCAGCATTGACAAACATGCGTTCCGTAGGTGTTATGGGTGATGAAAGAACATATGATTATGCCATCGCTTTACGTGCTGTTAATACAATTGACTTTATGACTGCTGAATCTGCTCAGATTCCATATGAAGTATTAAATAAAGTTATGTCTCGTATTATCAATGAGGTTCGTGGGGTTAACCGTGTAATGTATGACCTTACTAGTAAGCCTCCTGGAACAATTGAGTTTGAATAGTTGGAGCAGAGCTTCAAAGCCTTTATTTTCAAGGGTTTTGAGGCTCTTTCCTTTTAGAATTGCATTTTGATTGCATTTTTTTATTCAATGGCTCTGTGATAGATTGCTGTATGCTGATTGCTGGTGTAATCGGCAACACTGGTTGTTGCCGGAGTATAAGTGAGAACGCCAGTTAATTTTTTGGCAACTTCCACGTTGGTGTTGGGATATAAATGTCCATAGGTTCCTAACGTGGTCTGTATCTTTTCATGCCCCAGACGTTCTTTAATCAATAAAGGATTTTCTCCCATACTGATGAGCAGGGAAGCATGGGAATGTCTGAGTGCATGAATTTTGATACGGTGTACGCCTGCCAATCCAGCAAGCTTTTCTAATGCCCGTGGGAGGGTGTGCTTACTGGTGGGAATCCCATTATAGCTTAGTACAAGGTCGCAGCCCTTTAAAACCTTTTGCTGTACTTCCTGCCATGCTTTTAATTCTTTAATGGTATCTGTGTCAATATAGATAGTGCGAATACTGGCTTGTGTCTTTGGTTCCACAAATTTGTATTCATCCATTGTTTTATAGTACAGCGTTTTCGTTATACTTAAAAGTCCGGTTTCAAAGTTGATGTCCGACCATTGCAGGGCTGCGGCTTCTCCGATTCTCATTCCGGTCATAAACAGGAGCCAGTATGAGATGAAAAGGTAATGTTCGTAATAATCGCCCTTGTAGAGCAGGGAAATTACCTTTTGAAATTCATCCAGTGTCCAAAAATCCACTTTTGTTTTCTTGCTCTTGATGTTTCCTATCATTCGTGACGGATTTTTCTTTGCAAGACCGAGAACAACTGCTCTGTCAAAGGCAATGGAGAGCATACCCTGTACAATACGGATATAGTTTGGACTAAATTCTTTTGCGAGTTCAAGCTGCCAGTTCTGGACGTTAATGGGTTCTATCTCATCCACCGTCATTTTGTAAAAGTATGAAAAATGCTTCTGAATGGTAGAACGGCGGTTCAGATAGGTACTTTCCTTTACCTGTGTTTTATACCAAGGCAGGTAAGTTTCTTCAATGAACTGTTGAAAGGATAGCTGCTGTTTCTTTTCCGTTAATTCCTCTGTGGATGTCAGCATAAGCTTTGAATATGCTTCTCTAGCTTCCTTTTTTGTCTTGAATCCGCTTTTGTATTTCTGAATCTGTTTTCCGGTAATCGGATGAAAACCTAAGTTTGCTCTAAAATAATAAGTTCCGTTTTCTGCTTTCTTAATAGGGTCTTTTGCCATGATTTCACTCCTTACATAAATGTGCAAGAAGTACAATCAGTTTGATTTATCAGTAAAAGTAATCCCTAGCAATTCTTCCACAGCTTCTCTGGGAACCCTGTCCAGTTTGCGTGACTGATAGTAGGTATGCCCTTTTGAAATCATAAGTTTTTTTGCTTCTCTTATGATGTCTGCTGCGAATGAAGTCCCATAACCCAGTTCTATTAAGTCTTTTTTTGTTACTGTAATCATGTTCCTCCTTTCCATAGACCAGATATGGAACCCTCAATATCTGTCTATATTATATCAGATTTTATGGCAAAAGTAATATTAAGATTGTATTTCCTGCAAATAGTTATTTGATTTTGAATGAAAAATTATAATTCAAAATAGTATATAAGCAAGCCGAACAGCTTTCGCTAAAGCTCATGGGAATCTCACCCCTGCATGGTTCTCATCCAGCCGTACCCTTTGTCAGCGGTGCTACATCATCACACAGACTAAGGCTGTACGGAAGTATCATTATCACGATAGAAAGGTCATGGCGGCAGCTTTTGCGGTAAGCTGCTTATGGAACGCTGGCAGGAATCGCTATCCGGTTTCATCCCTCCTTTGGTGGGTCACGGCGTGCCAGCCCAACGGCTCTCTTTCTATCGAAACGTATTCGGCTGCTTTATGCTGCGTTGATTAGACGCTTTCTTTTTCAAGGAACAATCCGGCTTTGTCAGCCTGTTAAAGTGCACTGGTGATAATGCACTTTAATAGACTGGCAAGCTCTGTCTGGGAAGCATGGGCTTGTCCATGCTTCCACAGGAGAGCGTTATTTTTAGTTTGGTTCCCTGATTTCAAAAGATAAAATCTTTGCAATCAGACGTGCTTCCATCCGGCGGCGTAGGGTTTCATCTACAACCATGTGGGTATTCCCATATTCGTCTTTCATGGGACGCATGGAACGGCTGGCAATAAAACCGCTGTAATGGCGTACAATCTGGTTGACTGCTTCAATATCGCCGTCCGCAGCCCTTACAATCACAGGAAACGGAATCATAGGGTGCTTTGCTGTCATGCTTCGTCCTCCATAAATTTTTTGATAAATTTCAGTCCGGCGTGTCTTCTTCTCTGAATGGTAGAACGGTTGACTTCCAGAATTTTTGAAATTTCCGTATCGTCAAATCCAAGAAAATAATATCTCAGGATAACGTCACGTTTCTTTCCATCCAGATTTTCTAATGCTTCTGCTAATAGGCTGTTTTCAATGCGGACAGTAAATCCATCCATTTCAAAAGTATGGAAATGGGAGGGATAGGTGTCTTCGGAAGAAAACAGATTGACGGTGTAATTGTCCATATCACAGAACAGGGTTTCCCGTTTACACTGTCTGGACAACGCTTTGAAATAGTCTTTGCGTTCATCGTCCATAGCGACTTTACAGATATAATCAAACTGGTTCTCTATGGTTGTCTGAAATTCAGATGGCTTCATCATTGCTCACCCCCTTTCCAGCCTTGAAAGGGAGCGAGTTGATAGGAATTTCTGCTTCTTTCCCCCTTTTCGCTCTTAGTCCCGACAGGACAGGGGGCACAGTTGCATTTTTGAATAAAAAAATACACCCATTTTAAAATAAAAATGAGTGCATGAGAAATAACAGTAGAATAAATATGACTTGTCAGTTCATATTCAAAGTTGGACTTCCACAGTGGAGGAGCTATACTTTTTTTAATGAATGTAGCCTATGTACGTTATATAGCAGCAAAGAAATCCCCATAGCGGCAATCCTCCTAAATGCCGCTATTTATATTCTGCGTCATTGTTGGTTCAGTAATAGACAAAAAGAAGCGGCAGCTCTAAAAATCAAAGCCACCGCTTCAAAAGCACGTGAAAATCTGTCTGCGTTACGACGGCTTTTTTTCTTTTGCCGTCGTCCGGCAGATAACAAACAAATATTATGTTTTGATTTATTTTATCAATATCAACTTACTTTAAGATGAATTTTAGCTTACGGATTTGTAAGATAGAAAAAGAGGGGGCACTTTTGAAATTCCCCCTCTCAAAAGATTATTGTGCACTAATATTTTCGACGATAGACATTCGCTGTAACCGTTTTGCAGGTCCTTTAACTGCCAAAAGAGAAGTCAACAGTACAATAGCGATTATGAGTATAAGGGGAATAAACGGAACACTCCATGCTGTTCCCCAAATATTTGTTATAAGACTTACATAGATAACCCAGTGCATAGGAAGTCCAATGATACAACCCCAAATCACTCCGCTTATTGCGTAGGTTCCTGCTTCTGCGATTATCATTTTTATAAGTTGGCGATTGCTCATTCCAATCGCTCGCATACTTCCGTATTCTTTCATTTTTGCGGCAACTCCCAGATTGATTGTATTCATAATATGGAAAATGGTAATCGCAACGATAATAGATAGGAAGCCGTAAACAAGAACTGCAAAAGTATAATACAGATTTCTTTGCTGCTGCACTTGAGAAAGGCTGTCTGAAAATATTACGCCACCATTAGTAAATATGTTTTTAATTGCGTTTACATCTTCACTGGAAGCGTTGTTCTCAAATTGAATGTCGATAATAGTATAGCCAGTTTCTCCGGTCAGTGCGCTAAAGGTTGCTTCCGAACAGAAAAAGGTTTAATGACTGAAAAAGATGCTTTTGCCCAAAATCCGATGGATGATGCAGGTGAGATTGAGAAGTTTGTAAATGGCACCGCTCAATGTGAATTTATACAGATTCATCCTTCGATGGAATTCGATGATATTGTGTATGGATTAGAAGTAAAAGCGAGTGGAGGTATAAGTCTTTCCTATACAGAAAAGCGTGTTATGAAGTTGTGTAACCTAGCAAGGGGCAAGAGTGATAAATATTGTGTGATTTTTGATGATATAAATAGAGCAAATGCAAGTAGCTTGCTTGGTAATTTACTATATGCAATGGAGTATCGTAACCAAGACGTTGAACTTTCAAATGGAAGTAAAATGAATATTCCTGAAAATGTGATATTTATATTCACGGAAAATACGCTTGATGCTCGAAATGTTCAATGCGGACCTGACGTGTGATCTTATCCATAAGATCCTCCTTTAAAAAACTTTTAGTTTTACAAAGGGATTATCTCATGGTTTTAGGTGAAAAGCACGGTACTAACTATTTACCGTATACGAAATATATGTGTCGTGAGGAGAAGTTTATGCTGTATATAATACTATTAGCTGAGTTATATGGACATATGTCAAAAACATTATTGACATATGCCTTTTATAGAGCTATTATATAAGAAAAGCGAGAAAGGAGCAGTTTATGCCGAGACCAGTAAAATGCAGAAAAGTTTGCCATTTCCCCAATGTTTTAGAATTCTTTCCGGCAGATGATACTGAGAAAAAAACACCTATTGTTCTGACGGTAGATGAGTATGAAACCATCCGTCTTTTGGACAAGAAAGGTTATAGTCAGGAGCAGTGCGCAGCATCTATGCAAGTCGCAAGAACAACCGTTCAACGAATTTATGAGATTGCCAGGAAGAAAATAGCAGATGCACTCATTGATGGATATCCGCTTAAAATTGAAGGTGGAGATTTCAAAATCTGTGATGGTCAGAGCGGTAACTGTAGGCTTGGAGGATGTTATAAGCAGGAGCTTCATCAAAAATATGCAGCAGAAAAAGGAGAAGGTATCATGAGAATAGCAGTAACATATGAAAATGGACAGATTTTCCAGCACTTTGGACACACAGAGACATTTAAGATTTACGATGTAGAGGAAGGAAAAGTAGTACATTCAGAAGTAGTTAATACGAATGGAAGCGGACATGGTGCATTGGCAGGAGTTCTTAATGCATTGAATGCAGATGTTTTGATTTGTGGCGGAATCGGAGGCGGCGCGCAGACAGCATTAGCGGCAGCTGGCATTAAGCTGTTTGGAGGAGTTTCCGGAGATGCAGATAAAGCGGTGGAAGCTTTTATTAATAAAACACTGGATTATAATCCGGATGTGAAGTGTTCTCATCACGAGCACAGCCACGGGGAAGGACATACATGTGGTGAGCATGGATGTGGAAGCCATAGCTGTCATTAAGAAGAATAGCAAAAAAATAATAATACGAAAGGATGTGTCAAGGCAATGGAGAAGTTACCGCAGCACATCCTTTTTGTGTATTTTACAGAAAGACAGATTGTATTTTAAAGGAACAGATCGTGCAGTATTTCTTGATAAGAGAGAATTTACAGGACCAATCTACACACAAATCAAAGAAGCTGTAGATTTTGTATTGAGAAATATTCGACTCGGAGCAACGATTGATGGATTGGTGCGAAAAGAGAAATATGAGCTACCGCCGGAAGCAATCAGGGAAATTTTGTTTTTAGTTTGTATTCGACTGTCTGTGGTGGAAATGGGATTAAAAAGTAACACCTGGATTCTGTAAGGGGAAATGTTTGAGCGAGCATTATAAAGATATCTTTTTGGAGAATATTATGTTATAATCACTCAAGAGAGAGGGACGATAGATGAGTGGTAAGAAGAGAAATGTAATGTTGTTCGTTCTGCTGTTTACCTTGCTTCTGGGAGTAATCGTTCCGGTTCAGGCACAGTCGTACGGCGGGACAAAGACAATACGGGTGGCGTATCGTGAGGACGCAGACTTTATTAATAAAAGCAGCAGTGGAGTATACAAGGGATATGGAGTGGAATATCTGAATAAAATATCTCAGTATACCGGTTGGAGATATGAATATATCAATGAATCATGGGAAAATCAGCTGGCAGATCTGAAATCCGGAAAGGTAGACCTGATCTGCAATGCGCAGAAAACAGAGGCCAGGGAGAAGGATTATGATTTCTCCTGTATGCCTGTTGGCACAGAGCAGGCGGTGCTGTATACATCTGAGGATAATGGAGATATTTATTTTCAGGATTATGAGCATATGAATGGTAAAAAGGTAGGTCTGCTGAGAGACAGCTATCAGAATGAAGAGTTTGAACAGCGTCAGGATGAGAAAAATTTTCACTGTCCGGAGAAGTACTATGAATCTGAACAGGATCAGATAGAGGCTCTTAAGCAGAAGAAAGT
>ENA-OQNT01000131-OQNT01000131.1-human-gut-metagenome-genome-assembly--contig:-NODE-131-length-19233-cov-2.744059_pt1 | contig 19233 bp, 17 predicted proteins | sample MGYA00242634_ERZ504890 | MGnify/ENA primary metagenome ERZ504890 (study PRJEB26092, sample SAMD00036379) | human gut metagenome | host: Homo sapiens | study: EMG produced TPA metagenomics assembly of... | reverse complement strand
CTAATACACGCAACAATGTAGCCAGTCTCGAAATTACAAAGGTAAATACAAGCAATCAGTCATTACCTGGAGCAAAATTTACTCTTACATTGGATGGTGATTCAGCGAAAACGTATAATGTAACATCTGATAAAGATGGTCTTTTGAAGTTTGAAAATCTTTCAGTCGGAACTTATACATTGACAGAAACAGAGGCACCGTCTAGGCGGCTATGTTAAATCCACGGAGAGTTATAAAGTAATAGTATCTGTTGAAAATAATAAGGCAACTGCTAAGCTTTATAAAGCAGATGGTACGACTGAAATTGAGAACAAACAGATCATTAACTACACTGAGAAGGAAGAAGCCGAAAATAATCTTACCAGTAGCAAAACAGCTGAAGTTGTTGATTATGAGAATAGAATTTATAAGATTAATCTGAATGCAGAAACAACCGGACGCGAAGGAGATGTGGAGGCACAAGGTGCGAGTGTAGTAATGGTATTGGATGCTAGTAAATCTATGAATGAGAATATAAGTAATACCAATACTAGCAAGCTTGCAGCATTAAAAAATGCAGCGAACACTTTTATAGATACCTTAAAGTCTAAATCACCGGAGAGTGAAATAGCAATAATCTGGTATAGTGGACAAGAGGGAGGTAGTACTTCAATAACGAATTCGGAATTTGAGCAATTAAATGAACAAGGTGTGTCAAATTTAAAGGGCACAATTTCTAGCAAGAACCAAGGTTCCGATGGAACACCAATGGGAGTTGCATTGGAGAAGGCTAAAGATCAGTTATCAGGGGCACATCACGAAAATAAGTATGTAGTGTTTATGACAGATGGTTTGCCAGGATATCAGAAAGGAAATGATAACTGGAATTGTATGGTTGCCAATAATGCAGTTAATAATGCGAATTCTATAAAAGAACCGGCAACTTTGTATACGGTTGGTGTTGGGCTTAATGATGCGGGTAGTTTTAACTGGAAATTAGGACATTCTGACACAACAAGTTCTGATGAAGGACATGGAGGCGGGTGGAAGCAGAATAATTGGGGTCACTGGTATTACCAAGAAAGTTCAGGACATGGCTCAATGAGCGGAAGCGAATTTCTGAGCAAACATATAGCAACTCAATCTAGCGATGGTAAGCAGTATGCGTATGATACTAATGGTCTAAATGACTTAGTAAACACATTTAATGTTATTGCTGGTAGTATTGGTGATTTGTTTACAGTGCAGCCTAAAGAAATCGTAGATGTGATTGATGCAAGATTTAAGCTTACGGATGATGGATTAAAGGATTTGGCAACTAACCGTAGGCTAGGAACAGGAAGTATTAAAACCAATAACAACGGATCGAAGGAAATTATCTGGACAGATAGTACTACAGGTTTGGAAGTGGGAAAAGTTACGATTGTTGAACAGACTGACGGTACAACTAAAATTACCTGGACAGAACAGGCGGCCAGAATTGGAAATGCAGCCACAGAGAACGAGAAGGACAAAGGTTGGAATGCAAGTTTCCGTATTCAGGCGAAAGATGACTTCATTGGTGGAAACATGATTCCTACTAATGGAGCAGCTTCCGGTATTTATCTGGATGGCGGTGGTATTAAAAAGTTTGAGCAACCATCTGTTAATGTTAAGCTTCTTAATTTAAATATCGGCAGTAAAGGAATAACAGTATTCAAAGGTGATCCAATAACGGCAAAGAATTTTGGAAATGAACTTGCTGAAACGATAAAAGTTGTACAGCTCAATAAAAAGGAAACTTTAACGGCTGTGAAGCCTATGGATGCTGGTAAGAATAGTGTTAAATTACCTGATTTGGAAGATGCTGATATTAACAAATTAAATACGGATAAAGAGTTAACCATTGGCAGTAAAGGATTATATCAGTATATATATCCTGGTTCTAATGATGCAGTAGGATATTTCACTTATACTTATAAAATAGTTAAGGGAAATGCTAAGGAGCACCTTGCTGATTCAGTTGGAGAAAAGGTGGAGGAGTATCAGTTAACGGTTACTTATCATCCATATTCAAAAGGAGTAAGAAACCAAAAACTAGCTACTTATGAACCTAAGATTAAGGAGCCGGATGTAGAAGTATATACAGCTAAAAATGCTCCAAAAACTGATTTAGTTGGAGAACCAAAGGGTGGAAGTAGTGTTGATTCAAGTGTAGCATCAACAGGCACTTATACTGTGAATGTGATTGCTGGTGAATTGCAGATCGTTAAAAAACTGGATGCACAAGCTGAGAAGGAAGAAACATTTGAATTCACAATTACTAGTAATGATAAAGTAGTTGCAACTGCAACTGCAACGATTGGAGTGGGCGGAAAAGAAGCAAATGCGGTATTTACGCTTGCAGATGAAGACATCGCCAAGCTTGAATCTGGTAAAAAGAAATTAAGTGAACTGTCCCGAGGTGATTATGTAGTTAAAGAGTCTTCAGACAACACTAGTTATGAATTACAGAGTATTGTAACAGGTGAAGGAACCAATTGTGACAGTGCAATTGCTGAAGATTTGTCAAATGGTATTACATTCATTATGGGAACAGACAAAAAGCAAAATAAGGTTCCACAGAATGGAAATACAACAGACGGACGAGTTGGAATTGCCGAATTCACTAATAAAAAAACAGTTGTGAATATTGATTTTGAGAAAGTTGATGCTGAGACCAATACAAAGAAGTTGTCAGGTGCTGAATTTGATTTATATAAAGCTAATACGGATGGAGAACAAACAGGTGATCCGATTAAGCAGTATGAATCTGGCAGAAATGGAAAGGTTTCTATAGAGAACCTTCCAATTGGAAATTATGTATTGGTTGAAAGAAAAGCACCAGCTGGATATCAGTTATCTGCAAAACCATGGAAAATCATAGTAGGAAGCGACAGAAATATAACGGTAACACATGGTGAGGATACTGTTAGTCCAAATGGTAATGAAAAGATTTACCAGCTTACCAATGCTAAACTTTATTCCTTACCAGAATCCGGTGGTCCGGGAACCTATGGATTTACAATCAGTGGTGTAGCGATTCTTGCAACTGCACTCCTGTTGTTTATAAATAATAAACGAAGGGAGGAAGAAGCAAAGAGATCGTAACACATTAATTGTAAATGGCCGATGAAGGGCGAAAAAGAAAAATGCAGAGAAAGAAAGGAGCAAACCTTATGAAAAATTTATTTAAAAAGATTGGTGCATTATTAGTGGCAGCGGTTATGGTACTGTCTATGTGCACAGCGGTATTTGCTGATGAAACATCAGCTACAACAGCAACGGGTAGTATTACCGTAACTGGTTTAACTGCAAATGATAATACTACTTTGAAGGTTTATAAAGTAGTTGGTTTTGATGAAAATATCAGTGACTGGACTATTGAGGATTGGGCAAATAATTATGCGACTAATACTAATCATGTAGTTAATATTAACTGGGAAGCATTGAAAAGTGTCAACCCACTTCCAAATCCTGTAAAAGAAATCAACGTTTCAGAGAATCAGACAACAGTTACAATTGATGGACTTGAAATTGGTGCGTACATGATTATTGCGACAGGTACCCATACAATATACAATGTTATGGGTGAGGCACCTTATGGTTATGATGCTAACAATTTAATCGTTCCAGCTGCAAAAACAATCAATGCTAAATCTTCAGATTATCAGCTTACCAAAACATTAGTTAATGGTGATCAGATATTCGTAGCAAAAGGTGAAGAAGTAAAATTCAATATTGATACTACATTCCCAAGTTATGCGCTTGATGCAGAAAATAGAGAGTTCTGGATCAAAGATACTCCAACAGGTATGAAAATTACAGAAATTAAAGTACTGGTAAATGGAGTTGAAGTAGGAGTTGATGATGCATATACATTAGATAAAAAATTAGCAACAACAGAAGCTGTGATTGTAAACTTCAAAGGTACTTATATTGGTGATGATAATAAGCATGCTGGACAGAGTGTACGTGTTGAAGTAACTGGTGTTATCACAGATGATACAAATTATACTAATAAAGCTGAAACAAATAAAGCTTCTAAAGACTCTAATGTAGAAGGAAAGTCTGGTTCTATCACAATTAATAAGACTGATGATTCAAAAGAGAAGAAGTCTTTGAAAGGCGCAACATTCCAGATTAAAAAACAGGGTGAGAATGATCCGATTCAGTTTGTAAAAACGGATACAGGTATTTATACAATGGATACATCTGACACAGATAAGACTGGCAAAACTGCTGTAACAGATGTAGAAGCAACTGAAGGAACTGTTTTAGTAAAAGGTCTTGGCGCAGGAACTTATGTGATTACAGAGACAAAAGCACCAAAAGGATATAGTATTAATAAAAATATCAAGAATGTAACACTTACAAAAGAGAGTACTGCAACTCAAAATGTAACTCTTTCTGTAACCGATACCAAACTCGGCGCTCTTCCATCCACAGGTGGCATGGGAACATACCTCTTCACTATCATCGGTGTTGTAGTTATGGCTGGCGCTGCTGGTGCTTTCTTCATCAGCCGCAGAAAAGGATCTGAGGAGTAATCATTTGATTGCCGGATCGATTCAATTCAAAGATTATTTATAAGCAACGACAAAGCAAGTATTAAAACAGAATAGTTTCTGATTATTCTGTTGAAGAAATCATTACCGCCCGGCTCCTTCGGGGGCCGGATGGTAATACAACAGTATGGAGAAACCTATGAGAAAGAATAAGAAGAAAAATTATATTGGACTTGGTTTGCTGTTTCTGATAGGGTTGTCCATACTGCTGTATCCAATGGTCAGTGATGCCTGGAACCGGTACAGGGACAGCCTGCTGATCAGTAATTATAGCAGCAGTGTTTCTTCGGATGATAATTCGGAGAAGATTGACAGTATGTGGAAGGCAGCACAGGAGTATAACGAACAGATCAAGCAGGAAAGTGTGCCGGATGCTTTTTCCGTGAGGGATGGCCAGACGGACAGTACATATGAGTCTCTTCTGAACCTGAATGGTGACGGAATGATGGGGTATGTGGAGATTCCTGTGATCGATGTGAGCATTCCAATCTATCATTACACGACAGATGAGTCTCTGGAGAAGGGTGCCGGTCATTTGTTCGGCAGCAGTCTTCCGGTTGGCGGCAAGAGTACCCATTGTATTTTGTCGGCACACAGAGGACTTCCAAGTGCGAAACTTTTTACAGATCTGAATCTTGTGGAAGAGGGAGATGTTTTTTACCTGCATGTGCTGGGTAAGACGCTTGCCTACGAGGTGGATCAGATTTTTACCGTTCTTCCGGAGCAGACAGAGTCTCTGGGTATCACGGATGGGGATGATTATGTAACGCTGGTTACGTGTACGCCTTATGCGGTGAATACCCACAGACTTCTTGTTCGTGGTGTTCGGACGAAGTATGTGGAGGAAGAAGTTACTAAGAATGACGAAACGATTCCGCAGAAGCTTGCGGTTGTGGATCCGAAGAGGGTTCTTGCCGGCGGTGCGGCAGCGCTTGTTATTCTGATTCTGCTGATTTACCTGATTGTCCGCCGCAAGGATAAAAAACGCAGAATGAAACAGCTTTCAGAAAGGAAAGAGGAGGCAGAGAGCGATGAAAAATAGAAGAAAGCAAGGGAAAATATTCCGGAGCCTTCTGGCTGTTCTGATGCTGACGGCTATGCTGGTCACGAGTGTTTTGCAGCCGGTTTTCGCCGGGGATTATGTAGCTGGAACAATGGGTAATCTGACGTTGACGGTTCAGCAGGCGGATGAGGAGGGAAACCAGACTCCGCTGCCGGATGTAGGGCTGACGATCTACAAGGTTGGCAGTGTGAAATTTTGATGGTAATGTGCGTTTCGTGCTGGATGAGGCACTGGCTGCCGCTGCAATCGATTTTGATTCCATCACGACGGCTGACGGCTGGTATGAAGCAGCAGAGAAGACTGGCAGATATGATCAGCAGCGGAAGCGTGGATGTGTGGGGTCTGTCCAGAACCTCTGATGCAGAGGGTAATATTACTGTTATCGATCTGTCTGAGGGCATGTATCTGGTGGTGCAGACAGATGCGAACAGCAGTGTTGCGGTTTCACCGATGCTGATCTCCGTTCCTTTTGCAGATCAGGAGCAGGGCTGGATGTATGATGTGCAGGCATATCCGAAGACTTCAACGAAACAGCATACACAGATCCAGGTTACGAAGAGGATCTATAATGTTGATGAGAACGACAATGTGATTCCTCTGGAAACGAAGGAGGATGTAACTTATAAGGTTGGTGTTTTTTCGGATCAGGAAGGTACGATCCCGTTCCGTGATGATTATTTAAAGGATATCCATATCCAGAATGCTTCCAGTGGTACAGCTACATGGACGGATGTTCCGGATGGTACCTATTATGTATTTGAGCTGGATGAGGACGGAAAGCTTCTTCAGCAGAATACGAAGATCGAGGTGGATGAGGAGAATCTTTACTATTACAATGTAACGAAGCCGAATGGTGAGAGTGAAGAGAAGTCCAATCAGGTTGTGATCGGTGGAGATAGTGGTGCTGCTGAGGCAGTGGCTTATGTAAATAACTATTATACAAAGATTTCCGATATATTCAGCCGTAACGGATTTATCAACATTAAGAAGAATGTGATGATCGATGGTGTTGCTTCTACTGTGGATGATACGTTCTATGCAGGTGTGTTCTCCACTGAGAGTAACGGTGAGCTGACGCTTGAGAAGGTAGTGACTCTGAAACAGAATGATAGTGTTCAGGTAATGTTGGATCTTCCAAAGGATCAGGAGATCAACAGTGTTACTTATACTGTTCTGGAGACGGATAAGGATGGAAATCCGGTTGATGATGATACCTTTAAGTATACAGTTACCGGTCAGGGTGAGGTTACACTGAATAATGATAACCGATATACTGTAACAAAGGAGATCACTAACAGTCTTTCTTCCGAGCCGACACCGATTCCGACTGCTACACCTGGAGCAAATCATGGTGGAAAAGATCGGATCACTCCGATCCCGAATAATGGTACAGCGGGCGGAACTGCTCCGAACGATACCAGCGGTACAGCAAGACGTTCTGTAAAGACCGGCGATGATACACCGATCGGCGTATGGGTTGGAATCCTTGCAGCAGCGATCATTGTTGGCGGTGGTGCAGCTTATGGAGTTAAGAGAAAGAAGAAAAAAATAAATAACGGATCATTCTGAAGGATGATCGATGGAAGAACCGGGCGATGTGGATGCCCGGTTCTTTTTTTGGAATATTTATGTATTGGGGATGAAAAAGCAGCGGGTGATATTTTTTATCGAAAATTGCTCTTGACTATTTTGGTATGATAAGTATATTGTATGTGTTGCTAGTAAATTTCATAAAAGATAGCCTTTTATTCAGAGTGGTGGAGATACGGGAAAGATCTATGAAGCCACGGCAACCCCGGAGAATCCAGGAAGGTGCCAACCTGAGCGAGTAATCGAACAATAAGAGGATTGTTTACAGAACTTAAACAGTCCGGATTGTACGGGCTGTTTTTTATGTATATAACCATTGTTTTATTACAAAAGGAGAAGATCATGGAGAAAATTTTATTTACATCTGAATCTGTAACTGAGGGTCATCCTGACAAGGTCTGCGACTCTATTTCCGATGCGATCCTTGATGCTATGATGGCACAGGATCCGATGAGCCGTGTTGCCTGCGAGACTGCTACTACAACAGGTCTTGTACTTGTTATGGGCGAGATCACAACCAAGGCTAATGTTGATATCCAGAAGATCGTTCGCGATACTATCCGTGAGATCGGATATGACAATGCGGATTATGGCTTTGATGCGGATACCTGTGCGGTTATCACATCACTTGACAAGCAGTCCACAGATATCGCTATGGGTGTTGACAAGGCTCTTGAGCAGAAAGAGGACGATATGAATGAGGACGAGCTGGATTCCATCGGTGCCGGTGACCAGGGTCTTCAGTTTGGTTATGCTTCCAATGAGACTGAGGAGTATATGCCATATGCCATCAATATGGCTCACAAGCTTGCTCAGCAGCTGACAAAGGTTCGTAAGGACGGCACTCTGAAATATTTAAGACCGGATGGAAAGACTCAGGTTACTGTTGAGTATGATGAGGCCGGCAAGCCGAAGAGAATCGATGCTGTTGTATGCTCTACACAGCATGATCCGGATGTTACTCAGGAGCAGATCCATGAGGATATTAAGAAGTATGTTTTTGATGCGATCATTCCGGCTGATATGGTTGATGCGGATACGAAGTATTTCATCAATCCGACAGGTCGTTTTGTTATCGGTGGACCTCACGGTGACAGTGGTCTGACAGGTCGTAAGATCATCGTTGATACCTACGGCGGAACAGGACGTCACGGCGGCGGTGCTTTCTCCGGTAAGGACTGCACAAAGGTTGACCGTTCTGCTGCTTATGCTGCACGTTATGTTGCAAAGAACATTGTTGCAGCCGGTCTTGCTGACAAGTGTGAGATCCAGCTTTCCTATGCAATCGGTGTTGCGCATCCGACTTCTGTCAGTGTGAATACCTTCGGAACAGGTAAGCTTTCTGAGACTAAGCTTGTTGAGATCGTTCGTGAGAATTTTGATCTTCGTCCGGCTGGTATCATCAAGATGCTTGACCTTCGCCGTCCGATCTACAAGCAGACTGCTGCTTATGGTCATTTCGGCCGTACAGATGTTGATCTTCCATGGGAGCATCTGGACAAGGTTGAGACTCTGAAGAAGTATCTGTAAGAGAGTCAAAAAAAATATTTATATATCCTTTTGGCAGGAATATTGATTTTAAGAAATGCATATGATATAATGCCATTAGGCAAAAGAGATAGTAATAGTTCCAAAAGAACAAAGAGTGAAGCCCCCGGTAGTGCCAATACCGGGGGCTTCTTCTAATTTTTTATAGTGGACAAGAAACCACTAGGTTAGCGTTGTCCTACTTGTTGCCGTCTAGCCATTTGCAAACGTAATAGGCAGTTATGTTTGCCATGCAGGAAACAAGAAAAGAGATAATAATTTCCAAAAGAACTCACCTCCTCCCGTTGCCGGGTATCGGGTGGACAACAAAAATATGATAGCATAGTTTAGAACAAAATGGAATAATACTGATGCTGGAAGATGGGGTTTTTTATAGAAAATTTAGAGATAGGGAATATAGTTTATGTTATAATACGTGTATGTGAATGTGTGAATTTATAAAGGACGGAGATACAGATGAAGTTAAAAACACGTATTATTGTGGGCTTCGTTGCGATCATCCTGCTGCCGCTGCTTCTTTTTTCCGCAAGTCTGTACGGGTTCAGCCAGACGCAGGCGAAGCATGTGCAGGAGAGCAGCAGCCAGGCTTCGGATTCCAGCCAGATGGTCTATGATATTTCGCTGCCGCAGTCTTCCAGCAGCCAGGTGAAGCTGATGGCCAAGGATATGATCCTGACCGCAACGATCATCCTTGTTTTTACCGCATTGTCCGTGGGGCTGTGGATCTACAGGAGTATTGCGGTTCCGCTGGTGAAGCTTAAGAAGGCTACCAAGAACATCAAGGAGGGGAATCTGGATTTTGTGCTGGAGGTTGAGGGGAATGATGAATTTTCCCAGCTTTGCCAGGATTTTGAGGAGATGCGTAAGCGTCTGAAGGAGTCCACGGAAGAGAAGATCCTGATGGATAAGGAGAATAAGGAGCTGATCAGCAATATTTCCCATGATCTGAAGACGCCGATCACTGCGGTGAAGGGTTATGTGGAGGGGATCATGGATGGTGTGGCGGATACGCCGGAGAAGATGGACCGGTATGTGCGTACCATTTATAATAAGACCAATGAGATGGATCATCTGATCAATGAGCTGACCTTTTATTCCAAGATCGATACCAACCGTATTCCGTATACGTTCAGCAAGCTGAATGTGGAGGATTATTTTTCGGATTGTGCGGAGGAGCTTGGGCTTGAGATGGAGACCAGGGGGATCGAGCTTGTGTATGCCAATTATGTGGAGAAGGGTGTGCAGGTTATTGCGGATGGTGAGCAGATCCGCCGTGTGATCCATAATATCGTGAGTAATGCCATTAAGTATATGGAGAAGCCAAGGGGGATTATCCAGCTTCGTGTGAAGGATGTGGGTGATTTTATCCAGGTGGAGATCGAGGATAACGGCAAGGGTATTGCCGCCAAGGATCTGCCGTATATTTTTGACCGTTTTTACCGTACCGATGTTTCCAGAAATTCTTCCAAGGGAGGAAGCGGTATCGGACTTTCCATCGTAAAGAAGATCATGGAGGATCATGGTGGAAAGGTCTGGGCCACAAGCCGGCTGGGAATCGGAACGATCATGTATTTTGTTCTCAGAAAATATCAGGAGGTACCGATGAATGAGTAGGATTTTGATCATAGAGGATGAGGAAGCGATCGCGGATCTGGAGAAGGATTATCTGGAGCTTTCGGGTTTTGAAGTGGAGATCGAGAACCGTGGTGATACGGGGCTTGTACGTGCTATGAAGGAGGAGTTGATCTGATCATCCTGGATCTGATGCTTCCGGAGGTGGATGGCTTTGATATCTGCCGGCAGGTCCGTGAGGAGAAGAATACGCCGATCATTATGGTTTCTGCCAAGAAGGATGATATCGATAAGATCCGCGGACTGGGTCTTGGTGCGGATGATTATATGACCAAGCCGTTCAGCCCAAGTGAGCTGGTTGCACGTGTGAAGGCGCATATGGAGCGTTATAACCGGCTGGTTGGTTCCAATGTGCATAAGAATGATGTGATCGAGATCCGTGGTATTAAGATTGATAAGACGGCCAGGCGTGTGTGGGTCAATGGTGAGGAGACGACGTTTACTACCAAGGAGTTTGATCTTCTGACTTTTCTGGCTGAGAATCCGAACAGGGTTTTTACAAAGGAGGAGCTTTTCCGGGAGATCTGGGATATGGAGTCTGTGGGTGATATCGCTACGGTTACGGTGCATATCAAGAAGATCCGTGAAAAGATCGAGTTTAATACGGCCAAGCCTCAGTATATTGAGACGATCTGGGGTGTGGGGTATCGGTTTAAGGTGTGAGCCTGTGGGGAAGGCTTCGGATGGAGCTACTGCAGGTGTATGAGTGCAGATCGGAATGATGGTGTATGATCTGTCGGGTGCTTTTGAGAGGAGTGGAGATATGCCGCTGTTGAGGGAAAGAATTTATACGATAGAGGATATTTATGCTTTGCCGGAGGGTGAAAGAGCGGAACTGATCGATGGACATATTTATTATATGGCGCCGCCGAATACGATGCATCAGAGGATCTCAAGTATCTTGTCCAGAAAGATAGGTAACTATATAGATTCTAACAAGGGGAAATGTGAGGTGTTTGCCGCACCGTTTGCGGTGTATCTGGATGAGAAGACGAATACTTATGTGGAACCGGATGTTTCTGTTATCTGTGATCCGGATAAGCTGGATGACAGGGGATGTAAGGGGGCTCCGGACTGGATCATCGAGATCGTTTCTCCGGCGAGCAGGCGTATGGATTATTATACCAAGCTGTTTAAATACAGGACTGCCGGTGTGAGAGAGTACTGGATCGTGGATCCTGTGAAGAAGCTGGTAATGGTGTATGATTTTGAAAATGAGGATACGGAGCAGTATACATTTCAGGATTCGATCAAGGTGGGGATCTATGAGGAGCTGAGGATCGATTTTGCTGAGATGTGATAAAAAATGGAGGGGAATATCGTCTGGTGATAGCCCCTCCTTGTTTTTAGGATGAAAAGGACGAATTATGGAAGACAGATTATACAAGAAACTGGAAGCGTACGGTAAGAGTGATTTTTATCCGTTTCATATGCCGGGGCATAAGAGGAATCCGCTGGCTGTGGAGGGGGATTTTCCGGTGGAGAGGGATATTACGGAGATTGACGGGTTTGATAACCTGCATCATGCTGAGGATATTTTGAAAAGGGCCCAGGAGGATGTCGCACGGCTTTATGGTGTGCCGGAGAGTTTTTACAGTATTAATGGAAGCTCCGGGGCGATCCTGGCGGCGGTGTCTGCGGCTGTGGATAAGGGGGGACAGATCCTGGTGGCAAGGAACTGCCATAAGGCGGTTTACCATGCGATTTATCTGCGGGAGCTGAGTGCCACGTATATTTATCCACATGAAGATCCGAAATTGGGGATAAACGGAGGGATTTCACCCGGCCGTGTGGAAATGTATCTGGCGGAAAATCCGGAGATCCAGGCGGTGCTGATCACTTCACCGACTTATGACGGCATCGTGTCGGATGTGGCGAGGATCGCGGAGATCGCGCATCGCTATGGTGTGCCGCTGATCGTGGATGAGGCTCACGGGGCGCATTTTCGGTTTTTCGGATTATTTTCCGGTGTCTGCGGCGCAGCTTGGTGCGGATGTGGTGATCAACAGTGTGCATAAGACGCTGCCCTGTCTGACCCAGACGGGGGTGATCCACCTGTGCAGTGATCGTGTGAGCCGGGAAAAACTGAAGCGTTTTCTGGGAATCTATCAGAGCAGCAGTCCTTCTTATATTCTTATGAGCAGCATTGATGCGTGCATGGATAAGCTGGAGCGTGAGGGGGATGAGATGTTCCGTGTGTTTACGGAGAATCTGGAAAAAGCACGCAGGCGTCTTTCTGAGTGTAAGTATATCCGGCTGGTGACGCCGCAGGCCTGTGAGTGCCAGAGAGTTTTTGATTTTGACAGATCCAAGATATTGCTTTCTACTGTGAACAGTTCGCTGAACGGCCGGGAGCTGCATCAGATTCTCCGGAGGGAGTTTCATCTGGAAATGGAGATGGAGGCGGAGAATTATGTGCTGGCGCTGGCGGCTGTAGGTGATACTGCGGAGGGCTTTGAGCGGCTTTGTGATGCTATTGAAGAGATCGACCGCCGTGAATCGTTAAAATACAGAGAAGCGGCTGTGGAGAAGGAGCCTTTGAAAAACGGAAAAATGAAGCAGATCATGCGGATCTCTCAGGCTATGGATGCGGAGAGTGAGCGGTGTCCGCTGGATGAGTGTATCGGACGGACGTCCGGGGAGTTTGCGTATCTTTATCCGCCGGGGATCCCGCTGATCGTTCCGGGGGAACAGATTTCTGGACATTTCGTAAAAAATGTGAGAAGATACCTGGAACAGGGCTTTGAGGTCCAGGGCCTGAGTGACCAGACCAGTGAGACGGTGTGTGTTGTGAGAAATGAGATGTGAGGTGCGTGGCAGCAGACGGATCTGTGTATTACGGATCAGAGCGTGTATAGTAACGCATATGCAGCAGAGGAGACATATGGGAAAGATTTTTTACATTATGGGAAAAAGCTCTTCCGGTAAGGACAGTATTTACAGACAGCTGGAGGGGAATCAGGAGCTGGGGCTTAAGCGGCTTGTGATCTATACTACCCGTCCGATCCGGGATGGAGAGGAGAACGGAAGAGAATATTTTTTTGCAGATGAGAATAAACTGAAGGAGTTCCGAAGAAACGGGAAGCTGATCGAGGCGCGTACTTATCAGACAGTTTACGGGCCGTGGACATATTTTACTGCGGATGACGGGCAGGTGTCTGTGGGTAATGACAGCTATCTGGGGATCGGTACACTGGAGTCTTTTGTGAGGCTCCGGGAGTATTACGGCAATGAAGTGATGTGGCCTATTTATATAGAGGTGGAAGACGGAGAGCGTCTGGAGCGTGCGCTTGCCAGGGAGAAGACCCAGGAGGTGCCGAAGTACGAGGAGATGTGCAGGCGTTTTCTTGCAGACCAGAATGATTTTTCCGAGGAAAATATTCTTAAAGCAGGTATATGGAAGCGTTTTGAGAATCATAATCTGGATGAATGTGTGAAGGAGATCGTAAATTATATAAAATCTGTACAATAAGGAAAAATAGTTTTTTTATACAGAAGATTATGTTATAATTAGTTGAAAGATGTCCGCCGGGTATAACGGAGGGCACAAAAGGCAGAAAGAGGTGATTCTTATGGCAGGATTTCATGACATCATCGGCCATGACGATATAATCAGGCATTTGAAGAATGCGATAGAGACAGGGAAGGTATCCCACTCTTATATTTTTACAGGGGAACCGGGATCCGGCAAGAAGCTTCTTGCGGGGACTTTTGCGGCAGCGCTGCAGTGCGAATCGGGAGAGTCTGAACCGTGTATGACTTGTGATTCCTGTAAGAAGGTGATCGGCAAGAATCATCCGGATATCATTACAGTAACTCATGAGAAGCCTGGAAGCATCAGCATTGACGAGGTGCGTGACCAGGTTGTGCGTGATGTGGATATCAAGCCGTACTGCAGTCCGTATAAGATCTATATCATTCCGGATGCGGAGATGATGACGGTGCAGGCGCAGAATGCCATTTTGAAAACTATCGAGGAACCGCCGGAATATGCGGTGATCATGCTGCTGACAAGCAATATCGACAGTCTTCTTCCTACGATCCGTTCCAGATGTGTGCGTCTGGATCTGAAGGTGGTGGATGACAGTCTTGTGAAGGAATATCTGATGGAGCATCTTCAGGTGCCGGATTATCAGGCTGAGATCGATGCGTCTTATGCGCAGGGCAGTATCGGCAAGGCGAAGGAGGCTGCGACTTCTCAGGAGTTTGCGGATATGACTGCCAATGCCCTGAAGATTTTGAAATATGCCAATTCCATGGAGGTTTATGAGCTGACAGAGGCGATCAAGACTTTGACTGCTGATAAGAATAATATCAATGATTATCTGGATATTTTCCAGTTCTGGTTCCGCGATGTTCTGATGTTTAAGGCAACAAGGGAAATTGACAACCTGGTTTTTAAACAGGAGATTAATTTTATCAGAGAGCAGGCCAGCGAGCGTTCTTATGAGAATATCGAAAAAATCCTTGAGGCACTGGAGAAGACGAAGGTGCGTCTCCGTGCCAATGTTAATCTCGAACTTGCCCTGGAGCTCCTGTTCCTGACAATTAGGGAGAAATAGAATGGAAAAGGTAGTTGGAGTCAGATTTCGTAACGTTGGTAAGATTTATTATTTTAATCCTAAGAATTATAAGGTGAAGGTCGGCGATCATGTGATCGTGGAGACTGCCCGTGGTGTGGAGTATGGCCGTGTTGTCCTGGAGCCGCGCAGCGTGAAGGAGGACGAGGTAGTCCATCCGCTGAAGGAGGTTCTCCGTGTTGCAACGAAGGAGGACGAGGACCATGAGGCTGAGAACCGCCAGAAGGAGAAAGAGGCTTTTAAGATCTGCAAGAAGAAGATCCGTGAGCATGGGCTTGATATGAAGCTGATCGATGCGGAGTATACCTTTGATAATAACAAGGTGCTGTTTTATTTTACAGCGGATGGCCGTATTGATTTCCGGCAGCTGGTTAAGGATCTGGCGTCTGTGTTTAAGACCAGGATCGAGCTTCGTCAGATCGGTGTCCGTGATGAGACGAAGATCCTTGGCGGTATTGGTATCTGTGGAAGGACGCTTTGCTGTCATACGTATCTTTCGGAGTTTGCGCCGGTTTCCATCAAGATGGCGAAGGAGCAGAATCTTTCTCTGAACCAGACGAAGATTTCTGGTGTCTGTGGTCGTCTGATGTGCTGTCTGAAGAATGAGCAGGAGACTTATGAGGAGCTGAACCGGAATCTTCCGGGTATCGGTGATATGGTAACGACGCCGCAGGGTGTTTCGGGTACGGTCCAGAGTGTGAATGTTCTCAGGCAGATGGTTAAGATCGTGGTTGAGGTGAATGACGAGAAGGAGATCCAGGAGTTTCCGGTCCGTGATCTGAGGTTCCGCCCTAAGAGAAAAAAGGGTAAGGGTGGTTCTGCTGACACGAGGAGAAAGAGGTTAAAAAGGGAGATTCGAAGCCGAATGAGAAGTGATCTGGTTTATTGCGGTGAGCGTGTGGATGATCTTCAGAATGGGTTGTTTGTGATCCAGGATCCGAAGAAGTTTTGCTTTGGGATGGATGCGGTTCTGTTGTCTGGTTTTGCCCGGGTGAAGAGGGGTGAGGTTGCGCTGGATATGGGGACCGGTACGGGGATCATTCCGATCTTGCTTTCTGATCGTACGGATGGGGAGCATTTCACGGGGCTGGAGATCCAGCATGAGTGTGCGGAGATGGCTGACCGTAGTGTGAGGTATAATGGTCTTGAGGACAGGGTTCGGATCGTTGAGGGTGATATCAGGGAGGCTGCCGGGATTTTTGGGGCGGCTTCTTTTGATGTGGTGACGTGTAATCCGCCGTATATGATCGGGCAGCATGGGTTGACGAATCCGCATCTTCCGAAGGCGATCGCGAGGCATGAGATTTTGTGTTCGTTTGATGATGTGGCTTGTCAGGCTGCCCGGGTCCTGAAGGACCGGGGGCGGTTTTTTCTGGTGCACAGGCCGTTTCGGCTGGTGGAGCTGATGGCGACTTTGACGAAGTATAAGCTGGAGCCTAAGAGGATGCAGCTGGTGTATCCTTTTATTGATAAGGAGCCGAATATGGTGTTGATCGAGGCTTGTAAGGGCGGGAATTCCAGGATCCGGGTTGAGCGGCCGCTGGTGGTTTATGAGCGGCCTGGGGTTTATACGGAGGATGTTTTGGAGTTGTATCGGATGGTGTGAATGTTGTGATGTTGTGGCTTAGGGTGGCTGCCCCGGTTGTGAGAGATTGGGGTGGCTGCTCGGGAGGTTTTGGGCCATCGGCGCTGCGCTGGATGGCTGGGAGGTAGTGGTGGCTGTGGTACTTCGGTTGGTGAAGGGACGGCGAGGGAGGCAGGCTGCTGGTGGTGACACGCTGCGCCCCCTGCTCGGCTGCGGCGCCGGTTTGCTGCCATTCGCGCAAACTCGCTTCGCTCAAACAGTGCGCTCGGTGGCAGCAGCTATCCTCACCTCGCTGACGGGGGCTCCGCTAACGTCACCACCAGCAGCCTGCCTCCCCTCGCCTGAGATTCAAAGCGAGAGATCGCAACGCATAGTGCGCTGAGTATCGAAGAATACAGACACCTTGCCAGAAGTGAATCACTGAGAAAGTGAAGAAATAAAACAACATCGGCACAGCGTAGTGCGCTGAATACCGAAGCATACAGACACAAGTCAACAAATAAGAACAACGAATCCCTTGCACTACTTAAAAAAAGCCCGAGGGGTGTGCAGAGGGGCCGCGGCTTTGCGGCCCCTTTGCGGTTTTCAAAGTTCCCAAACTTAAACAACCCCCCGCGGTCAAGCGGAATAACCCCCACGGTCAAGCGGAATATCCCCCGCGGTCAAGCGAAACAACTCCCCCACGGCCAAGTGGAAACAACTCCCCGCGGTCAAGCGAGAAAAGAGGAAAATATGAAACAAAACGGAAAACTATACTTATGCGCCACCCCCACTAGGAAACCTCGAAGACATCACCCTTCGAGTACTAAGAACCCTTCGGGAAGTGGACTTAATCGCTGCGGAGGATACCCGCAACAGCATAAAACTTCTGAATCATTTTGATATAAAAACCCCAACTGACCAGCTACCACGAATACAATAAGAATCGATAAGGGACCATGTCCTCGTGGAAAAGACTGCTGGCGGGTACGAAACAATTGCGTTGATCACAGATGCAGGTACTCCGGGTATCTCAGACCCCGGGGAGGAGCTTGCCGCCATGTGTTATGAAGCCGGAATTGAAGTGACTTCACTTCCGGGTCCTGCTGCCTGTATCACTGCTCTGACTTTGTCAGGCCTGCATACCAGGCGTTTTGCTTTCGAGGCTTTTTCTTCCGGCGGATAAGAAAGAACGAAAAACGATCCTGGAGGAGCTTTCCTGTGAAACCAGGACTATTATCCTGTATGAGGCACCTCACAGGCTTGTACGGACTCTTGGTGAGCTCAGAGAGGCGCTTGGCAACCGCCGGATGACTCTTTGCAGAGAGCTGACCAAGAAGCATGAGACGGCATTCCGGACTACGATCGATGATCTGATGGATTTTTATAAAGATGAGAAGCCGCTGGGTGAGTGTGTTCTTGTGATCGAGGGCAGGAGCCGCAGTGAGATGGAGGCGGAGAAGCGTGCTTCCTGGGAGGAGATTTCCATTGCGGAGCATGTGGCGATGTATGAGCAGCAGGGGAATTCCAGGAAGGATGCCATGAAGCTTGCTGCCAAGGATCGTGGTGTTTCCAAGCGGGATATTTATAAGGCGCTTCTGGATGGAGAAGATTCTGCTGAATGATCAGGTGTAATTGTGGTACGGATCGTAGGTAACGTGATCGTGGATGATTGAATAAGCTGCATACTGTGACCAAGGATTTTTGGGAACGTATGTGGCTTTTTTTTGTGGTAATAAAAAGTACTGTGCGGATTTTGTCGAAATGATTTGCTTGCAGTATAGACCATATTGTGCTGTATTTTGAGATTGCATTTAATAAGATACTTTTTTGCCTGTATTTCCTATGATTTTGCGTGGAAATACAGGCTTTTTTGTGCTATAATAAACTCTGTATTCGTATGTAAAAAATATTTATTTTACAGGTATAAATGACACTTCCGGAGCGGGTTTGAGAATTGCTTTCTGCAAAATGAAAATACAGTATTTCCTGAAATTAAAAGATCAGTTTATCTTGTTCAGGATTTGATGTAATGATTTCTGAAGCTGCTATGGTTCTGCAGAAATGAATTTTCAAACACGTCCGGACGACAAGAACAGGAGGAATGACATGGGCGCAGAGAATACAGAATACGGCGCGGATCAGATCCAGATCCTGGAAGACTGGAAGCCGTACGTAAGAGGCCTGGAATGTATATCGGAAGTACCTCCAGCCGTGGACTTCATCATCTCGTATATGAGATCGTGGACAATGCAGTGGACGAGCATCTAGCTGGTTTCTGTACCCAGATCACCGTCCGCCTAGGAAAAGACGGCTCCTGTACCGTTCGGGATAACGGACGTGGTATTCCGGTGGAAATGCATAAAAAAGGAGTGTCTGCAGCCAGAGTGGTACTTTCCACCCTTCATGCAGGCGGAAAATTTGACAATAACGCATATAAGACCAGCGGCGGTCTTCACGGTGTAGGTTCTTCTGTTGTAAATGCTCTTTCTGAGCATATGACTGTAAAGATTTACAGGGACGGCTGTATCTACCAGGATACTTATCATCAGGGACATCCTACTACAGAGCTGGAAAATGGTCTCCTTCCAGTTATAGGAAAAAGCCGTGAGACAGGAACCGAGATCAACTTCCTTCCAGATGGGGAGATCTTTGAAAAGACCCGTTTTAAGGCAGACTGGTTAAAGAGCC
>ENA-OQNT01000129-OQNT01000129.1-human-gut-metagenome-genome-assembly--contig:-NODE-129-length-19324-cov-3.738084_pt1 | contig 19324 bp, 17 predicted proteins | sample MGYA00242634_ERZ504890 | MGnify/ENA primary metagenome ERZ504890 (study PRJEB26092, sample SAMD00036379) | human gut metagenome | host: Homo sapiens | study: EMG produced TPA metagenomics assembly of... | reverse complement strand
CGAACATCATCGCACCGCACATTCCGCAGAACAGCTTGGTGGTGAGCAGGTAATCGTCCTCGGCCTTGTGACGGGCAGGAGCGCGGCTGTTCTTTTTGATTTTCAGCTGCACTTCCTCAAACAAATCCTTGTCCACGATGGCCGGGATACTGTCGGGCATCACAATGTCCTTGAAGTGGTTTTCTCCGATGTACCGCTTATTTGTCAGCAGCTTCTGAACACTGTTGTAGGTGAACTTCTGGTTGCGGTTAGTGGTCACGCCGCTGTCGTTCAGCCAGTTCATCAGTTCTTTCATAGTTGCGCCATCGTTGTACCGCTGAAAGGCTTCTACCACAAAGGGAGCTTTCAGCGGGTCGACTTGAAAGAACTTCTCCTCATCCACCTTAAAACCAATGGGAATCGTGCCGCCGTTGTACTTCCCCTTCAGAACATTCTCGGTCATGCCGCGCACAACTTTTTCAGAAAGTTCTGCCGAGTAGTATTCAGCCATGCCGGTGAGCATACTCTTGACCATGATACCCGCAGGGCTGTCAGAGATAGGCTCCGTGGCAGATACCAGCTTGACATGATTTCGTTCCAACTGGTACTCATAGTGTGCCGAATCATAGCGGTTTCGGGCAAAGCGGTCGAGCTTCCAGACCAGCACAATGTCAAACAACCGTTTCTCGCTGTCCTTGATCATCTGCTGGAAGTCCGGGCGGTTGTCGGTTTTGGCGGAAAGGGCGCGGTCAATGTAGTGCTTGACGATGGTGATGCCATTCTTTTCCGCATAGGCAGTACACTCCCGGACCTGACCTTCAATGGATTCCTCACGCTGACTGTCAGTAGAATAACGGGCATAGATCACGGCGGTCATGGCAGGCACCTCCCATTTATACATCATTGAACGGTGGAGCGTTCTTTCAAAGCAATGTTTCGTATAATGGATATACCACATTTTGTGAGAAAAAGCAAGATACTATTTTCACTTCTGTGCACACTAAATAAAAATATCCCGGTCATTCCCTTGCGCCCAGCAGAGAGAATGACCGGGATATTTTACTTATAAAATCGTTCTTTCATGCCGTTTTGGGCTGGTCTGCGGGTTTCTTCTGGGGCTTCATACCCCAGAACACAGCGTTCATGGCCACCACAATGAGGGCCACCACCGCCATAGACACCCAGAAGCCCAGATCAAGGCCCAGCCAGTGGGTAGTGCCGAATACGGTCATCCAAAGTTCATTCCAGTTCATGGGTTTTCCTCCTTTACAGCAGCTCGCCATAGTGGCGGACGTAGGCTTTTTTCAGGCTGGTGGCAAGCACCATATACAGCAGGATGCAGGGGATCAGATAGGCAAAGTAGGCCGCAGGCAGTGCCACAAAGCCCAGCACTGCACCAAAGGGGGTAAAGGGGATGATGGTCAGCACCGCAATGCCGGTCATGGTCAGCATGGTCACCGGAGCGGACGCCCGGCTCTGGATGAATGGCAGCTTTGGGGTGCGGATCATGTGGATGACCAGCGTCTGGCTCCACATGGACTCTACGAACCATCCGGCTTGGAACATCCCGATGTACTGTGCCTGCATCAGGGCAAGCTGGGCTCCACTGTAATGAGCCGCCAGATCATTGAACAGCACGCCGCCGGACACGAACAGCGGGCAGAACACAAAGTACATGAAAATATACGTTGTGAAGTCGAAGATAGAGCTGGTGGGTCCGATCCAGATCATAAAGCTGCCCACGCTGGAAGCATCCCATTTCCGGGGTTTGGCAATGAATTCCTCGTCCACGTTATCCCATGGGATGGCGGTGCAGGAGAGGTCGTAGATGAGATTCAGGAAAATGAGGTGGACGCTCATCATGGGCAGGAAGGGCAGCAGCGCCGAGGCTGCCAGCACCGAGAACATATTGCCGAAGTTGGAGCTGGCCGTCATCTTGATGTATTTGATCATATTGGCGTAGGTCTTGCGGCCCTCGATGATGCCCTGCTCCAGCACCATCAGGTCTTTTTCCAGCAGGATGATGTCTGCCGACTCCTTGGCTACGTCCACGGCGGTATCCACCGAGATGCCGATGTCAGCAGCTTTCATGGCTGCAGCGTCGTTGATACCGTCCCCCATAAAGCCCACGGTGTGGCCATTTTCCCGCAGGACGGACACCACCCGTGCCTTCTGGTCCGGGGTCAGCTTCGCAAACACATCGGTGCTCTCTGCTGCCCGGGCAAGCTCTGCATCGGACATATGGTCCAGGTCGGAACCCAGCAGCATATTGCGGACCTTCAGCCCCACCTGCTTGCAGATGGTGCGGGTGACCTTGTCGTTGTCGCCGGTAAGGATTTTAGTGGTGACACCGTGGTCTTTCAGTGCTCGGATGGCATCGGCGGTTGACTCCTTGGGCGGGTCGAGGAAGGCAAGATATCCCAGCAGTACCATATCCCGCTCGTCCTTTACGCCAAAGGCATCCACCGGGGAGGGGTTGCTCTTCTGGGCAATGGCCAGCACCCGGAAGCCCTTATCATTGAGTTCATCCACGGTATGCAGAATTTTGCTGCGCAGGGCATCGGTCAGAGGCTCTACCCTACCGTCCTGCTCCGCATAGGCACAGATGGACAACATTTCCTCTACTGCACCCTTCGTCACCATCTGGGTCTTGCCTGCCTTGTCCTGCACCACAGTGGTCAAACGGCGGCGGGTGAAGTCAAAGGGAATCTCATCCACCTTCACATAGTTTTCCGACAGGTCTAACAGCCGGGAATCGGCCGCTTCTTCCTCCTCGGTCTTGTGGATGATGGCAAGGTCCATCAGGTTCTTATAGCCGGTCTGGAAGTAGCTGTTCAGGTAGGCGTGGCGCAGTACCCGGGTGTCGTTTTCGCCGTTGACGTTCAGGTGATATTCCAGCACTACCTTATCCTGTGTCAGGGTGCCAGTTTTGTCAGTGCAGAGGATGTCGATGGCACCAAAGTTCTGGATGGAGTTCAGATTTTTCACGATGGTCTGCTTTTTGCTCATGGAGATTGCGCCCTTGGCAAGGCAAGTGGTCACGATCATGGGCAGCATTTCCGGGGTAAGCCCCACGGCGATGGAGATGCCGAACAAAAACGCTTCCAGCCAGTCGCCCTTGGTGATGCCGTTGATGAAGAACACCAGCGGCACCATGACCATCATAAAGCGGATCAGCACCCACGAAACGGCGTTGACCCCCTTGGTGAAGCTGGTCTCTACCGCCTCCCCAGCCACGGCAGAGGCCATGGAACCGAAGAGAGTCTGGTCGCCCACGCAGACTGCCACGGCGGTGGCGCTGCCGGAGATCACATTGCTGCCCATAAAAGCGATGTCGGTGTAGTCGGTGACGCTGTCCTGCGGGGCACAGACCAGCGGAGTCTTTTCAATGGGTTCGCTCTCGCCAGTCAGGCTGGCCTGACTGACGAACAGATCCTTGGCTTCCAGAATGCGGACGTCCGCCGGGATCATATCGCCTGCCGAGAGATGCACAATATCTCCCACCACCAGATCGTCCATGGGGATCTCCACCTTCTCCTGCTCCTGCCGGGTGACCATACAGGTGGTGGTGATCATGGCCAGTAGCTTTTCCGCTGCGTTGCCGCTGCGGGATTCCTGCACGAACCGCAGGGTGCCGGAGATGAGCACCATGGTCAGGATGATAACGACCGTCAGGGGATCAAAATCCTCCGGCACACTGCCCAGCAGGGAAAAATACGGAAACACCATATCCGTCATGGTGGACACCAGCGCCAGACAGAACAGAATGGCGGTAAAGGGGTTGACGAAGGCTCCCGCCAGACGCTGTGCCAGCGATTTCTTTTTCTCGTGGGTCACCTTGTTGCTGCCGTATTTGGCACGGCTGGCGGTCACGGCATCCTCATCCAGACCCCGGAGGGTGGTGCGGAGATTCTTCAGCACCTCGCCCTCCGGATTGGTGGCGGCGAACTGGATGCGGCGGTTCTGCTCGTCCCGGAGCACCGCCTTTGCTGCCGCCTGTCGGACGGCCATGCGGTTTTCTTTTTTCTTGTTCATTTTCTTGTTCATTGGGTTCACCTCTCTACTCACTTTTTGCGATACCTCTGGCTTTTTTCGATGTACCAGACATCAAAGCCTGCTATGATCATCCATGCCACCATGGCTCCCACAAACCAGTGGTCTGAAAAACCAGCCCAAAGACCCTTGAGCAGGAAGATGATACCGTTCAGCGCAATGATCTCTCCAATGTTGCGGCAAAGCGGAACGATAGCAATCTTCTCTTTTTCTTCCGGGGGCATATTTCTCCATGCAGACAGATGAGGGTGTCCGTTTCCTGTGGCGAACACAATGCCGCCAATGGTAAAGAGAACGCCGAAAAAGATGCAGGTGTAGTCCATAGTTGTTTTCTCCTTTCCGATGTGCTGCATTGACTTCCATCTTCCATCACAACACCTCCCAACCTGCGCTGACCACTTCCGGCAGCTTCAACGCCTGTCCCACGATGCCTTCCAGCACTGTGCGCTTGGATTTGCCTGAAGAACAGTATTCTGCAAGAATCTCCACCTTGTCACCCACCACATCGCCGCTTTCCAGATTGGTCAAATACAGCGTTTTGCAGGTGTTGCTGTGGATGAGAAGAGCCCGCAGCTCCTGCTCTGCGCTCTCCTGACAGGTGACGGAGATGCGGTATTGCTTTTCGTTTTCTTCTCCGGCAGCGATGGGGTTCACCTTTCTTGCAAGGGGACGCAGGATCAGGTTGGAGCCAATGAGGAGGACAGCCGCCGTCACCGCCATGGCGTACATTCTTGTGCTGGCCAGAATGCCGATGGCAGCCGTACACCAGAGGGTGGCGGCGGTGTTCATTCCCCGCACCGAGCCGCTGTCCTTAAAAATGACACCGCTGCATAAAAAGCCCACGCCGGAAATAATGCTGCTTCCCACACGGAACACCTGATCAGAGCCATACAGCATGGGAAACAGGGTGAAAAAGCTGGTGCCCATGCAGATCAGAACATTGATGCGGATGCCCGCCGGGTGTCCGGTCAACTGCCGTTCCAACCCAATGAGAAACCCCAGCACCATCGAGAGGGCAACTCTCAAAACAAAATCCATGTAGAGCATTCGGCTCACCTCCTTCCAACACCCCTAGAATACAAAAATCGCAAGGAAGATCCCATGGCCAAAGCCTTGCGATTTCCTTGCGATTGAGCAAGATTTGATTTTTTACAACTGGTCGTTGAACTTATACCCGATGCCCCAGAGGGTCAGGATGTACCGGGGCGCGTCCGGGTCCGGCTCGATTTTTTTGCGCAGCTTGCGGATAAACGCCATGATGTTGCTGTCGTCCAGCAGGTAGTTATCCGACCACACCGCCCGGTAAATTTGTTCTTTGGTAAACACCTCGCCCCGGTTCTGCGCCAGAAACCATAGGATGTCGAACTCCTTGGGGGTCAGGCTCACGTCCCGGCCCTGCAGCATCACCCGACGGCTTTTGGGGAAGATCTCCAGCTCCCCCAGCTGCAAGCTCTCTGCCGGGGCGGGTGTTTCTCCTTCCCCGGATGCGCTCAACAGCAGAGAGGTCACCTCGCCCCGCAGCAGGTCCTGCACGCCGGCGCATAATTCTGCGGCATTATCGCTTTCCGGCGGGTGCTTTGCCAGCATTTCCAACAGCCATGCTCCAAGGACGGGGTCCATGGGTACAAATCCGATCTTCTTTTTCATGGCAGACCCCTCCTTTCAAATCAACTGATGGTGCTTTTTCTGGTAGAAGGTCTTGATCACCGTGGTCAGCAGCATATACGCCAGTGCCACTATCAGCAAAAAGCCAAAGTACCAGAGAGGGAGCCTTGTCAGCCCGAACAGACCGCCGCCCTTGGTAAAGGTAAGCCCGGTAAAGACCACGATGCCCGCAAGAGTAGTGACCATCACCGGGGCAGAGGGGCGGCTCTGCACAAATGGGATGCGACGGGTGCGCAAGAAGTGCAGGATGAGCACCTGCGTCCACATGGACTCCAAAAACCACCCGGTCTGGAACAATGCCACATAGTGTAACTGCATAGCCGGGTCGGTCAGGTGGAGGTAGGTCACACCGCCGCAGAGCGCCGGGCACAGCACGTAGTACAAAAACAGGAAGGTGGCAATGTCGAACACCGAGCTGATGGGTCCGAAGGAGAGCATGAACCGCCCCAGCGTCCGGCCGGACCAATCCCGGGGGGAAAGGGTCTCTTCCTCGTCCACATTGTCCCACGGCAGAATGATGCACAGGGCATCGTACAGCAGGTTCAGCAGCAAAAGCTGCAACGAGGTCATGGGCAGAAAGGGCAAAAACGCACTGGCACAGACGATGGAAAGGATGTTGCCAAAGTTGGAGCTAGCGGTGATTTTGATATACTTGAGCATATTGGTAAAGGTCTTGCGCCCTTCCAGAATGCCCTCTTCCAGCACGCCGAGATCTTTTTGCAGCAGCACCACATCTGCGGCATCCTTGGCGGCATCCACCGCCGTGTCCACCGAGATGCCCACGTTGGCCTCGCACAGGGCGGGGATGTCGTTGATACCATCCCCCAAAAAGCCTACGGTGTGGCCGTTCTGCTCCAAGGCCGCCACCAGCCGCACCTTCTGCCCCGGGGTCAGTTCTGCAAAAACGTGGACTTCCTCCACGGCAGTAGAAAGGGCACTGTCGGCCATTTCGTCCAGCTGCGCCCCCGTCAGAACCCTGCCGCAGGGGATGCCCACCCGGCGGCAGATGGACACGGCAACATCCGCCTGATCTCCCGTGAGAACTTTCGGGGTCACTTTCAGCCGTTTCAGGGCTGCAATGGAGGCTCTTGCGGTCTTTTTGGGGGCATCGAAAAAAGGCCAGATACCCCACCAGTGTCAGATTTTGCTCATCGGCAGAGGTGATATGGTCGGCGGTGCCCATTTCTTTTTGTGCCACGGCGATGACCTTCATGCCGTCCTGCAGCATCTCGCTGACCACTGCCGAAACGCTTTGGACGGTGTCCTCTTCCATGGGCAGCACCTGTCCCCGGTAGGCCACGGTGCCGCACCGGGCCACCACATGGGCAACGTCCCCTTTCAGGATCAGTTTGCTGCTGCCGTCCGCCGCCGTTACAAGGGTGCTGACTACCTTCCGGGCATAGTCAAAGGGAATTTCATCCGTTTTGCGGTATTGCGCCAGCAGTTCTCCGAAATGTGCCTCCCTGCCCGGCATGGTCTGGCAGGCCAGCAGGGCGTTGTCAATGGGGTTGCGCACCCCGGAGTGGTAAAAGCTGTTGAGAAAAGCCAGATCCAGCGCCTCGGCGCTTTCGTTGCCCAGCACGTCCATGTAGTATTCCAGCAGGATGCTCTCGTTGGTCAGGGTGCCGGTCTTGTCCATGCACAGCACATCCATGCTGCCAAAGCCCTGCATGGCGTTGATGTCCTTGATGATGGTTTGCTTGCGGCTCATGGCAAGGCTGCCCCGAGCCAGACAAGCGGTGATGACCATGGGCAGCATCTCCGGCATCAGCCCCACCGCCACCGACAGGGCAAAGGCAAAGGATTCCAGCCAGTTGCCCCCGGTGAGACCCAGCAGCAAAAACACCAGCGGGATCAGCACCCCCATAAACCGCAGCATTACCCATGCGATGGAGTTAGCGCCTTTCTGAAAGGCCTGCTTTTCCTCCGGGTCGTCCTTGGAAAAGCTGCCGTAGAGGGTATTTTTGCCCACTGCCACCACAACGCCCTCGCCCTTGCCGCTAATGACGGTGGTTGCCATGAAGGCGAGATTTTCCAGTTGGGTCACGGGGCGAGGGCTGCCGTAGCAGAGGGTGCGGCAGCTTTTTTCCACCACCGCACTTTCCCCGGTGATGGCAGCCTGCGAGAGAAACAGGTCGGTGACAGCGGTGAGCCGCAAATCAGCCGGCACCCGATCCCCTGCCGACAGCAGCACCACGTCTCCCACGACCAGTTCCTCCGCCGGAATGTCCATGCACACACCGCCCCGCCGCACCCGGATGCGCTGATGGATCAGCCGGTCCAGTTGCTGGGCGGCGTTTTTGGCACGCAATTCCTGCACCAGACGGATGCCGCCGCTGATGAGAATCATGGAAAAGATAATGAGGGCTGTGGTGGCGTTCTTGGAAAAATCGGAGGCCAAAAGACCATCCGTCACCAGCGAAATGCTCCCCAGCACAAAGAGAATGACGTTGAAGGGGTTGATGAACGCCCGCCGCAGCCGCCGGAGCATGGTATCGCTACTGCGGCTGCCAAAGCAGTTGGAGCCGTATTTCTCCCGCTGCCGCTCCACCTGCTCCGGGGACAAACCTGCCGGGGAGCTGCCCAGCTCCCCGTAGAGCTGCGCTGCCTCCCGGTATGCGTATTTCTTGATGCGGCTGTCAAACAGGGTGGTCTTGGACACAGTGCGCCCCTCCTCTGGTGTTTGGATACCCTTATTGTAACATGGATGCGCTGAAAATCCACCGGCTGTTTCTTGTTTTTTTCTTGCGATTGCAGGGAGGGTCAGGCAAAAATCGACGATGCCGCCGTATCCGTGAGATTTCGGAGCATTCTTCAAGGATAAGTCCTACTCTCTCTACTTTATTGCCATAAATTTTTCAAAATCCTCTTGACGAATTCTGCATACAGTGGTATTTTTCTTGTAAATCCCACCGATTTTGTGGATTGGTCAAAAGCCGTCCGCAAGATGTGGTCGTGTTCATTTTGAACACAGCCACAGAAAGTGGTTGGTTATCACCGTGAGACCCACCACTTCCGTGAGGAAAAGTCCACGAAGAATTTACCGCCCCGCAACACACCCGATTCATTTTGCCGCCGATTCCCCCGACAAAATCCATCGCTGCGCTGCGTGGGCGGTATTTTTCTTTTTCACAAATAAAATCTTATGTAGTTGTTCAATCTTCCAAAATTTGTTTTTAGTTGTTGACTGTACAACTTCAAAGTGTTATTCTTGTGTTTGAAAGAAGTAGGACGTAGTGTCCGCACTGCGCCCGGCTTTCTTCATACTGTACCTTGAATCCTTCATAAGCCGTCTGAACGTGATACTGTGCCATGACCTCACACTTTCTGTGGGCGAGCCGGACAACGCCGCTGCACAAACAGAGGCAGGAACTTCGTTCGGAGCAAACGGTGACTCCCTTACATGAGCAGCACCACCTCTACTTATTTTTTGCGCCTTAACAATTCGGAAACAATTACCCGGAAACGATTTTGAGCGCAGCGGTAGAGGGCAAGAACCGTCCCGTGGCCACAAATTTTCAATTCTTGAAAATGTTGTGTTCCACCGGGACTTCACTTCTTCAATGCGTCTGCATTTCCGATGTGATCTTGTTGGGGCGTGCCTGCCCCAAACCCTGCTCATAGTTCGCGCCTGATGGCGCGAACAAACGGCGTGTCGTGCTTACATAACTTCACCGAGGAGTTATCGAACAGACAGGAGGTACAATGACCAAAACGAATGCTCAAGCGATTCCTAGCAATTTTCAGCACCACGACACGCCGAACAACAAAACGCACGTCATCAAGTTCCGTGTGACAGCGGAGGAAAAAACGTCACTGGAACTCACTTGCAAACTCCTAAATCTCTCCCTCTCCACTTTTATCCGCCGTGCCATCCACAACGTCAAGATCGAGAAAACAATCATCGTTGCCGGCGGCGGAGAAGAAACCCTGACCGCTGTTTCCACTTTGCTTGCCCAGTGCAGCAAGGTGGGCAGCAATCTCAACCAGCTTGCAAGGCACTTCAATTCCGGCGGTGCGGACACCGAGCAGATCCGGGCGAAACTCCTTGACGAACTTGCAGACCTGACCGCATTCCGGCTCAGCGCCGAGAAAGTTCTGGGTGAACTGTATGGCAACGCTCAAGCATATCGCCTCTAAGAATTCGGACTACACCGCCATCGAAGCGTACCTCGTTTACCAGCACGATGCGTTCACCGGAAAGCAACTTCTGGATGAGCACGGCAAGCCGAAGCTGCGGGATTCGTACCTGCTCGACACCCTTGAGTGCGGCGATTTCTCGTTCGCAACGGCCTGTCTGCTGGCAAACCGCAAGTATGGCAAGAACACCCAACGCGATGATATTAAGAGCCATCAGTATATCATCAGCTTCGACCCCAGAGATGCAGCCGACAACGGCTTGACCATGGAAAAAGCACAGGCACTTGGCCTGAAATTCTGCGAAGAAAACTTCTCCGGTCACCCCGCCATCGTCTGCACTCACCCGGATGGGCATAACCATTCGGGAAACATCCACGTCCACATTGTGATCGGCAGCGTCCGAACACGAGAAGTGGAGCGTAAGCCCTATATGCAGAAGCCACGCGATTGGCGCGAGGGCATGAAGCACTCCAGCACAGCCCAGACCATGCGGCACTTGCGTGTTGAGGTCATGGAGCTGTGCGAGGGTGCCGAACTGTACCAGATTGACCTGCTCAACGGCTCGAAGGAGCGCGTGAGCGAAGCTGAGTATTGGGTGCGCAGACGCGGCCAATTGAAACTTGACCGTGAAAACGCATCCCTCACCGCAGATGGACAGCAGCCCCGGCAGAAGAAGTTTGAAACCGTAAAGGTCGCTTGTCGGGGCGAGGCCCCTCCATTTGCTGCGCAAACCGCTCGGTCACTCAAAAGCCCCACTGGGGCTTTTGTTGCTTCGCAAACGCGAACCCTGCGGAAACAGATTTCTTCAGTGCTGTACCGTGCCACGAGCTTTGAAGAGTTTTCCGATAGGCTCATGCAGCAGTATAGCATCACCGTCAAGGAAAGCCGTGGGCAGCTCAGCTATCTGCCCGCTGGCAGAACGAAGTTTATCCGAGCGAAACATCTCGGTGACAAGTTCGATAAGGCAGCAGTGCTTGCCACGTTGCAGGCAAACGCCGAACGCAAACCCAAGGCGCAGTTCAAGCAGGATACCATCGGGAAACTGATCGACATCCAGTCGAGGATGACCGAGGGCAAGGGCATTGGCTATAAGCGTTGGCTCACGAAACACAATCTCAAAGTTATGGCACAGACCGTGAAGCTTCTGCAGGAAAAGGGCTTGACCGACGAGGACGCCCTGAACCAGCGCATCACCGAACTGGAAACCAAGTATCACGACGCACTGGCAGTGGTGAAAGACCTCGAAGGTCGCATGAAAGCCAACAATGAGCTGCGCTATCGCATCGCAGCCTACGCCAGCACCAAGGGTATCGTACAGCAGTTCAATACTGCCAAGCGACCCGCAGCCTTTGAGGAACAGCATCGTGCAGAGCTGACAGCGTACCGGGCGGCAGCAGCCTATTTCAAGGCAAACAACCTCACCAAGCTGCCCAGCCCGAAAAAGCTGGAAGCCGAGTATGCGCAGCTGGCATCCGAAAAGGCAAAGTTCTACGAGCAGTACAAGGAAGCTAAAGAGGAACTGCTCAAACTGAAAACCGCAAAGCAGAATGTTGCGTCCTTTTTCCGGGAGGAAGAACAGACGCAGCAGGAGAGATAAAGGAGTGTGCGTATGATCAATCTGAAAATCGATCCGGAGTTCCAGTCCCAGATTCCTCCTCTGACCGATGATGAATTTAAGCAGCTTGAAGAAAACATCCTCAAAGAGGGCAAGCCGATTTCTCCTTTGATCGTTTGGAATAACATCCTTGTTGACGGCCACAATCGTTATGCCATTCTCCAGAAGCATCCTGAGATTTATTTTTCCACCATGCCGCTCCCGTTTGAAAGCAGAGAAGAAGTTCTCGCTTGGATCTGTAAGAATCAGCTGGGGCGGCGCAATCTCACGCCGGAGCAGAAGTACTACCTGATGGGCAAACAGTACGAAGCCGAGAAGAAAGCTGCAAAAATCTTTCGGGGCAATCAGTACACTTTAGCAAAGAAAAGTGGTGGTGATCACGGTGATAACCACCACTCCGGGAAGAAAACCTGCGACCGGATCGCAGAGGAAAACGGTGTGAGCAAGGACATCGTTATCCGCGCCTCGAAGTATATGAAAGGCGTGGAGATCGCAGAAGAACTGATGCCTGGCCTGAAGCAGAGCATCCTGTCCGGACAGACAAAAGTGTCCAAAGCAGATATACACCGCCTAGCCAAGGCGGCCTACTATGACCGCGCACAGATTTTGCAGGATATTCTGCACCCGGAGCTGAAGGTGGAACCGACACCTGACGCTGATGGTGTGATCCGCGTTTCGGGCAAAGCGCCTGTCATGCCATTCCGAAAGTTCGAATCGGTTTACGACAGCGATGCCTACCCGGAGGATGTACGGTACGAGTATGTGGCGTTGGAAGAACTCACTACTCGTTTCCGCATTTCGTTCAACTACCAGTTGGAGCAGATGCCCGATAATGCGCAGCGTGATGTGATTCTGGAGATCATTCACAAGCATAAGGACTATCTTACTTCTCTGGAAGCCGCACTCGCAGATGTTAAAGACCAGACAGCATAACAACAGGCACATGGTATGCTGTTTACCGATGTCCAAAGGAGCGTGCGTTTGAACAAAAAGAAAAAGTCCACAAACACTTCCCCCTACCCCGATGAAGTCATCGACCGTCTGGCACGGGCATTCTACCCGGCGATCCTTGCCTGCTGGAACAGCGAGGAAGGTCAACGGGAGTTTGCTGCGTGGCAGGAAGAACAGGCTCATATTGCAACCAAAGAAAAACAGGAAGTTCTCGATGGGGAACTCCCTGCTTTACTTATCGTGTGTGGATTTTTGCAGGGTGCGTCCGGGTGGGCGCACTTTGCTTTTGTTTTGGGGAGCATTAAAACAGGCCTGCTGTTTACGCTTTGCTAAATTCTCTAATATTATCTCTGTATACTACTCATTCAAGAGATGTTCAAAGATTGATAGTCTTGTCGCTATCTAAAAAATGTTTGATTTTATTCTTCGGTCATATCTATAAAGCGCGAGCGATATATCTCTGGAGGAAGTTTTCGGCGGAAAATCTGATACACCGTTTCATCATGAGTGGTGATTACGATTTGCTTCTTGCTTTTTTCAATGATACTCCGCATCAAATCAGCGAATCCAAGGATGTTCATATCGTCAAAATGCCCGACCGGATCATCTATCACGATGGTCCCGATGGGAATTCCCGTCAGTGAAAGTGCGCGACTCAAAAACGAACTCAATGCGACAGTATTCAACTGTGCCGTACTAAAAAACAATTCCGGATGATAGGGTTCACGTTCATCTGCCTGCGTTTTGATATACAACTCCGGTTCATTCTTTTCGTCGTTATACATGATTTCATAACTGACTTTTTTCATGTATGGATGTGGATCGATTTTCTGATAGATTTCGTTAAAAAGAGGTTGCTGGAAATATTTTTGCAGCTCTGCTAAAAGCGTCTCCTTTTCCTTTTCCAGTGCATCCTGTGCTTTCTGCACAGCTTGTTTCCGTGCTGTCACCTTTTTCTCCAAAGATTCGATTCTGAGTTTGTATTCGTTATATTTTCGGATACTTTCGCCGACTCCTTCTGAACAGATCACATTGCCTAGCTCGCTGATCTGTGCTTTTATCTGTTCCTGCTCCAAGATATATTGTTTCCTTGCATGCTCTAAATCCTCTATTTCGGGATTGGAGTTTTCTACAATGGAAACAATTATTCCGAATACTTTCTGCGACTTCTGCAAAGCTTTTTGCGCTCTTGTTCGCTCAACATCGAGAGCTTCAACATTGCTGTGTGAAATTCCCGCAATCGGCATCATTTTTTCCTGAAGTGAATCGATTTTGTTGTTCTGATCTACTGATTTGAGGTATAGAGATTGCTCTCGCTCGTCTAAATCAAAATCCCATGACGTTTCCTTCAGGTAAGCTACGCTTTTTTCCCAAAGTGGCTCTTCTTTTATTTGCACACTCCATGTTTTGAGTTTATCAACTTCGCATTCAGCATTTCGCCTTTCAGCCTGAAGGTCCTTCTTTTGCTGCTCCAGCAATTCTCTCTGTGCGTATGCATCGCTTTCCTGCTTCTGACGTTTTTTATTTTGTTCAAGAGTGACTTTCTCGACTTCCTTGACGGTAAGCGGTCGCTCCCAATTCCAGCCTAATTCAGCCGCGTTCAGGTGCACGTCCTGTTCTTCTTGTTCAAGTGCTCTGATTTGATTTTCCGCACTCTTTTTCTTTCTTCTGCAGCAAGAAACGCCTGATCATACTGTACACAAATTTCGTTTCCTTTTTTATCAGGCTCTCGCGCTCTGCCAACCATTCCCGCCTCATCCGCAGGTAAGCTGCATCAATGTTCTCCGCTTCCTTCTGGATCCGACGCGCCGATTCTTTCAGCTGATCTTTTTGGTTGCTTTCAAGTTTGAGCGTCGCTCCGTACAGCAAATTCCAGCTTTCAAACTTGGTATGGCACAGAGGACATTCACACTGCTCCGGATGCTGTTCCAAAAATACTCGTCCCTGCTCTGCAATGGAAAGTAGATTTTGTTCTACTTCTTTTGCTTTTCGGACCTGCTCATCGTAATCTGCCTGTCGGGTCTGATTGGCATGATATCGATGTATCAGTTCATCGATGTCTGCAGCATAATTGAATAGCTGGTGATTTTGAGGAATAGGATGAGTGCTGTATTCGCTAAGCTGTTCGGGTAAAATATATTCTGAAAGCTCTTGGCGATGTTTCTGCTGTGCTTTTTTTCTGCGGAGAGCCTCCTTTTCCACAGTCTTTTTCTGTTCGAGCGCGAACTGTTCCGCAGTTATCTGCTTTTCAAGAGCTTCCGCCTTCCTGGCAAGTTCCAATAGTTCTTTTTCATCCGTATTGCGGTAGACTTTTTTCGAGCTGTATTTGCTGGATTTTTTTGCACAGTTCTTTCAGAGACAGTGCTGCTTTTGCTTGATTTTTGATGATTGATTCCAGCATTCGTTCCTGTTTTGGCAGCTGCTCACTTACGGCGAAAAATTGCTGCGTTTTCCGTTCCATCTGGGTCCGACCCTGGTTTTTGATGTATTGCAGGATTTCAGATTCCCGCCGCAGTTCTTCCCGTTCCTTGCAGGCGGTTTCCAGCTCTTTCTGTAGTTTTTCATACAAACGGCGATCATTCAAATTTTTATCACACTGCTGATATTCGTCTGATCTCTGGCCAAGCTCTTTCCGCAGCTGTATATAACATTCGCCTTCGCGCTCCAGATAGAATTCAAGCGTTTCCTGCTGCTTTTTTGCCTTTCTCAGCTCATTCTGAAGTATCTCATTGCACTTTTTTGCCTTTGTCCTTATCTTGAGGAACTCATCGATTCCTACTTTTTCCGCAGGCATCTCCAGTTTCAGAGCATCCGGCACGCTTTCATTGTAGCCCGTAATGTTTTTTCGCAGTTCATGGGAAACAGCTTCTACCCATTTCAAATTTTCCTGTTCCTGAACCAGCTTATCCAGTTTAGTTTCGGCATCCTTGCATAGCTTTTGTGCCTCAGAAAACTCTATATATCGACTTTTGTACTTTTCCTGAAGAATACCGTTCGGGTCTACACACACCATCCATTCATTATAGCGGTCCGCTGGTTTTATCGCGCTCACAAACTTTTCTATCTGGTCATGCGGCATAATGATCTGATTCCAGTGCAACTCGTTATAAAAAGTTTTTTCTTTTCCTTCCGGCGTCATTCTGAGCTTACCAACGTTCAAATCATTGGGTTTTCTTATTACCACACGCTGAAGCTCATCCTGAGTGCCGGTTCGGTTTTTTAATACAAGCTTTACAGAGGCGTATTCATTGTTTTTGCGGTATTCTTCTACGCTTTTATATTTTTCCCGATTATGAAGAAGCATATTATTTCGTCCAATCAGCTTTTCCATGTCGGAAAGACGTTGGATTTTTCCCGTCAGCGCCCATTCGAGTGCATCACAGATGCTTGTTTTTCCCATTCCATTCGGTGCGTATATCATGACCATTGAAGCGGGAGAATCCGGAGAGTTTTCCGAAGTAAAAGCAAAACCTCTCTGCCCTTCATAAATACGAAAATTTTGAACTTGCATAGAAAGAAGTTTTGTTTCCGAAGTATCCTGAGATTCCAGATAGGTCAATTCGAAAATTTTCTCATTGACCCTCTGAATTTTTTCTTCAACAGACAACTCTTTTTCACTGACAAAAATATATTTTTTTGCACAGTAAGCATCGTTTTCAATTTTCTCCTTTTCAATGGTATTCATGGATTTTGGAAGAAAAAAGCAGAGATAGAAATTGCTTCTTTCCAGTAGAGAATCCACATTGCTCTGGTAAAGAAGCGCAATATTGTCATTCAATCTTTCCCAGTTTTGTTTCAGCTGCTCCGGCGAAGCGTACTGTGCAATAAACACATGGGCTGTATACTTTTCTTCTTTTCCCAGCGCACGATGATAATACAAGATTTCGTCTGCTATCCCTGCTTTTTTCAGCTCATCGCACTCTGCTTGACTCCAACCTGACATGTTCTGCCTCATTCCCAAAGCTCCTTCAATTTTTTCTGAATGGCCGGCCTCACTATTTCATCGGTAAGGCACTCATCTACCATGTCATATGAAAGCTCTTCCAAAAGTGCACGAAAAGAATCCAGAGAAATGATCGCTATTGATACTTCCCCAGGGTCACCCCTTGTGACATGGAACATATTTTGCCGTTCACGTTCCCTTTTATAATCCTGCCGCACAATATTTTTGATAATATTGGAGCAGCGTCTTCGACTGATTTCTCGCATTCCTGCCAGCACGTCTTTTGAGTTTAAAAAGAACAGCGTCTGATTTTGGAAATGATTTTCTGAAAAGCCGCCTTTTGCAATAAGTGTCCGCAGTACACCGGCAATTTCATCTTTTTCGTCTGCACATAAAAATTCCAGATTTACCGGTATTTTTTCTTCTGTACTTGTCTGTATTTCAATTTTGACATTTTCCCACGAGCCGGGGACTTCTCCATTTATAAGCCAGATATAGACTGCTGTAATCGCTCGGCCCTTCCAATATTTCCCACAGCGTTTTCCCATGTTGCAGGGAAAATCATTTGGAAAAAGCTGCTCTTGATGGGTCTTGTTCAAATGTTTCTCCGACAGGTGGAGTTTTTCAACCGTGTCCTGCAAAAAGATGCCAGGACGTTCCGGGTATCCTTCAGCTAGTGTTGACAGACCATTTTCAAACTCGCTTTCTTTCAAAACAAGCCCATATTCCGTCAGAAGAAGCTTCAGTGCGTAAGAAGATACTGCCCATGCGACATTGCCGACATTGTCGCTCCCGTAGCTTTGGGAGACTAAACCTATTAATTTCGGGCGCGCTGCATCGCAAAGAAACAAACCGCTTCCCGAGTATCCACTCATCAAATCGTCTCGTTCAATGGGGTAGGAGTTTGGGCTGGTGTAGCTGAATTTAAATGCCTTTTCCTTATCATTGTCTGCTGAAGTGGGAATCTCGGCACTCAGGCTCATTCTCCCCCTTGTCCAATCTGTCGGAGTCGCTTCGCCGTCTGTGCTTTTAGGAAATCCCATCAATTTTACCTGTGCTGATATTTTAGCCTCTCCGAAATGGATCTCCGGAATATCCTGCATCCAGTCACTCCAAGGTACTTCAATGATCGCGGCATCAAAAATATACTTTCCGCTATCGATCATAAAACCCGGACAATAGTGAATATTAGCTGCTTTATCGTTGCTTGAATCAGCCAGCTCCAAAAAAATATCTTTCGCCCCGCTTTCGCTCCAAACAGACAAAACGGCCGGGCAGGAATGAGACTTGGCCAGTGCGCGTTGTAAAACGTGTCCGGCTGTCAAAACTACTGCCCGATTTTGGGTTTGAAGCGTATAAAGGACTCCTGTTCCAGCCAAGGAACCTCCATCGTGAAATCCAATCCGAACCGCTACGGATTCAATGTATTTACCAACCTCTGCCGAATCCATATAATTCCAACCCGCTTTTCACTGTTTCTGATACATTTTCTGACGACAGTTCTATTAATTTGAGATTTCCTGTGTCTATCCATTTTTTACGGTCTTCTTCTGTAAAGAACGAACTGTAGCCTGACTTTTTCCACCAGCTATAATTGCAATATATCGTTGCTGTATCACAGCTGCACAATAACTTGGCAATCATTGTTTTACTGGGCAGTTTTCCATTTCTTCCATCCGTACTCAGTAAATATTTTTGCGTCCGCAAAATTTGGAACAGTTTATCCGAGAAGTTATGCTTGCTGCCGTGATGCGGCAATTTAATCAGATCAACACAACAAGGATCTTGGGCGGAATATCCTAGTTTTCGAAGGCCGTTAACACATACAGATGGATACGCATCTCCCAGAAATGCAATCCGTATTTTCTCAAATTCAAAGAGAAGTGCAATGCTTGCGCCGTTGCTGAAACTCGTATCTTCAGGTACGCTGCATCCACACAATTCGTCCAAAGGAACTGACCAATCCGGGTCGGTTCCACCATAAGGAGTCGCAGGAGGTGCTTGCATCAAATCTGAAGAATTTTGAATCAAGTCCATGAGAGAGGCATCACTTGGACTTATAATATAAATCTTTGCATCCCCAATTTGAATCTCGCCACAAGGCTGTGCCACATAGGAACAAATGTGCTCTTCCAGCCCATACGATTGAAAAAAATCCATCAATTTTATCAAATCACCTGCGCTGTATCCAAGCCTATCTATCACGGAAACCTTTACAGTTTCTTCGGGAAATATAACATATTCTTTCTCGATTCGGTGATGTTTCCAATACCCTTCTCCGGTGTTAAAGTAAAGTGCTTCTATCTCTGGAATACAATTTTTCTTTTGAGCTTTCTGCAATCCTGCAAGCATGCCCATGATGTGATCTTGGTCAAAATGCGTCAGAACCATCGCATCGATCTTCTCACCATTCTCGTAAATGCGTTTGAGCATTTCACAAAAATCCGAAGCATTTGATTTTCTGCCACCATCTATTACAAGGTTATGATATAGTTCTTCTGCGTCATGTTTATAGCGAAGCCAAAAATAATCGCCATCGTGTGCTTTACATGAAAAAAGCCTTACCATGTTTTCCTGTACTCAATACAAATAGGTTTGAAATGTATATATGTACAGTATAGCACGGCAAAACAAGGACATCAAGTAGACAACGTTAGAGACGTTTTACTCAAAGCGGCCATTTCCATGCCTTTTACACATTGTTGAACGAACAGGTTCTTGCATCGTACTTCATAATCGTGTCCTTTCTGCCTTACGGCACCTTTACAGTTGTGACTTTTGTGATACGCTTTTTTGATAAGGTTTTGGACACACAGCCGTTTGAAATGAGCCAGAATTGTCATTTCCGAAGAAACAAAAAATCCGAACCCTTCTCCTATCGAGAAAAGGTTCGGATTTTCATGGTTTGGTGCGGATAAGAGGACTTGAACCTCCACCGAGTTGCCCCGATTAGAACCTGAATCTAACGCGTCTGCCAA
>ENA-OQNT01000125-OQNT01000125.1-human-gut-metagenome-genome-assembly--contig:-NODE-125-length-20174-cov-2.897241_pt1 | contig 20174 bp, 24 predicted proteins | sample MGYA00242634_ERZ504890 | MGnify/ENA primary metagenome ERZ504890 (study PRJEB26092, sample SAMD00036379) | human gut metagenome | host: Homo sapiens | study: EMG produced TPA metagenomics assembly of... | reverse complement strand
CGTGAGAGATGTCTTGTACTGAAGAACAGCACAGACCGTGCCCTGATGATCACCTGCGGATGCAACTTCTTCGAATGGGGAACTTTCCTTCGCAGAATGGAAAATTATCTCATGGATATTTATGAGGAACCGGAGCAGGTTCTTGCACTTAATGACCAGCTTCTGGAACGCCACCTGAAAAACCTGGAAAACACATGTAAGTACCTTAACGGAATCGTAGATATCGTCCGTTTCGGTGATGACCTCGGAATGAACAACAACATGTTCATGTCCCTGGAAAAATACCGTACTTATTCAAACCGTATCATACAAAGATTAATGAGTATGTACATAAACACAGCAGCATGAAGACATTCCTCCACTCCTGCGGTTCCATCTTCCCGGTCATCGGAGATCTGGCAGAAGCAGGCTTCGATATCCTTAATCCGGTTCAGACATCAGCAGCCAATATGGATCCTGCCAGACTGAAACAGGAATACGGCAAAGATATCACCTTCTGGGGCGGCGGATGCAACACCAGAAAAATTCTGAACATGGGAACCGAAAAAGAGGTTTACGACTACTGCAGACGCATGATCGATATCTTCTTCCAGGATGGCGGATTCGTATTCAACCAGGAGCACAACATCCTCGGTGATGTTCCTCCTCAGAATATCATGGCTATGTATAAAGCTGTTGAGGATGCCAGAAGATAAAGTACAGACAATATGTTTCTAAAACCCCAAAAGGGATGCCGCATGAACAGAATCTCTGAATTCTGTTCCATACGGTATCCCTGATGGCATAGGTTTATCATTAAGCGGTTGGATTATTCAGTTATGCTCCGATCAGCTGATTTGCCAGTGTTGCAGCACTTGCAGCATCCTCGGAATATCCGTCTGCGCCGATCTCGTCTGCGAATTCCTGAGTGATCGGTGCTCCGCCGACCATAACCTTGATATTGCTTCTGAAATCAGATTTGTTCAGTGCATCTACAGCATCACGAAGTGCAGGCATTGTTGTTGTAAGAAGAGCGGAAAGAGCGATGATCTTTGTATCCGGGTTCTCTCTGTAGCACTCGATGATCTTGTCATTGGAAACGTCAACACCAAGGTCGATAACCTCGAAGCCTGCACTCTCGATCATCATGGCAACAAGGTTTTTACCGATATCATGAAGGTCTCCTGCTACTGTTGCAATGATAAGTTTACCCTTTACGCCTGTAGCTCCGGATGCAAGATGCGGTTTCAGAACCTCAACACCTTTTTTCATGGCTCTTGCTGCTACCAGCATCTCAGGTACAAAGATCTCATTATTTTTGAACTTCTCACCTACAACAGCCATGGCATCGATCATACCTTTATTTAAGATCTCCTGTGGATCGCAGCCTTCATCAAGAGCTTCCTGCACTGCTTTTCCTACCAGTTTCGCTTTACCGATTTCTACTAATTTTGCAACTTCTTCGATTTTTGACATTGTTCTACCTCCAAATATTATGTATATTCATTATTTGCTACGGACAGGCTGATAATTTTTCGCACTCATCTCAGCTTTTATCGTATTTTTTATGGGATTCGTTTGCAGAGTCCTCCGCAGGCTCTGCAAACCTGAAGGGATCCTGATTATTTTTTTACAGGTCCAATAAGACCCTCTCTGTATGCTCCGATGTACTCCATACAGTAGTCATCTTCTCCAAGAAGAGCTTCTGTTGCATAAATAAGGCCAAGCATGTCTCTGTTTGTCGGATCAAGGATTCCACTGTCCAGTCCGGCATTCATAGCCAGTACCATAAATCCAAGGTTGATCAGCTTACGCACCGGCAGGTTAAAAGAAATGTTGCTGATCGCTGCTGTAATGTGAATGGACGGATACTGCTCACGAACAGAAGTGATAACTTCGATATTTGTCTCAATTCCGTTCTCAGATGTACAAAGCATCTCTACCAGCGGATCAATGTGGAGCCTTGATGGAGCGATTCCGTATTCTTTGGCTTTTGCCATGATCTTATCAAATACGCGAAGTCTGTCTGCTGCATTTTTCGGGATTCCGGTATCATCACTGAGAAGAGCGATAACTTCCCAGCCTTTATTTTCTTCCTGTGCCATAACAGGGAAAATCTTGTCGATCTTGTCGCCCTCGCCGGATACAGAATTGAAAAGTCCCGGACGTTTACAGAATTTATAAGCCTGGATCAGTACATCAGCACTTGGACTGTCCACAGAAATCGGAAGGTCTGTTACTTCCTGAATACAGTCGATCATCCATTTCAGTGTTTCAACTTCCTCTTCCTCCGGAACAGATGCACAGCAATCGATAAATGTTGCTCCGGCTTCTGCCTGTTTTCTTGCACGGTCTTTGATAAACTCCGCATCTCTTTTTGCAATAGCCTCTGCAACAGAAGGAATGGAACCGTTGATTTTTTCTCCAATAATAATCATATTTTTCTTCCTCCCTATTCGTAGATCTTGGTTGCTTCGTCAAACAGCGCCTTGATATTGCTTGGCGGAACATCCGGCTGTAATCCCTCATGGCTTGGTGATACGATAAGGCCTGTCGGGAAGTAGGTACGAAGCTCTTTAACCTTTGCAGCTACCTGCTCCGGTGTTCCGTTCGGAAGAAGATCCTGTGTATCAACACCGCCGCAGAAAGAAATCTTTCCGTCGAATTTATCTTTCAGGTTTGCAGGATCCATACCTGCTGCAAGTGCCTGGATCGGATGGATAACATCAACGCCAGCCTCAATGAGAAGCGGGATAGCTTCAACAATAGATCCGCAGGAATGATATACAACCTTTACGCCATAGCTGTGTGCCAGATCGATAAGTTTCTTTGCTCCGGGAATAACGAACTCGCTGATAAGAGCCGGGCTGATCATCAGGCCTCTCTGACTTCCTACATCATCACCGATGAGGATTGCCTGTACTTTACCTTTTGTTGCCTCAAGGAAAATCTTAAGGGCTTTCAGATAAAAATCTACAATATGATCATCTACATAATGTACCATCTCAGGCTCTGCAACCATGTTCATAAGGCATGTCTGCATTCCGAATGCAGCACAGGTATCCTGGAAGTGGCAGGCCCAGAGCATACCCATAACTACTTTATCATCCGGTGCCTCATCAACAAGACGGCGGCACTCTTCCGGATCGATATAAAGCTCCGGATCCGGCCATGGGAAATTCACTGCCTCCACATCTTCAAGATCCTCACACTGTGCAAAGCATCCGTCTGCTGTCAGTGTTCTGTGCTCTGTATCTACGTTGCTTCCGTTCATATACCAGTCAAATGCCGCGAAAATTGCGGAGCATGTCGGGGATTTGTACGGGATCTCTACTGCGTAGAAATCATCTCCGCATACTTTTTTCAGTTCTTTGATATTGTCTACATGGTAGTAATCGCAAAGTGCAGGAACTGCCTCCGGTGTCGGATCACCAAGCCAGCAGGCCGGTCTGTCTACCGGTTTTCTTTCTACAGTTGCGATAAATCTTTCTCTACTGTTCATGTTTCTTTTCCTCCATATCTATTGCTTTTGCTTATTAGTTAAGGTGATAAATTTCTTCCATATCTGACCAGAATTCGCCCTCTGCTCTGTCAGGAAGGGGTGACATCAGCGGTTTTACAACATCCCACCATCTTTGTGTTGCCGGATCTGCTGCCATCTTTGCCATATCTGCATCAAAATCTTCGCCTTCGTACTCAAAATATGTAAAAAGATATTCTCCTCTGCTGTAGATAGAATAATTTTTCAGGCCGCATTCTTTGATCATTTCATTTACGCCCGGCATTGGATTTGCATGCCATTTTTTATATTCGGCAAGCTTTTCCGGTTTTACCTTGATCATCTGACCAAATCTTTTTTTCATACTTATATCCATTCCTTTCGCTTCGCTCAGGCACAAAACGTTATGAAAACAGTTTTCTGCCCAGCTTTTTTTCTTTATAATTCTTTTTGTAGGGAGCTCGGTATACTACAAATCACGGAGAGGTGAGTGGGTTGTTCCACTTTGGGAATGACCGAATACTTATATGTGTAGTTCGCCTTTTCAAGCACAAATAAGTGTGACACCAAGCACGTAATCTTATCTTTGTATAAACTACTTCGTTTATGGCTTAGGCGTTCAGTCAATGCCGTCTCTCCCTATAATCTTTAGTGAACCTTTTGGTTCTGAAAGGAGTCCCTATGGCTTTAAAAATCGTGTACAAAATTTGTTGTGGCATCGATGTCCACAAAAACTTTGTAGTGGCTTGTATTGCTAAAACTGATAAGCAAGGCATTACCACCTATGAGCGCCATCACTTTTCAACCTACACGAAAGGGCTGAAACAGTTGCTCAAATGGCTGCTCGACCGTAATTGCAAGGATGTCTGTATGGAATCTACAGGTAAATATTGGATTCCCGTTTACAACGTCTTAGAACATGACTGTTCCATCGTCCTTGCTCATCCCAAATATGTTAAGGCTATCCGTGGTAAAAAAACTGACAAGAAAGATGCGAAATGGATTGCTGACCTGTTTAAGCATGATCTTGTTGCCGGTAGCTTTATGCCTCCTGCTGACATTCGACAGCTCCGTGACCTTATGCGTTACCGTTTCAAACTGACCTGCTTTAAATCCAGTGAAAAGAACCGATACCAGAACTGTCTCACGGTTTCCAACATTCAGTTGGCAAGCGTTGTCTCGGACACTTTTGGCAAAAGTTCTCAAAAGATTATTGCTAAAATCCTTGAAAATCCTGATAATACTTCTTTTGATATTGAATCTTTAATCCATGGTTCCATGAAAGATAAACTTCCTGAACTGGAACTCGCCATTGACGGATATATTACTCCGGAACAGGCTGCTAAATTAAAGATCATTAAAGAACATTTTGATAACCTTGAATCCCGGAAAGCAGAGTTAGAAGAACTCATTCTTGCGCTCGCCAATCCCTATCAGCAGGAAATTTCCATTATCCTAACCGCTCCAGGTTTTAAGAACACCTTTACTGCTATCGGTATCATCTCCGAAATCGGAACAAACATGGAGGCTTTTCCTTCGGCGAAACACTTATGTTCATGGGCTGGTCTTACTCCAACCAACAACGAAAGTGCAGGGAAGAAAAAAATCTGTCCGGGTTTCCAAGGCCGGATGCTATATCAAACCTCTTCTTGTACAGTGTGCAAACGCTGCGATCAAGAGCAAAAAGCATCCTGAAATTCGTGACCGCTACCTCCGTATCAAAAAGCGTCGCGGTCATAAGAAGGCAATCATTGCTATTGCAAGAATGCTTCTTACAGCATTATACCACATGCTCAAAAATGGTGAGAATTATAATTCAGATTTATACCAAAAATCTGATATTCTTCCGACAACCCGTGAAATCACGGTTGAGCAGGCTATTTTAATGGCTCAGTTTCAAGGTTACCGCATCAAGTCAGCAACGGAATAACCTATAACTTTGTCTACATATTCAATTTTCAAAGCAGCCACCGTAAGATGGCTTTATTGTAATGCGATTAAGGTAATGGATAACCTCTACTTTTCATTTTCAATCTTTCACCCTTTCCCTGCTGCTTCCAGTTTACAGTTCTTACATTCCGTTCTTTATGAAAATCATTATAAAAAAAGCCGGTAAAAATATAAATTCAATATTTTCATCGGTTTAGTCCTTTTTTTTCATGTAAAAAATCTGAACATGTAAAAAATACACCTATAGCAATTCCAGAAATTAATACATTAAAAAGAAGTTGAACAGAGCATGATGCAACAATCTCCGGAAGTGCTGTAATCTGATTAATGTAACTATTGAATAAAAACAGGAATGTATTATACTGAAATCATACTCAGACAATGGGAAAATCAAAGAATTTACAGGGAGGTTTTTTATCATGGAATACAGACGTTTTGGAAACACGATCTATCTTCGACTTGATCCGAAGGAAGAGATCCTGGAGGAGATCGGCAAGGTTGCAGAGAAAGAGAACATCCGCCTTGCACAGGTCACAGGCCTTGGTGCCATCAATGATTTCACCGCAGGTGTATACAACACCGTAACAAAGGAATACCACTCTATCCAATTTCAGGGAGCTTATGAGATTGTTTCTCTTACTGGTACCGTTACCCGCAAGGACGGTGACGTTTATCTTCATCTCCATATCGCAGCCGGTGACGAAGAAGGCCTTGTACACGGCGGCCATCTGAACCGTGCCATCATCAGTGCTACCGCCGAGATCCAGATCCAGGTGATCGACGGAGAAATCGGTCGTGAGTTCAGCGAAGAGATCGGTCTGAATCTGTTTAAATTCTGATTTTGCCAGACGGAGTTCAGCTACAGTCTACTGCTTTACAGTTTTAGATTTCATCACACATAAAAAGGGTGAGACTACACAGCGTAATGCTGTCAGCTCACCCTTTTCTTATTCCGAAAAGCTATACCGACAAATCACCACATCTCCCTGAGCCAACCTTCCTACATATACATTGACAAATTTCCCTGTTATGATATACTTTGATGATAAAACTATTTTATATTAAAATCATTTAAAGAACGCAAATGAATGTGAGGATCTGATCATTATGAAGAATTTTAAAATCGGTGATAAACTTACGAGATTTCCCCTGATCCAGGGTGGAATGGGTGTCGGCATCAGCCTTGGCCGGCTGGCAGGCACCGTTGCAAAAGAAGGCGGAATCGGAATCATTTCCACCGCTCAGATCGGCTACCGCGAAAAGGATTTCGACCGGAATACCGAAGAAGCCAACCAGCGGGCTATCCTGTCCGAGATGAAAAAAGCACGCAGGATTTCTCCTGACGGTATCATTGGCTACAACATCATGGTTGCACTGAAGGAGTATGCATCTCATGTAAAGGCAGCTGTCCAGGCCGGTGCTGACCTGATCATCTCCGGTGCAGGACTTCCTACAGAGCTCCCTGCTCTTGTCAGCGGAAGCAAAACAAAGATCGCCCCCATTGTCTCAACGGACAAATCTGCAAAGGTTATCCTGAAATACTGGGAAAGAAAGTACAAGCGCACTGCAGATCTTGTGGTGATCGAAGGTCCCCAGGCAGGCGGTCATCTGGGCTTCCACAAGGAAGAGCTGGATTCCTATACACCGGAAGCCTACGACAATGAGATCCGAAAGATCGTCCAGACTGTAAAAAGCTATGCCGCAAAATTCGGCACGGAAATCCCTGTAGTAGCTGCCGGCGGCATCGCCACGCACGAGGATGTAAAGCATGTCCTTGATCTTGGTGTAGACGGCGTTCAGGTCGCCACCCGTTTTATCCCAACGGAAGAATGTGACGCAGACATCCGGCTAAAAGAATCCCTGATCCACGCCGCAAAGGACGACATTGCCATTGTAAAAAGCCCGGTAGGTATGCCGGGACGTGCCATTATGAATCCCTTCATGCAGCACGTCATGGCCGGTGAAAAAATCCCACACAGCCCCTGCCACCGCTGCCTTGCCAAATGTTCCCCCGGCGAGATCCCTTACTGCATTACAGACAAGCTGATCGCCGCCGTAAAGGGCGACGTGGAAAACGGCCTGCTGTTCTGCGGAGCAAAGGCCTATATGGCAGATAAGATCGAAACCGTGCACGATGTGATCGCTGATCTGTTTGGCACAGAATCGGAGTGCATCCGGCTGTCATAAAGATAAACCTACGCTGTCAGGCACACTAAACAAAAAGCCCCTGCTTTCATTGCTTTTCGCAGTGAAAACAGGGACTTTTTGTTTTTCTACCGGTTATCGATCTTTTCCGGGTACATGTCATGCTCTGTCAGGCGTTTCCAGGCAATCTCCTCCCATCTGGTTCCGGCTTTTCCATAATTGCAGTAGGGATCAATGGAAATGCCACCTCTCGGCGTAAATTTCCCCCAGACCTCAATGTATTTCGGATCCATAAGACGGATCAGATCCTTCATAATGATGTTCACGCAATCCTCATGAAAATCTCCGTGATTGCGGAAGCTGAAAAGGTACAGCTTCAGCGATTTGCTCTCCACCATTTTTTCACCGGGTACGTAGGATATCGTGATCGTTGCAAAATCCGGCTGTCCGGTAATGGGACAAAGGCTTGTAAATTCCGGGCAGTTAAATTTTACAAAGTAATCGTTGTCTGGGTGCTTGTTCAAAAATGTTTCCAGTACCTCCGGAGCATAATTGTCCGGATATTTTACCTTCTGATTTCCGAGAAGGGTGATTCCTTCTTTTTCCAGCTTTTCTCTGCTCATATTTTTTTCCTTTCTATGGTCAGGCGGATATTTGCGATCCGCTTCGTTACTTACTCATGACCGATCTATCTGTCAAGTGCCGGGTCCTTCACTCCATTGAGTCGGAATGCCTCTGCTCTGTCAATACAGGTTCCGCACACACCGCAGGGCTTTTCGCCGCCTTCGTAACAGCTCCAGGTCAGTTCATAAGGAACATTCAGCTCCAGTCCGGTTTTTACGACCTCTGACTTTGTGCAGCTGACAAAAGGTGCCTCAACCTTCAGCTGACCGCCGCTTCCCTGATAAATTGCCTCATTGATCGCATTGTGAAATGCACTGCTACAGTCCGGATACGCATTTCCGGCAGCATCATCCGCATGCGCTCCGTAATAGATCACACTGCAGTTTTTTGACAGCGCAATGCTTGCTGCTGAGGAAAGAAATAATCCGTTCCGAAACGGCACATAGGTTGACACTGGTGATCCATCGGTTTCCTTCAGCTGCTCTGCATAGCTTTCGTGAGGGATTTCTCTGTCTGAATGCTTCAGCAGTGAGCAGTCACTGTACCGGAAGATCGGCTCCAGATCCAGATAAAGATGTTCCACTTCATAATATTCTGCTGTTTTTCTGGCAGCCTCGATTTCTTTTGTGTGCTTCTGTCCGTAAGCTACTGTTAATGCAATTACATTCTCTTTTCCATATTTGTTCACGGCAAGCCCCAGGCAGGTGGTGGAATCCACACCGCCGCTTGCAAGTACAAGTGCTTTCATGTCGTTCTCCTTTTCTGCGGTATTTCTGTTTATATTGTAATATTTTTTTCTGTCATACTCCCCGTTTCTGCGGGTCCCAGATCACCTTATGAAGCTGGATCTGAAGCTTTACATCGTTGAGCTTTTTTTCCATAAGGAAATCCACGATCTCCACCGGCTGGATCCTGCCGAAAACAGGGCTGAAATAAACTGCTGTTTTTCCGATCAGCCTGTACTTTTCCAGGATTTTCAGGGCTTTTTCCATATCTCTGCGGCTGCTGACCACGAATTTCAGCGTATCCTCACTGTCCAGAAGCTCCAGATTGGAAAGAAGCATCTCTTTTTCCATACCGCTGTCCGGTGTTTTATAATCCATGGTAAAGGACGGACGGTTTTTTAATATATGATAAGGCTTCAGATCCACACTTCCATTGGTCTCAATCTCTACCCGCTGGGATGGATCCTCCAGGATTGCCTCGATCAGCTCCTCCATCCCTTCCCGCAAAAGTGGTTCCCCGCCTGTAAGTGTCACATTTTTTACGCCTGTTTCACGGATCCAGGAAAGAATCTCTTCTTTTGTCAGCCTTTCACTCTCACCCCCGGCTCATTTGCCCAGCTGGTATCACAATAACTGCACTGAAGATTGCAGCCCTTAAACCGGATAAAAGCGGCAAGCTCTCCTGCCCGTCTGCCCTCTCCGTTGATGCTGACAAATTTCTCTACAACCTGATATGTACTCATAGCCATGCCGCCTCCGTTTCTTCTTCCGTTTCCCGGTAAGCTGCACAGTTATTTGGTGTTTCGTAAACAACAGCTCTTTTTACAGGATAGCCCTTTTCTTCCATTTTCTTGAAAAAATACTCTGAAAAATTCTCTGCTGTAGGGCGAAAGGGAACCTTCACCAGATGGAATCCTTCTTCATCCAGTGCTTCCAGAGTTTTCGGACGTAATGTATTTTCTTCATAGATCAGTGTGTGATCCATGGAATCTGCCAGCTCCCGAAGATCCTTTTTCAGATCTCCAAAGTCTACCAGCATCCCTCGCTTCTGGCCGTTTTTCTCCAGCTTTCGGCTTTCGATCTCAATCTCCACATGCCAGCGATGGCCATGGATATTGGAACATTTGCCGGTGTAACCGGACAGAAAATGTGCAGAATCAAAATCTGCTTCTGTTTTTAACTGATACATAATTTCTTCCTCCTTCTGAATCTGTCACACCACCCCGATATTCCATAAATAAAAAAAGGCAGACCCGCCACGAGTCTGCCCTGATTCTCACATCTTCTTCAGCCCTGGTTTTATTTATAGACAGGATGGTACAAACGAACTGTCTTATATTTAATTTGTATGATATCCCGGCGATACTATCTCAAAAGCTCAGCTGTATCAGCTCCGGAACCTCTGTGAATTTCCTGCGGAACTATCTTCTTCCGCAACACTTCTTATATTTCTTACCGCTTCCGCACGGACACGGATCGTTGGGATAGATTTTTCTTGCAGATGCCGGCTGCATCGGCATTGCTGTCGGCACAAAGCTGTTCGGCATTGCAGTGTGCGGCTTGCCTGTGGCAAACGGCCATACTGCTCCTGAGATCTCATTCGGTGTGTAACCGCGGAATTCCAGCATTCTTGTGTTATTGTTTGCCTCCATGATCAGCTTTGTAAATTTCTCAAGCTGCTCATCGTTAAACTGGATCCCCTTCTGGTTCAGGTTTTCCATGATCGCTGACATTCTGCCATCCATGGAGCATTCTTTGTAAATAAAGAACAGTACCTGATCCTTCACTGCATCGGAAACCTTCATCTCATCCAGCAGGAATCTGCCCAGTCTCTGGTAAGAAGCAGATTTTGTCGGATACCCGTTTTCGGAATAATCCAGGATCTCATCTACAGACGGAATATAGAATTTCCGTCCGCCCTGACGTCTCTCGATATCCTTGTAGATGTTATTGACCAGTGCGGATTTCAGGATCAGCTGATCCTCCGCAAGCTCACAGATACAGGCCTTCTCCGGAATGGTATGATACAGCTCGATGAAGCTGTCATATCCGATGTCAAAGCCTTTTCTCTGCTTAAACATCTCATATACGGTCTTTGCCGGTGCAGATACATACAGATAGCTTACCATAATAAGGCAATCCTTCAGCCAGTTTACCTGGCTGCGAAGTGTCTGGAACTCCGGTGTATTGATCTGATCGTAAACAGCTGCAACCTCTTCCGGAACTTCTGCGTAATCATCACTGTAGGAAACAAGGTAGCCCATATCGTTCAGCCATTCTAATGTATTCCACTCATCCTCTGCAACATGGAAGCATTTTCTCTGAATAGCTGCCTCAAAAGCCAGTACCTCCTGATCGTCTGCTACGAGGAAGCTTGCTTTCATAACCTCCGGTTTAAGAACCTCTGCGGCAACCTTTGCGGCGATCTCTTCCTGATCCATTCCCTTGCAGTGAAGTCCAAGCTCACCTGCAATGCTGAGAAGGTCTTCTTTACGATAGGACATGAGGAAATCTTTTACTGTAGGATTTCTTCTGCTGCCTGTGGCTGCCTCATCTGCTTTTGCAGCTCTGGCTGCTGCCTCTACTGCCGCTACTGTTGCAGCAATGTCTTCAGATGCTTTGGCTGTTTCCACCTCAGTTTCAACTGCTGCAGTGCATCCCAGCTCTGGTGCCTCTGTCCAGTACGGATCATCCTCACCCTTTACTTCTTTTATAATAGAAGGAGCTTCTGCTGTTCCCTCGTCTTTCTTCTCAATATCAACTCTGTATTCCGGAGCTTCCTTATCCGCACCATACTGACGGAAGGTAAACCATTTCTCGGAATCCATAAGCTCTGCAGTCTCTGTCTCGCCTGCATTTAATAATGTGAAATTATTCTTCGCTTCTCCGTCACCGTTCTCACGGATCTGTACTTTTTTCTGAAAAAGTTCAATCTCATATAGGCTGCCTGCCGGATACTGAACCAGTTTTTCAAGCATGGCTGCCATATTTGCAAATGTAACGTCAGCCGCAACAGTACAACGTCTCCATACCGGCGGTTTCGTTCCTTTTCTTGTGATTTTTAACTGATAAAACATTCCTGTGTTCCTCTCCTGTAAATATATGCCGGATCAGGAGATACGAATAACTCCTGATCCGGCGTAAGCAACTTCCCCTATGTTATACAAAAATAGAGAAATTGTCAATATTTGAGAGGCTTCTACAACACAATATCATATTTCTCAACCTGGATCACAGCATTTCCGTCACTGTGAAACAGGATCTCATCTGCTTCCACTGGTGTTGGGATCACGGTAGTCGCAGTTTTGCTTCCATCATTGATAAAAAGCTCTATGGAGCTTCGATCCAGGATAAAACGCAGCTTCAGATTTTGTCTGTCATCTGTGATCTGGAGCTTTCTTGTACATACAACATCACGCTGCACCCCGCTCCAGGTTCTGTCGATTTCCAGTATCTGTCTTTTTCGATCATAGGTAAAGACCGTTGTATATTCTTCATTGCGTGCAAGCTCGATCCGGAACTCATTGTACACATCCAATGCTTCCTGATTTGGATTTCCGGAGTTCCTGCTTCCATCCATGATGCCATCTGCGTTCTGCAGTTCCACAGTCAGATCGATCATTCGGCCACGGACGCCTTCAAGGCTTAAGCTCTCACCCACTTTTACATTCTCATAACAGCAACGGTTTTTCCGATAATTCTCAATTTCTCGGACCGGCTTCTGCCAGATCTTTCCGTCACGATATTCCAGCTCTCTCGGAAGAGTCATCATTCCCTGCCATCTCTGCTTTTCCTTGATCACACAGCTATCCCAGGATTTCATCCAGGCGATCATCACTCTTCTTCCATCTGGAAGAAGGGTTGTCTGCGGCGCATAAAAATCAAGTCCGTAGTCCAGACTTACCGGTGCGTCTTTTTCAAATGTATGTTTTTCGCTGTCATAATCTCCCGTAAAATACAGGGAATTATGTCCATTATGAAACTCATACCCTTTTGCCCGCATATGCTGCGGAGAACAGATCAGCACATGTTTATCCCCGAGCGGAAAGAAATCGGGGCATTCCCACATAACACCGATTTCTCCTGTGGAGTTCTCCGCAAGAATTGTTTCAAATTTCCATTCTTTCAGATCTTTACTGGAAAACAGAACTACCTGTCCAGGAATTTCTTCGCTGCGGCATCCTACGAGCATATGGTATGTTCCGTTATCTTCCCATACCTTCGGATCACGGAAATCAACTCTGCTGCATTTCTCCGGAAGCATATCCCCGGTGACTACCGGATTTTTCTCTGCCTTTACATAATCTTTTCCGTCACCCCAGGCAAGGCACTGATTCTGCCGGACTTCTTCTTTTCCATCAGGCAGCTTTTCTGTTGTAACTCCTGTGTAGATCAAAGCCTGTTTTCCATCCGCTTCAATAGCACTTCCGGAAAAGCATCCCTCTCGATCATATTCCTGATCCGGTGCAAGCGCTGTAGGAAGCTGCTCCCATCTGATCATATCCTCCGTCACACTGTGGCCCCAGTGCATAGGGCCCCAGTCACGGCTGTAGGGATGATACTGGTAAAAAAGATGTACCTTTCCTTTAAAAACAGAAAATCCATTGGGATCATTGATCCAGCCAACCGGTGCAGATACATGAAAGGCCGGTTTCTCTTCCTGCGGGATATTTTTTTCTTCCTCTATTTCATAAAGACGTGCTTTTTCAAGTTTTTCACTCATACTCTGCTCTCTCTTTCTTTTTATGTTTCTGACCGGTATCTTTTTCTGTTTTTATTTCTCTGTCTCACTAAGAGACTTCTGATACTGGTCAAAATATTTCTGTTTGATTGCCAGATAATCAGACAGTCCATACTGCTCCATCTTTTTCAGATAGGAATCCCATTCTTTATCGATGCCGCCATTCAGGATCCAGTCTGCTTTTTTTCTGTTCCGCATACTTCTTGATATCCGTGTCGTACTGAGATTACCTTATTGGTATCATCAATACTCATAAATACATTCGGATACACATATTTACTGTTCATATCCTTAAGATATGTTTCGTGCATATTGTCGAGACGCCATTTTGCATCTGCCGGCTCTGTTACATATACATCGTAATACTCGTTAAGTATTGCCAACGGTCCGTTTACAGACTGTGCTTCACGAACCTCTACCGGAGATGCATCTCCCAGATCCATATGTTTCAGCATCTGACCACCTTCTGCATTCTCGGACATCTCAAAGATATTAAATGAATCTTTTTCCCCGTAAGTACCCCAGTTATTCTGCGGAGACTGGATCGGTGCATACATCTGATCGATCCATGCTGCTGCCAGTGCCGTATTTCGACAGCTTGTAGTCAGAACGCAGCGTCCTCTGTCAAAGCCACTGGTTTCACTGTTATTCTGTCTTGTGATATTTACAAGACCATCCGGACCGGCCAGCGCCGGGAGCATTACATAATCTTCATTGTTATCAATATTTGCAATATCCCAGGTGAAACACAGACCATATCTGTGGTTCTTACCTTTTGCAACATAAGTTGACCATTCCTGGGTAAAAGCCTCCGGATCCACCAGCTTTTCTTCTACCAGCTGATGGAGCCACTGAATACCTTCTTTATAGCCTTCCTGTACAGTTGTATAAATAACGGTTCCATCATCTTTCACTGCAAAATGATCACCGGTGTCACCATATCCTTCTCCGAATCCGTTGATGAGAATTGCAGGATCCTGATCACCATTATTGATGATAAAGGACATCGGGATCACACCACCCTCAATGTTGAATTTCTTTTCCAGTTTATCTGCATTGTCGCGGAAAGCGATCAGAACCTGTTCCAGTTCCTCAGTTGTAGTCGGAACGTCCAGCTTCAGATAATCCAGCCTATTTTTATTAATGTAGGGAATATCTCCAATTGCCTGAATGGCTTCTTTCCCCGCACCAAGCTGCTCGATCCATGGGAAAGAATAAATATGTCCGTCCGGTGCTGTACACATTGTTCTGTATTCCGGGTATTTTTCAAATACAGCCTTAAGATTCGGCATGTATTTATCAATGAGATTTTCTACCGGAATAATGATTCCCTGTTTGGCATAACGAAGAAGATCATAATCACTCATCCCTGCGTTAAAAAGTCCATCCGGAAGATTTCCGAACTGTGCCAGCGCCAGATTTTTTTTGCATCAAACTGATCCGATACAAAACAGGTCCAGTCAATGTGGACATTGGTCTGCTTTTCCAGTCTTTTAAAAATCGTTCTTTCATTAGGTTCCTGTGTAGATGTTGCAGGTGCACTGGTAATAAAAGACAGCTCTGCTTTTTCTTTCAGAGGAAAGGACACATCTTCCACCGGGGTATCCGGATCTGTTTCTGCTTTCATGTGTTCTTTTCCATTTCCACATCCGGCACTGCATACCATTATAATTGCAGAAAGCCCGATTGCCAATAATGCCTTCATTCTTTTTTTCATCATTATCAACCTCCTGTCATCAGCCTTTTACAGAACCAACCATAATGCCCTGGTCAAAATATTTCTGGAAGAATGGATACATGATCAGAAGCGGTAAACTTGATACAATGATCGTAGCATATTTCAGAAGTTCCGCTACCTTTGCCATCTGTGCAGTACTCTGGATATCTGCGATCATTCCGGGCTGCGGTGTATTCTGTACAAGGATGGAACGAAGTACCAGCTGCAATGGCTGCAGTTTCGCATCATTCAAATAAATCATAGCGTCAAAATAACTGTTCCACATTCCTACAAAGGACCACAGTGCAAGCACTGCGATGATCGGTTTGCATACCGGCATCATAATCTTGAAAAAATGCTCGATTTCCGTGGCACCGTCAATGGCAGATGCCTCTCTGAGTTCCTTGGGGATAGACTGATAATAGGTTCTGGCAAGGATCATGTTCCAGACATTAAACGCACCCGGAAGCAGGATTGCCCAGATTGTATTTACCAGATGCAACTGATTGATCAGGATAAAAGTCGGGATCATTCCTCCACCGAAAAACATGGTAATGAGAAAAATAACATTGAAGAAATTTCTTCCCACAAATTCTTTCTTGGACATTGGATATGCTGCCAGCAGAGTTACCAGAACTGAAATAATGGTAAACACCAGGGAATAAAAAAATGAGTTTGCAAAGCCTCTCCAGATCATATTATTTTCAAGAACTCTGCGGTACGCATCGATCGTCCACTTCCGCACATCAAAGCTGATCCCCTGGCTGTTCAGCACATTCGGATCCATAAAGGATGCGATCACAACATATAAAAGCGGAACCAGAATGGAAAGTACAAATGCACCCAGAAGTACGTATCCGATTCCTAAAATGGCTTTGTCAGATGCCGAATATTTCTTTTTCTTTGCTTTTGCCATAACAGCACCTCCTATAATCCCTCTCCGTCATTCAGTTTCTTGACTACCCAGTTTACAAAGATCAAAAGAATTACATTGATCACTGAATTAAACAGCCCCACTGCTGTAGAATATCCATAGTCTCCATTCAGAAGACCGATTCTGTATACATAAGTAGAAAGAATCTCAGATGCAGGAAGGTTCATATCTGTCTGCAGTGCATATGCTTTTTCAAAACCAATGCTCATAATATTTCCGGCCTGAAGGATAAACTGAATCACAATGATGTTTTTAATAGCCGGAAGCTGTACATACCAGATCTGCTGCAGGATATTTGCACCATCCACCACTGCTGCCTCTTCCAGATCCTTACTTGCATTGGCAAGTGCTGCAGTATACATAATGGATGCCCATCCGGCTGTCTGCCAGATTCCGCTGGCTATGTAAATGGTACGAAATGCTGCCGGCATAGTCATCCAGTTGGCATCGGAACCGATCAGTTTATTCAGCGGACCTACCGGTGAAAGAAACATACGAACCATACCGCAGAGTACGATAACGGAAATAAAATTCGGCGCATAGATCAGAAGCTGAATTTTTTTCCTGATCCCGGCTCTCCGGATCTGATTCAGAAGAAGTGCCAGGATGATCGGAATCGGAAATCCCCACAGCAGTCCGTAAATACTCAGTTTCAAAGTGTTCACAAGATAATTCATAAAATCCGGTGATGCCAGAAATCTCCGGAAGTATTCCAGTCCTACCCATTTGCTTCCAAATATACCATCAATGACATTGTAGTCCTCAAAAGCGATCAGTACGCCACCCATGGGCACGTATTTGAAGATGATCGTCAGAAGAAGTGCAGGCAGCAGAAAAAACACATACAGCTGCCAGTCTTTTCACATACTGAAGCTTTTCTGCAGCAGTTCTTTTCCTGCCGGAACAGCTTTCGCTAGAACCTTTTTTCATTCTCTTTTCCTCCCTTTTTTGTTCTTTCGTTCTTGTTTAGTAACCGGTAAGTAACCGGTTACTTTATAATTTGATACTACTATATGACATAGCTTCTGTCTAACCTTTTTTGTTAATTTATTCAAGAAAAGTTACCGGTAACTTAACTGGTTATTTTTTTATTGCTATTTAACGTCTGTATTGTTATACTTATTATATCAATCCAATCATCCTGTACGGTCTGCAGCTTTCTCTTATATGATCACATCTGCATTCCGTATCATAACTTTCTGCTGTTAAAAGGAGAATATTTTTTATGGCTAAAAAACAGGTAACATTTGCCGATATTGCAGAATACACTGGTTTTTCCAAGACCACGATCTCCAGATATTTCAATCATCCGGATTCTCTGACCCTGGAAAATCAGGAAAAGATCGCAAAAGCCCTTGATGAGCTCGGCTACAGAAAAAACAAGCTTGCCAGGGTTCTTGCCAATGGAAAAAGCGAATTTGTAGGGATCATTGTCCCGAACCTTTATCTTCATTATTATTCCGAAATGCTGACACAGCTTCTTCGAAGTTACTCCGATTATCATTACAAATTTCTGGTTTTTGTCAGTGATGGCGGCCCGGAGAAAGAAATGCAGTATCTGGACGAGTTGATGGCTTATAAGATTGAAGGACTTATTGTTCTCAGCCATACTCTTTCCTCTGAAAAACTGGCTTCCTATAATATTCCTGTGATCGCCATTGAACGTGAAGCAGAACATATATGCAGCGTTACAACAGACAATTACATGGGCGGCATGCAGGCTACTTCTCTGCTGATACGCAATCAGTGTGATGTACTGATCCACATCAATGTCCATGTACCTGAGAATATTCCGGCTTATGACCGTATCCGTGCCTTTGAGGAAACATGCCGGGAATATCATGTTCCTTATGAACTGAACCTTAATGTTTCCGGTGATTCCTATCAGGAGCTTTTTGAACAGATGCGTGTGATCTTTCAGGATATTGACAGTAAATATTCCGGTCAGAAAAAAGGCATATTTTTATCCAATGATACTTACGCAAATATATTTCTCAATCTGATCTTCCAGAAATATAACTGTCTGCCGGATGAATATCAGATCATCGGATTCGATAATTCACCCATTGCTGCGGAGTCCATCATCCCGATCACTACTATTGGACAGCAGATTGATGTGATCGCACAGACTACCATGGAACTGCTTGTGGAACAGATGAACGAAATGAAGAAAAGAAAACCGGCACCGCTTCAAAAACCGATCCACAAAAAGATCACTCCGGTTCTGATACGACGGCAGACAACAGGAGACTGAAAATACTTACAACATTTTTCCATATTCCATAACAACCCGTATATTCATGTACTGGAAACTTCATGCTATAATTCTGTAGAAAAATGTCAGATAACCATTACCGCCGGGAAATATTTGACAGGTTTCCCGACATCTATAAATATCTATTCAGGGAGGAAATCATGAAAAAAGATCAGGAAATTTTTCAGGAACGTTTAAACCATCATCACGACGAGCTTCGCTGGCTGTACACAGAGCTTTATCACAATGACGATATGTTTGCAGAGCTCTGCGACCAGATGTACCAGTATTTTACAGCACGCCGCCGCGCGCTCAAAAACCGCGACCTGGAAAGAGAAAAAAATCCGGACTGGTTCCGCCAGAAGGATATGCTTGGCATGATGCTCTATATTGACAATTTTGCCGGCAACATCAAGGGAGTTTCTGCCAAGCTTCCATATCTTAAGGAATGCAACGTGAACTGTCTTCATCTGATGCCGTTCCTTGATACCCCGAAGGGCCGTTCCGACGGTGGTTACGCAGTAGCCGACTTCCGCAAAGTCCGCCCGGACCTTGGTTCCATGAAGGATCTGGCTGCCCTTGCAGATAAATGCCACAAAAACGGAATGAACCTGTGTATGGATTTTGTTATGAACCACACTTCCGAGGATCATGAGTGGGCCAAAAAAGCACGCCAGGGTGACGGCGAATATATGAGCCGTTACTTCTTCTACAACAACCGTGAGATCCCGGACGAGTACGAAAAGACCGTACCACAGGTATTCCCAACCACTGCTCCGGGGAACTTTACCTGGCTTCCGGATATCGGTCACTATGTCATGACTACCTTTTATCCGTACCAGTGGGATCTGAACTACGGCAATCCCCCGTGTTTTCAATGAGATGATGTACAACTTCCTCTTCCTTGCAAACCAGGGAATGGACGTGATCCGTATCGATGCGGTTCCGTATATCTGGAAGGAACTGGGAACTCCCTGCCGTAACCTGAAGCAGGTGCATACGATCGTTCGTATGATGCGTATGATCGCCGAGATCGTCTGCCCAAGTGTTGTACTTCTGGGTGAGGTCGTTTATGGAGCCGGAGAAGGTTGTTCCCTATTTCGGAACCGTAGAGAAGCCGGAATGCCATATGCTTTACAATGTAACAACCATGGCTACAACCTGGAACAGCATTGCCACTCGTGATATCCGCCTTCTAGAAAAAACAGATGGATATTGTAAACAGCCTTCCGAAGCAGTACACCTTCCTGAATTATCTCCGCTGCCATGACGATATCGGCTGGGGACTTGATTTCGCCACCCTGAAAGAATGGGACATGGATGAGCCATCCCATAAGCGTTACCTGAATGATTTCTTTACAGGAAAGTATCCGGGAAGCGACAGTCGCGGAGAGCTCTATAATGATGACCCGGTAACTCAGGATGCCCGCTTCTGCGGAACTACTGCTTCCATGTGCGGGATCGAGGCTGCTCTTTTTGAAAAAGATGACGAGAAGCTGAAAAGGGGTATCCGCGAGGATCTGATGCTTCACGCATATATGCTTACCCAGTCCGGAATCCCGATGTCTTTACAGCTCCGATGAAATCGGACGTCTCAATGATTATT